>ENA-UPXM01006703-UPXM01006703.1-activated-sludge-metagenome-genome-assembly--contig:-NODE-6703-length-10618-cov-5.447600_pt1 | contig 10618 bp, 8 predicted proteins | sample MGYA00238178_ERZ772708 | MGnify/ENA primary metagenome ERZ772708 (study PRJEB29002, sample SAMN05720212) | activated sludge metagenome | isolation source: anaerobic digester from wastewater... | reverse complement strand
GTTCGCGCGCAGGCTGGATGACCTTGCCGCCCTCAAGACGGGCCGAGGGCACATCCTGCAGCGACGGGTCGATCACGCGGATATTGCGCGCAAAACCCGCATAGGCCGGATCGCCATCCGTCTCATCCGCAAAACCGCGACCGGCCAGCAGACTCAGTCCGGCCGCCGTGCCGCCAAAGCCCAAACGCTTCACCATCTCCCTGCGTGTGACACTCATGTTCTTTCATCCTCCATAACACTCGTTCATCAAGACGGCGTCAGTATACCGGACGCCACCTCCCATCGGCAATGCAGAAGGCAAGCGGGCGAACTCCGCCTTGCGGCCATCTCTCTTTTTAACTATAGTTACGCCATATCAGGGGGGAGCGCGAGGACGTCTGCGTTGACAGTCAGGCAAATGCGTGCCTGCCGTTTTCCCCCAGCCCAAGGAGAGCCGCGACGATGAGTGTACCCACATCCGAAAAGCTGGCACAGATCGCTGCCGTCCACACCGCCATCAAAATGGAACTCGGCAAGGTGATCGTCGGGCAGGACGATGTCATCCACCAAGTGCTGACGGCCCTTCTCTCGCGCGGCCACTGCCTGTTGCTGGGGGTGCCCGGACTCGCTAAAACGTTGCTAGTCCGCAGTCTGGGGGAGGTGTTGGACCTCGACTTCAACCGGGTGCAGTTCACCCCGGACCTCATGCCGTCCGACATCACCGGCACCGAGATCCTTGATGAGGAATCCGGCAGCACGCGCCGGTCACTGAGGTTTGTTCCGGGCCCGGTCTTCACCAATCTGTTGTTGGCCGACGAGATCAACCGCACGCCGCCCAAGACGCAAGCCGCCTTGCTGGAAGCCATGCAGGAGTACGTCGTCACGACCGGCGGCCGCAGCATCCCGATCCCGCAGCCGTTCTTTGTGCTGGCCACGCAGAATCCGATCGAGCAGGAAGGCACCTATCCGCTGCCCGAGGCCCAGCTCGACCGTTTCATGTTCTTGATCCGCATGGCGTATCCGCAGCGTGCCGAAGAGATGCAGATCCTGCGCCAGACCACGACCAATCGGGAGGTGACCTTGACACGTCAGGTTGACGGCGCCACGCTGCTCGACGTGCAGCGCTGCGTGCGGGACATCCCGGTCAGCGAACATGTGCTTGGCTACTGCATCGACCTGGTGCGCAACACGCGGCCTGCCGAGACCTCAGCTCCGGAGTTCGTGCGCGCCAATCTGGCGTACGGCGCCGGACCGCGCGCGGGTCAGTATCTCGTGCTCGCGGCTAAAGCGACCGCCGCGCTCGACGGCCGCCTCAATGTCTGCTGCGCCGATGTGCGCCGCAATGCCCATGCCGTACTCGGCCACCGCATTGCCTGCAATTTCCACGCCACCGGCGAAGGCATCGATGCCACGCAGATCATCGACCGCCTGCTGCACCATGTGCCCGAACCCGACAGTGCCGGCGCGTAAACCTTCTGAAAGGTGCGGATGAACACACCCCCGTCAGACATGTCTTCCGCGGACCGGTCGCGCACGCCCCCGCCGCACGCCTCACGCTTGCTTTCGCCCCGGACGTTGGACAGCCTCAGAAATCTGGAACTGATCGCACGCGACATGGTCGAAGGTTCACTCACCGGCCTGCACCGTTCCCCCTACCACGGCTTCTCATCCGAGTTTTCCGAATACCGCAAATATTGTCCCGGAGATGCCGTCAAGCATGTGGACTGGGTGGCTTACGCCAAGACTGACCGGTACTACGTCAAGCAGTACGAGGACGAAACCAACACACGCGCCTACATCGTGCTCGACCGGTCGGGCTCCATGTCACTCGGACAAGCCCAGAACCACAAGTTCAATTATGCCTGTTACCTTGCGGCCGCCTTTATCTACCTGATGCAGCGCCAGAAGGACGCGGTTGGGCTCTTCACTTACACCGACCGCATTGAATCGTATTACCCGGCAAAAACCTCGCGCCTCCACATGCTGAGCCTGCTGTCGCATCTCGAGAGCCTGGCCCCTGCGGGCCGTTCGCACGCTGCCCCCTGTTTCCACCGGATCGCGGAGGAGGTCCACCGGCGATCGTTGGTCCTGATCTTCTCCGATTTTCTCGATCCTGACCCTGACTTCATTTCCAGCCTTCGCCATTTCCAGCACAAGGGGTGCGAGGTGCTGCTGTTCCAAGTGCTGGACCCGCTGGAGACTGGATTCCCCTTCCGCGGCCTGATTGAGTTTCGCGATTTGGAGACCGGTGAATCGATGGAAATCGAGAGCGAAGATTGCCGTTCGCTCTATCTGGACGCGCTCGGCACGGCGCAGCAGCGCCTGCGTCGCGGCAGCGCCCGCATGAACATGACCTTCGAAACGCTGAGTACCGGCACCCCCTTTGACCGCGCCCTGCTGGCCTACTTCCACAAACGAGAACGGCTCTTCTGATGAACCTCGGCCATCCGCTTTTCTTGTGGGGGCTGCTGGCCGTCCCGCTCCCGCTCCTGCTCCACCTCTTTTTCAGGCGGCGCAAGGCCTCCATCGCCTTTTCAACGCTGCAGTTCTTTCTGCAGCAGAAACGCTACCTGGCGCATCGCCGGCGGTTGCGCGAGTGGTTGCTCCTGCTGGTGCGAACCCTGGCCCTGCTCATGCTGGTCCTCGCCCTGGCCCGTCCGACGCTGCAAGGATTCACCGCCGCGTTCGCCGCGCGCACAACGGTTGCCCTTATCGTGGACGATACGCTCTCCATGGACCGCAAACTAGGGTCGGGCATGACCGCCTTCGCGCTGGCCACGCAGAAAGCCGACGAGATCCTGAACACGCTGTCTGAGGGCGACGCAGCCTCTCTGATTTTCCTTTCCGGACGCCCCGGCCTCGCGCTGACCCGCCAGCGGCAGGCCGTGCGACGCGCGCTGGAGGAAGCGCGCGTGACCGGCGCGTCCGGCTCTTTCGCCGCCGCGCTGCAACACGCTCAGATCGATCTCGCCGCCGGCGCCGCACCTAACCGGGAAATTTACCTCCTTTCCGACTTTCAAAGCAACCAAACGCCCGACGCGCCGATTCCCGTCGCCGCTGACGGCGGCGTGCGCCTCTACCTGCTGCCGCTCAGCGGCCCCCCCGACAACCTGTCGGTCGCGCGCCTCGCCCTTTCCACGCGCCCGCAGATGGTCAACAAGCCGATCACCATCCCGTACGACATTGTGAATCACAGTGACCGCAGCCGCGAGACCGTGGCCAGCCTGGAGGTCGGCAAGGACACGCTCCGCAGCGAATCGCTGCGCGTGCCGGCCGGTGAACGCGTCACGGGACGCTTCGATTATGTCCCGCTGCAAGCCGGTGTTTTGAACGGTGCCGTACGTATCACCGACCCCTCGCTCGCGCTCGACAACACGCGCTGGTTCACGCTTGCCGTCAGCGAACATATCCGGGCCCTGCTGGTCGAGGCGGACCTCCTGAGCCGCGTGCGGCCTTTTCATTTTCTCATGCTCGCGCTGGATCCGTCGGACGGAGACTCCGTGAACGGCATTCACACAGAAACGGGGTTCCTCAGCGAGATGCAGCCGCGCGATCTCGACCGGCACCACGTCGTGCTGTTCGCCAACCCGCCGCCCTTTTCCGCGCAGTCCGCCGCGCTGTTGACGCGCTATCTGGAGGGGGGCGGCAGCGTGCTCATCTTCGGGGGAGGAGCGACGGGCCCCGAAACATTCGCCGCGTTTTCGCACGACACGCTACGCAACCTCTACGGCGAGCGCGAGTCGGCGGCGCGCACCGGCATGCGTTTCAAGGCGGCGCTCTCCGGCCTTAACGCGCTGCTCCAGATGGATCTGGTCACCTGGCAACGCCTCAGCACCTTGAAGCCCGCGCCAACCGCCACCGTGCTCGCCGACTGCCAAGGCATACCGATGATCGTTGAACAGAAGGTCGGTGCCGGCAGGCTCATCGCCTGCGCCTTCTCCGTGCGGCGCGACACCGGCAACTGGCCTGAACTTAAATCCTTCCCGATCGCCATGATCCATCTAACGGCCTACGCGGCGCATGAACCGCAACACAATGCCGGCATTCTTTGCGGCCAGACTCTACGCCTGACCGCGCTGACGCCTGAGGACAGCTCGCTCGCCTGCCTTCACAGCGACGGGACGCGCCTCGCACAGCCTGTACGCGACGGCGCGGCCAGTGTCACCGACACCTGGCAGCCCGGCATCATGACCGCCGAACGGGCGACGCCCCGTTCCACGGCAGTGAATCCGGTACCGGCAGAAAGCGACCTGTCCTGTTGGCCGGCGAGCCGGCTCGGCGCGTTGGCCTCCGTCCGCGCGCACGTGCTGAAAACAGACGCCGCCCTCGACACACAAATCCGGGCCGCCCGCCGCGGCAGCGATCTCTCAGGCCTTCTCTTGGCCGCACTGATACTGTTGCTTGCGGCCGAAGCCCTACTCGGCAACACCTACCTGTCACAGCGACGCCCATGACTTTTTATCCGCTCATACCGCTCTGGATGCTCTTGCTGCTGCTGACGCTGGCCGCCGTCGCGACCGTCACTGCGTTCCGGCACCGCAATCCCGCCGTGGCGGCGTGGCAGCATCGGCTGCTCGTCGCGCTGCGCGTGGCGAGCCTCACGCTGGCGTTCTTGATGCTGCTCTGTCCAGGACAGACGACGGAAGAACGCAATCTGGAAAAATCGCACCTTGTTTTCCTGCTCGACCGGTCCGCCTCGATGGGCACCCGCGACCTGCCGCACGGCGAGCAGCGTCTGGCGCGCGCAGCCGCCTTCTTGCGCGACACACCGCTTCGCCGGCTCGCGGACTATCCGCGAGCTCTGTACGCCTTCAACCATCGGACCGAGCGTTTCGAAAAGCCGGACGCCCTGACGCATCTGCCTCCTGAAGGCGGCACAGACCTGCGTCAGGCGGTAGACCGCGTTGACAAAGACATCGGCCTCGCCCGCGTATCGGCCCTGGTGCTGGTCAGCGACGGCATTGACCATTCCGCCTTCAAGGGCAGCGACTTGACACTCCCCATTCTGAGCGTGCAGGTCGGCACCGACCTGGCCGAGGTGCAGGATCTCGGCATCGAATCTTTCGCCTGCCCCGACACCCTCAGCGAGGGTGAAACCCTCACCCTGGCGGTGCCGCTGCTGCTGAACGGCTACCCGACCGAGCAGCGCGTGGCATTCCGTGTCCTTGCCGACGACGTGCCGATTCACACCGCCACGCTCACGCTGGCCAGCGGACGCCTGCACACCGAAACGGTGACGGCGACCTTCACGACCACCGGCATCCACACCCTGCGGGTCGAATGCGACGCGGTGCCGGGCGAAGTCACGCTCCTGAACAACCGGCGTGAACGCGCCCTCGAGGTCGTGACCGCCCGGCATGAACTCGCCGCATATTTCCCGTTGCTCAACAACAGCTTCCGTCCGTTGCTGCGCGAGTTCACCAAGGATGAGTCTAGCACTTTCACCGCCGTCTACCGCGTCTCCGAAGGCACCTTCCGTCTTCAAGGCCGCAAGCCGGCGCCAGTCTTCCAGAACGGGTTGCCGACCCGCGCCGAGGCGCTCAAAAACGTGACCGGCCTGATCCTCGGCGCCCATAACGGCGACCTGCTCTCGCCGGCCGAAGCGCTGGTGCTTGAACAGTATGTCAACCAGGGCGGCTCGCTCATCTGCCTCGCGGGCAGTGATTCCTTCGGACGCTTGCCGCCCGGTTCACCATTGCTGCGTCTGCTGCCGGTCGTGACGCTTGAGAACTCGTTGACCGAGGGCGCGTTTCGGGTCGTCCCCGACCCGGATGCTCGCGGTGCCCTGGCCGATCAGGTGCGCGCCATCATCGTAGACAACGGGGATACGGCAGCGTTCACGCTGAGCGGCATCAATCTCGTGAAAGATGTGAAGGCCGGCGCGCGGGTTGAACTGTGGGCGGACGGTCCGTCGCGTCAGCCGCTGCTCGTGTGGCAGCCATATGGCCGCGGCAAAGTGATCGCCCTCCTCAGCAACGCCTTCCACCTGTGGGGCCTCCCTGCCCGACGCGAAGAGAACTACGGCCGATTCTGGCGGCAGCTCTCAGCCTTCGCAAGCCGCGCCGCCGACGAGGCCGATCTCTTGACCGTGACCGTGGACAAACGCGAGCTCGCCGCTGGCGAAGGCATCACCGTCAGTGCCCGGGCGCGACATCCTGACGGCCATGACGCCGCGCTCAGCGTCAAGGCCGAACTCTTTGCAGCCGGGCGCGATGTGCCGGAACTGAGCCGCACGCTCGACCGCCGCACCGGGCACTTCTCGACCGACGTGCCCGGCCAGAAGCCGGGACAGTACGTCCTGCGCGTGACATCACAGGACGGTGAGACGGTCTTGCGCACCCGGTACGTGTTGCTGCGGGTGGAGGACGTGCAGTCCGAACACACTGTTCTGCGTTCCGAGCGCGAGCGGTTTCTCGGTTTCAGCAGCGAGCGCCACGTGTTCTCACCGACGGATGCCGCCGCGTTGGAAGAACGGCTGGTCGATGCCGTCCGCAAGAATGTGATCCAGCGCGAACGCTTCCTCATCTACGAAACCTCGCTTTTTTTTCTGGCGCTGGTCGCGCTGTTGCTCACCGAGTGGGTTTTGCGCCGCCGCTTCAACCTTTTCTGACGTGGAAGCCGCTCTCCTCCTTCGGGTGCGGATTCAACAAAGTAGAATCGCACCCGTTTTACGTGGCTTGAAAGGACAACCCGCACGTGTTATACTTGCACCATCTCGCACCGATTGGCTTTTAAGGAGAGTGTATGAATCAGCGGAATCTTTACATCACACAACACGATTTCAAACGGCTCCAGGAACTGCTGGAAGGCGGCGGCGCGGTGCATGACCGCGACCGGAAGGATCTCACCGCGCTGACCGAGGAGCTGAAGCGCGCAACGATTGTCGCCGCGGATCAAATCCCAGCCAAGGTCGTCACCATGAACACGCGTCTGCGCCTTTTGGACCTCGACACCCAAAAGCCGTTTGAAATGACCGTGGTCTTTCCGCAGGACGCCCACGTCGACTCTGGCAAAGTCTCGGTGATCTCGCCGGTCGGTACGGCCGTACTGGGGTATGCCGAGGGCGACACCATCGAATGGACCGTCCCCGCCGGCACACGTCGCCTGTTGATCGAGAAAATCTTGTACCAGCCCGAGGCTTCAGGGGATTATCACCTGTAAATGACGATTGACGGCATAGCCGTGGCGATCGACGGCGCGGTAACCGTGTATGAAGCGGCCCGACGCGTGGCGATACAGATTCCGGTTCTTTGTCATCGTGCCGATCTCCATCCCACGGGTGGTTGCGGCGTCTGTACCGTCGAGGACGCGGCCACGGGGCGTCTGCTGCCGGCATGCGCGACCCCCGCTAGCGAGTCGATGGCGATCCTCACCGCATCGCCTGACGCGCTGCAGGCGCGGCGCGACGCGCTTGAGCTGTTGCTCAGCAACCATCCTGCCGACTGCGAGGCCCCCTGCCAAATGGCGTGTCCGTCTGGCCTCCCCGTGCCGCGGCTGCTGGAGGCTGTCGCCGCAGGCCGATGGGCAGAGGCCGAGAGGCTCGCGCGTATTTATCCTGTGACGTGCGGCAACGCCGCGCCGTGCGAAAAAGCCTGCCGGCGCCGAGCGCTGGGCGGCCCCGTGGCGATCTGCGCGTTGCACCGCTGGCTGGCGGGCGTCCCCGACCCGCAGCCGCCCGCCGCGCGCCCTCCCGCGCCGCGCCGCCGCTTCCGCGCGCGCATGACCGGCCTGTCGGAGGGGACACTGCTGACCTTCTGCGCCGAGACCGGTACGCGCCGTTTCGAAGGGATCGACCCCGCCGCCATGACCCGCGCGCACGCGGCATACGAGGCGGCCCGCTGCTTGCAGTGCGGCTGCCGCAAGCCAAACGACTGCCTGCTGCGCGAGCTGTGCACGGAGGCCGGCGCGCGGCAGTCCGCCTTTGCCGGCGCGCACGGAAGTACGGCGCGCGAGCGGTCGGACCGATTTTGCTTCGACGCCGCGCGCTGCGTGCTGTGCGGCATCTGCGTGCGGACCGCAGGGCAACTGAACGCATCGATCGCGCCCGCCTTTCACGGACGCGGCTTCGCGGCGCGCATCGCGCCGCCGCTCGGGCGCGTCTGGAGCGATATCCCGGCCGAAATCCTCGCGGCCTGCGCCGCAGCCTGCCCAACCGGCGCCATGACGCTTCTGCCGTCAGCGGATCGGGAAGAGCAGGAAGACCCCCACTGTCCAGAGCGCATGTGACACAATGCAGGCCGTCAGCGTGCCGCGCCAGCGGTAGAGCGCACACCAAAACAGTCCCGCCACCAGTGCCGCCATCACAAGCATGACATTGCCGGAGGCGAGATGCACCGCCCCGTAGAGCAGCGCGCCGACCGTAAAGCCAGGGACCTCGCCCCACCGCCGCACCGCCTGCCGCTGAATATATCCACGCCAGAACAGCTCTTCACCAGGGCTCGTCACGAGCAGCAGCACGGCCCCCACCGCCCAAGGATGGCCGAGTTCGCGGATCGCGTAGATCGCCTCGACCTGCCGCGGCGCAAAGCCGAAGAGCGCGGCGGCCAACGCATCGCCCGCCCAGAAGATCCCGTACAACACGACCGCCGCAACGGCGCCGATCACCACCTCGCGAAGCCGCCACTCCTGCCGCCTGCACGGCCATCCCGCCACCGCGACCGCAGCCGTGCACAGCACGCACACCGTCACGGTGATCTTGACCCAAAAATTGCCGTGCGGGCAACCGAACACCCAGCCAAACCCCGCGGCCGCCAGCGCGACCAGCCCCCAGTAACGCCTATCCATACACACCGCCCCCGCACGTCCGGCACCGCCCACAGTCGGGCACCCCCGAACGTTCAGCGACACCGTAGCAGATGCAGCCCGCAGCTCTCAATCTCAAAGTATGTGCCCTGAATTAACGGTTGGCGTTGCGTACTGCGCACACTATACTGTCGGACATGATCATTCAGCATCTGTTGCGTGAGGGAAGCCTGATCGTCGGCGCGGCAGGCCTCTGTGCCGCCTTCGCGGCCGAGTCCGCGCCCGCTGTACGCGTGGTGTTTCCCGCTGCCGGCTCCACAGTATCGACCGCCACGCAGACCTATCTGATCGGTTCGGTCACGCCGCCCGACACACCGTTGAGGGTCAACGCGCAAACGGTAACCCCGTGGCGCACCGGCGGCTTCATCTGCATGGTCAACGTCGTGCCCGGCACCAATACCGTCATCCTGCGCACCGGCGCCACTGAACGTCGGCACACATTCCGCGTGACGGAGTCTGCCGCTCGCCCGGGCGATGACACCGGCCTGCGTGTGCTCGAACCGGCGCAACCGACCGGCGTCTATACCGGCGAGAGCGTGCGCCTCGCCTGCCGCGCGCCGGCCGGCCGTCAGGTCTTTGCCGCCGTCGGCGAGCGTACGGTGCCTTTGTCGGCCGCCGCCGATGCCCCCTCACGCTATTCGGCAACGCTCTCCTTCCCCGCGCCCGCCGACGGCGTGCCGGTGGTTTTCTTTGCGGACGGCCTCGCGGACGCCCCGGCCGCCCCGGTCACCGCGCGCGCGACGTGGCCCGCGTATGCGGTGACCGGACCGCTCTTTGCCGCGCGCGCCCGCACCGAGCCGGGCGGCGGCGACACGGCCGCTTTCCTGACGCCCGGCCTGCATGTGCAGGGAGCAGGGTATGTCGGGTCCCACATCCGGTTTTGGCTGGGAGGCGAGCGGCGCTTCACGGAAAGTGCCCATCTTGCGGCGGCACCGGACATCCCGCTGCCGCCGCGGGATCTCGCTCTGCCCGACCTGGCCGCCGGCTTCGCCACGCGCCCGCCGTCCGGCCGACTACCCGCCGACATTCTGATCGTCCTGGACCCCGGCCACGGCGGCCCGTCGACCGGCGCGCTCGGCCCCACCGGCGTGACTGAAAAAGAGGTCAACCTGCAGCAGGCCCGCCGGATGCGCGACGTGCTTGAACACGCCGGCTTCCGCGTGCTCATGACGCGCGACAGCGACGTCGATGTCGATCTTTACGAGCGCGCACGTATCGCCTACCGTGCCAGAGCCGACGCGTTTATCTCGGTGCATCACAACGCGACGGCGGCTCAGACCGATCCGCGAAGCGTACGCCACATCTCAACCTATGCGTGGAACGCGATCGGGCTGCGGCTGGCGCGCGCGCTCCATCCCAAGCTCGCAGCAGTGACCCCGATTGCTGATCGCGGCGTCATGACCGCGAGTTTCGCCGTCTGCCGCAACCCTGCGATCCCGTCCTGCCTGCTTGAACTGGATTTCATCAACTGTCCTGAGGGAGAAGAGGCGATCCAGCGTCCCGAGCAACAGCGCCGCGTGGCCGATGCCTTGCTGGAGGGGCTTCGCGCATGGCTGGCGCCGGATGAGAGTTGATCCCGCCTGCCGGGGCGTGTCACATCAATATGTGACAGGACATGCGTGTTTCTTTTTTCTATGCTTGACGGTGCATGAGGTGGATGGGTAAACCCGATCAACGGCCACGCCCACAGGACCGGCCGTGACACATGGAGGCATCAGGATGAAGATGGACACTCTCACACGTCTGTGCTCGGCTGCGGCTATCGCGGCAACCTGCATGACAGCGAACGCCACGCTCTTCAGTGACGGTTTCGATACGGCGCACAACTATCTGGCAG
>ENA-UPXM01006692-UPXM01006692.1-activated-sludge-metagenome-genome-assembly--contig:-NODE-6692-length-10627-cov-79.396425_pt1 | contig 10627 bp, 10 predicted proteins | sample MGYA00238178_ERZ772708 | MGnify/ENA primary metagenome ERZ772708 (study PRJEB29002, sample SAMN05720212) | activated sludge metagenome | isolation source: anaerobic digester from wastewater... | reverse complement strand
TGCGAGAGAAGGGACTCGAACCCCCACGGATTGCTCCACTGGATCCTAAGTCCAGCGCGTCTGCCAGTTCCGCCACTCTCGCACGGCTAAACTATGGAAAGTGTGGTCTCCTTTGTCAAGAGCATTTCCGGATTCTTCCCGGCAGGTCTGGCTCTCAGTAAGAACGAAGACGCCGGGGAAAAACCATCCCCGAGAGGAGGGCTCGATCGGCCGAAGATCGTTCGGCAGCCGGACGAGCACGTTGAAACGCCGGCTATGCCCAGGTGATCAGGCCGGTGTCCGCAGGGCATATCAGGTGCATGTGGTGCGGCAGAATCCGGACGGTATACCCGAACCTTCCGGTATTCTCACACTGGATGCGTGCCTGAAAGAGATACTCGCCCTTGCCGAGGTCGCCGCTGTGCTCCATTGCGACTTTGCTGACATCGAAGAGGTTCCCGCCGTCATCGATCCGGCCATAGTATACCTGCACGCTCACATCCGAAGGTTTGAGCACGTCCAGGTGCACGGTGGCATTGATGACGATCTCGCTGTGGACATCGACCTCGTCGCCGTCAGAATGCCCCATATCCGTGATTCGGACATTCTTCCAGCTCTTCTTCATGGTGTTCATCCAGGAGACCAGATCCCTGGCGTTCTTATACCCGTCGCCGCTGAGTATCCGAGAGTTCAGCGCCGCCTCCATATAGCACCGGTCGGTGTATTCCTCCACCATGCGGTTGGAATTGAACTCGGGACACAGGGTCCGCATGGACCGCTTCATCATGGCGATCCATCCCCGGGGCAGGCCGTCCAGTCCCCGATCGTAGAACAGCGGGATGATCTCCCGCTCCAGAAGATCGTAGATGGCCTTGCTCTCCACGTCGTCTTGATACTGGAGATTGTCGTACACCTCACCGTTGCCGATGGACCAGCCGAGGTCGGGATGATACCCTTCCACCCACCAGCCGTCCTGTATACTGAGATTCAGTGCACCGTTGGCGGTTGCTTTCATGCCCGAGGTGCCGCAGGCTTCCAGCGGCCGCCGCGGGTTGTTCAGCCAGATATCCGCACCCTGGACCAGGTACCTTGCGATATTCATGTTGTAGTCTTCGAGGAAGACGATCCTGTCGCGGAAAGGCTCCTCCCTTGCGATGTGGGTGATGCGCTGGATGATGGCCTTGCCTTCATGGTCTCTCGGATGCGCCTTGCCCGAGATGATGATCTGCACCGGGAAATTCGCGTCCGAGATGATCTTTCTCAGACGCTCGATATCGTGGAAGAGCAGGAGACCCCGCTTGTAGGTGGCGAACCGCTTGGCGAATCCTATGGTCAGGGCGTCCGGATGCAGCGTCTCCATGGCGCGCCTGATGTCGGCGGGCTTGCCCCCGCGCGCCTTGAGCTGCTTTGCCAGTCGCCGGCGGGCAAAGGCAACGAGCCGCTCCCGCCTGCGCTGATGCGTGGACCAGAGCTCGGCATCCGGTATCTCGTCAATGCGCTCCCATACCTTCTGGTTGTCCGGGTCTTCCTTCCACTTGGGGCCCAGATATCTCTCGAAGAGGTCCGCCATCTCCGCCGAAATCCACGACGGGATATGAATGCCGTTCGTGATGGAGGAGATAGGGATGTCGTCGATTTTCATATCAGGCCAGATCTCCTTCCACATATCCCGGGACACCTCGCCGTGCAGCTTGCTCACACCGTTCCGGTACGCTGAGTTTTTCAGGGCAAAGACCGTTGCCCCGAAGTTCTCACGCTCGTCGTGCGGGTTCTTCCTTCCCAGGCTCAGAAAATCCTGCCACCTGATTCCATGACCCTCCACATATCCCTTCAGATACTTTTCCATGAGACTGATCTCGAAGACATCGTTTCCGGCGGGAACGGGCGTGTGGGTCGTGAAGACCAGAGACGCCCTCAGCACCTCGCGGGCGGTAGGGAAATCGAGGCCGTGCTTTTCCATGAGCATCCGGGCGCGCTCAAGCCCCACCAGAAAAGAATGCCCTTCGTTCATGTGATAGACCATGGGATCGATCCCGAGGGCCTCCAGGGCCTTCATCCCCCCGATGCCGAGGATGATCTCCTGCCTCAGTCTGTCCTCCATATTGCCGGCGTAGAGTCCGCCGGTGATGTTCCGGTCTTCCGGGTGATTTTCTTCCAGGTTGGTGTCGAGCAGGTAGAGCGGAATCCTCCCGACCTGGCATCTCCAGATCTGCGCGAAGCACTTCCTGCCGGCAAGGTCCACGGATATTTTCACTGGTTTCCCATCCTTGCCGGTCTCCAGGGTGAGGACCATGTGGTAGAAGTCATTGTTGGGCGATTCCTCCTGCTGCCATCCGTCCCAGCTCAGGTACTGGGTGAAATAGCCGTGCTTGTACAGAAGGCCTACGCCGCACAGCGGAAGCCTCAGGTCGCTCGCGCTCTTGAGGTGATCGCCTGCAAGGATGCCCAGTCCCCCGGAATAGATGGGAAGGCTCTCGGTAATTCCGAACTCCATGGAAAAATAGGCGATGGTGAAATCAATGGGCTGGGACAGGAGAAAGGAGTACACACCCTTTTCGGATATATAATCCTCGAAGGCATCGGCTGTTCTTCTCATCTGTGAGAGAAAGCCGTCATCCTCCATGAGATCCATGATCCTGCCCTGGGAAATGCGGGAGAGCATGTCCACCGGGTTGTGCCCGGTCGCTTCCCACAGATCCCTGTCCATATGCCTGAAGAGCCGCAACCCCTGCTGGTTCCAGCTGAACCAGACATTGTATGCCAGTGAGAGGATTGGACTCAGTGTTTCGGGGAGGGTGGGCACGACCCGGAAAGACTTGATCTTCATGAAACCCCCTTTCGCGAGGTGGATGATCTCTCCTTATGTCAGCCGGACATGCGCGTGCAGTGCCCCTACGAAGGGGCTATCGATATGCACGTCCGAGAATAGATAGTAACGGGCAGTTCACATTACAAAAGCTTCTGTATTATTTCTACGGCGATCGGTCTGGTAACCAGCGCTATGTTGATAATGATATGATAGAGCGTGGGGTCGGTGTTGCTCCCGTTGAACATTTTCTCATGATACTTCCGGCGCTCTTCTTCCTTGGCTTTGATGATGGTCTCAGCTTCCTGCAATGAGATCGACGCCTTGGATGCGAGGAATTTCTTCTTGTATTCCAAGGGAGCGACAACGCGCACATGCACCACATCCGCGCGGTTCCTCAGGATGAACTGCCCACCCCTGCCCACGATCACTACGTTGCCCCGGTCAGCGAGATCGTTCATGAGTCCGTGGAGGCCCGCACGGTATTTCTCGCTGTTCACGTAGGCAAGGTCTTTCGACTGGGACACGATGGTCTGGATCGTGCTCTCACCGACGAACTTGTTGATGAACTTGAAGAGGGAAAGGTAGTCCCCATCTTCCAGGGAGCTCACCATCCCTTGAGAGGTCTTCATCTTCTTCGCCAGATCCACCACGATCGACTTGTCGATGTACTCGTACCCGAGACTTTCGGCCAGAGCTTTTCCCAACTCAATACCGCCGCAGCCGTGCTCGCGTGAAATCGTAATCGCCTTTCCCATCGTTAAGGCCCATCCTTTACGATCTTTTTTGCCTTCGTGGCCGCATCCGTGGCAGGGTGTCCCTGGATGAGCTGCTTCAGGATGATATTGCCTGTCTCGCTGTCGCCCATCTTGTGAAACGCCATGCCCTGTTTGAGGAGACACTCGGGCACTTTTTCACTCTTCGCGTACTTTTTGGTCACCAGGTCATACTTCAGAACCGCGTCTTCGTATTTTCCCAGAGCGTACAGCGTTTCACCGATCCAGAAATGGGCGTCGTCAACGAGTGAAGGCTCGGGATTCGATGCGAGAAACGAATTGAAGTCGTCCAAGGCTTCCGGAAACCGTCCGGCCTGGTACTTCTCCATGCCGGTATCGAAGAAGGATTTCGGGAGCGCGGCCTGCACGTCGAGAAGGGCCCTGATGTCTTCCAGCTCTTTCTCCACGGCGCTCAGACGCCTCTCACTAGCGGCGCCGGCGACACCCTTGCCCGAGGCGTTCCTGATCTCCTCAAGCCCACCCTGAAGGGCGAACATCTGTTCCTGAAGCTCGTTGATGCGGGCCTGGAGCTCAGCCTGCTGGCCCAGGCCCTGTTCTACGAGACGGTCCTTTTCCTTGATCTTATTCTCTGCCTTGACAAGCCGGGTCTTCAGGGTGTCGACCTCCCACTTGACGGCCTGCAGATCCTGCTGTGACGCACAGCCTGCCAGGAGCAGAGGAATGAAGATAAAGGTCAGTAAGCTTCGCATAAAAGGCTCGATCAATTGCCCAGGATGCGGAACTCTGCCCTTCGGTTCTTGGCCCAAACCGCTTCGCCTGTGCCCGTTTCCAGGGGCTTCTCCTCACCATAGCTGACGGTGCTCACCCGGTCGGGATTGATGCCGAGGAAAATGAGGTAATCCTGGGCGGACTTTGCCCTGCGCTCACCGAGCGCCAGGTTGTATTCTCTGGTGCCCCGATCGTCGCAGTGGCCCTCGACGCGGACCTTTATGTTCGGGTGGGCGTTGAGGAAGCTGGCCTTCTCGGCGAGGACCTTCCTGGCGTCCGCGGTGAGATTGAACTTGTCGAATTCGAAATAGATGCGGTCCTCCTCGAACTTCGCCATTTCACCCTGAAGGGCCTGCTCAGATGATGTTACGTCTTCTCCGGGCATGTCGAGCTCCATGTCGGGAGTCCCGGTTGTGGCACCTTCCTGCTGCTGGGGAGGGGCTGTTTCATCCACCTGCTGAACCCCTTTTTTTGCACAGCCCGAAATAAAGAATATAAGCGAAACCAACGCTATCAGCCCGACCACTCTTCCTGCGTTCCTCATTTCATCCTCCTTGGTAGTCCCATTCTTTGTACCGAGGAAATCAGCCCTTCATGACTCCTCCAGTCTTCCCATAAATTACCTTAAACCAAACCCAGGTCAAGCAGAAAATATTGGGCTGAACCCGGGCTTTCACCTCTACAGCCAATGTCGGTCCGGTGGAAACCCTCCAGCGTGCACACCGGCTGTATGCACGCTGGAGACCGCGGCCCCTGCCGATCCGTCGTTTATCTTCCGCCGGTCGGTCGGGAGACGCGCATGCTCCGGCCTTATTTTATCAGGCGCGACCAGCAGGGCTCCGTGAATCCCCCTCCTTCAGTCACCTTTACCGGAGAAACCCCCAGAAAGTCCGTTATGTATATGTTCCCGTCCGAGGATGTGAAGGCCACGAGCCTCCCATCGGGTGAGAATGTGGGAGACTCGTCTCCCCTGCCGGTGCCGGGAAGAACCTTCAATCTCGTGCCGTCGGTCCTGATCAGGGCGATATGGAAGCGCCTGTCTTCAGCGAGATGAATGAAAGCGACCATGTCTCCCTTGGGCGAAAACACGGGCTCGGAATTGTACGTACCCTGGAAGGTGAGCCGCTCCACCTTTCTCGTTCCGAGGTCCATGAGGTATATCTGCGGGGTGCCCGCGCGGGATGAGCAGAAGGCCAGCGTTCTGCCGTCCGGAGATATGGAAGGCGACGTGTCCGTGGCCCAGCTCTTGGTAAGCCGTTGGGGCTCTCCTCCGGAGAGAGAGGACAGATAGATCTCCGGATCCCCGTCTTTCGAGAGGGTGTAGGCGATCTTCCCGCCCGTCGGATCGAAGCAGGGGGTGACGTTGAGTCCCTTATGGGACGACAGCAGCTCCACCTTGTAGGTGGGCAGGTCCAGAATGTACAGATCCGGGTTATTCCTCCAGTAGGACACGAAGGCGATCTTCCGGGCATCGGGAGACCATGAAGGATTCAGCACGAGATCCCCCCCTCCCTTGATGGCCGCCCCTCCGGTACCGTCGCACCACTGGACATACAGCTGTTTCTTGTTGCCGACCTTCTGTACGGCGACAATCTTGGAGGAGAAGATCGGCTCCAGCCCCAGGGACTTCTGCATCAGGGCGTCCATGAACGCGTGCACCGCTCGGTACATGGTCTCCGACTTGGTGGTATAGGCGGTGCTGAGTACGACCCTGGTGGTGGAAAGCTCGACGACCTGCACCATGAGGCTGACCATCGCCCCCCGTCGCTCCGCCCGTGCCGCTATGACATAATCAGCGCCGATGAGGCTCCAGTCCTTGAGCGTGCCCGGCTCGATGGAGCCTATGGGGCCCGGGTTGATATATCCCTTCGGGTCGAGAAGGCTGAAGGCCCCGCTTATCTCCAGGTCCTTCGCACACTGCGCCCACAGGGGATCCGCCAGCTCCCTCGGCCCGGCGAAGGCGGGCATGGCCGCCTTCATTCTCTTGAACCCCCGGGCCTCGATGTCTATGTGAACGCGCTGCGCCCAGAGAAGAGAGGGGAGAAAAACAGAGATGACCATGAGGATGCTGAGTATCTTCTTCATTTATCTGGCTCCTTTGGGAGGCGTGAACGACATGGTGACCTCCACGCTGTCTTGCCCGGCTATCAGAACGAGCGGCGGCTGAGGAAGCTTGGTCACGCTGCTCAGCGCCAGGTGGACGGAACGGTCGAACGGGCCGTTTCCCGAAGAGATGAGAAGCCTCTTGTCCAGGAGCTCACCGCTGCGGGATATCCTCAGGAGATAGGTGGTCTTGAGTGACTCATCCACGACCGAGATCTCCGGAGGCGTCTTCCACACGCTGTCCACCACCAGCCTTACCCGGGTTTTCCATACGGCGACGAGGTTCGAGGATTCGCCCGGACCCCTGCTGAGCCTGCCCGGTGCCGCCCCTCCGGTATCGGGCGACTGCCGGTCTCCAGCCTCGGCCGAATACATGTCCTCCTCGCTCTCCTTCCTTTGTTCCACAAGCGGCTCCAGGTCCGCAGGAGAGAGCTCCGGGGCGTCGTCCTTGAGCGTCTTTTCCTTTTTGATCCCGCTTATGGTGCTGGAGTCGCTTCCTTTCTGATAATAGTACTTTGTCGAGGAAGATTTCCGGGAGGAAGCATTTCCCCTGGATACCGCCGCCTTGCCGGCGGAAGGGACCGACGTTACGATGTCGATCTCGTAGATGTCATAGGCGGACAGATCGTCCCGCGGAGCGAAGCTCACATCCACCAGCGCAAGGATGAGAAGGAGATGTGCCAGGAGTGAAACCCCGGCATAGCCGCTCAACTTTTTCATGTTATTTCTTTGTCGGGGGTTGGGTGACCAGCCCGATCTTGGTGAGCCCGGTGGATCGGATCAGTGACATGACTTCCACCACATAACCGTAGGGAATGGACTTGTCAGCCTGAAGGTAGACGCTCTCCACACCCCGCTGCTGGCGAATCTGGTCCAGGATCACGTCGAGCCGCGAGAGCTCTATGGGCGAACCGTTGATGTCCAGGGATCTGTCCTGATTGATGGTGATGGTAAGATCCTGCTCCTGGGTCTCCAGCGCGCGGGCTTCGGCCTCCGGCAGCTCGACCTTCATGCCCTCTTTCATCATGGGGGCTGAGACCATGAAGATGATCAGGAGCACCAGCATCACGTCCACCAGAGGAGTGACGTTGATTTCCGATACGAGCCTGCCCGGCTTATTCGCCACCATGGATAATACCTCTGCGTACCCAGTTCATGAAATCGATCTGGAACCTTTCCATCTGGGTCGCCACATGATTGATAGACCCGGTAAAATAATTATAGAAAAGCGCGGCCGGGATGGCGACAAAGAGCCCGGCAGCCGTGGCGATGAGCGCCTCCGAGATGCCGGGTGCGACTGTGGCCAGATTCGCGGAGCCTTTGAGGCCGATCTCACGGAATGAATCCATGATTCCCCAGACCGTCCCGAACAGGCCGATGAACGGGCTCGAGTTGCTGATGCTGGCGAGGAAGCCCAGCCCGTGGGAGAGCTCCATGGTCTCGTTCGTGTTCCCGCTTCTGATCCTGTTTTCCACATTAGCCAGCATGGACATGGGTATCGTGCTGCTCTTGGCGGTGATCTTCCTCAGCTCGTCCTGCGCCCCGTGGAAGAGTCTCCCAAGCGGGCAGTCGCCGGCGCTGTTCACCTGATCGAGGAGATCCACCATCCCGCTCCCGTTCGAAAGACTGTCGAGAATGAGCTGGCCCCTCTTGCGCGCCCGTGACAGCGCGACCCACTTCTGGACGATGATTCCCCAGGAGAATATGGAAAAAACGAACAGTACGAGCAGCACCAATTTCACGACGGGATCGGAATCCACGATCATGGCGCCGATGTCGCCTCTGAACTGAGTTGTTGCTGCATAGGCTGTCGATGGAAAGAACGGCATTAACTATCCTCCTAATCGCTGGTATCGGTTTGGGGGTAACCCCCTGAAACCTTGCTTTTTATATACCCGGGGTCACTTTCCCCCTCGTTCCCGGCAGAGTCCGCCGGTCACCCCTTACAACAGGGAAGCTTCCGCATCTTTATCACCCCTGCCCCTCATATAGCCACTTCTTTCGGCAGGGTGACGACAAATGTCGTCCCCTGCGGCCCGGAAACAAAGGTGATGCTCCCCGAATGCATCTTGATAAGCCGGTAGGAGATGGAAAGGCCGAGCCCGATCCCCTTAGGCTTGGTAGTGAAGAACGGATCGAATATCCGGCTGCGGATATTTTCCGGAATTCCTTTGCCGGTATCCTTCACGGAGATCTCTACCGCCGGCCCTCTGTCGGCCAGGTGCACCTCCATTCTCCCCCCCGACTGCATGGCCTGGACCGCGTTGATGCATATGTTCATGAACACCTGCTGCAGCATGTCCGAGTCGGCCTGCACCCTCACCGTCCCCGGCGGATAAAACTCCATGATCTGAACATGATTCTGGCGTGCGCCGTCCTGAACCATGAACACGGCGTCCTCGATAACCTTTTTGAGATCGCATGTGCGGATGGCGAGATCCTTGGGCTTCGCAAAATCGAAGAAGTTGAGCAGCAGCTTGTTGAGCCTGTCGGTCTCGATGATGATCCTCGTCACATAGGCCGCCCGGTGGTCGTTCTCAGGCATCTCCTCCTTCAGGGCCTGTGCGGTTGTCTTGATGCCGGCAAGCGGATTGCGTATCTCGTGGGCGATTCCCGATGTGAGCTCGCCGACGGTCGCGAGCTTGTCCATCTTCAAAAGCTCCTGCTGAAGCCGGTGGATCTCGGTGATATCGGTAAGGATGACCGCGGAGCATCCATTGGAGAGAGGGATTTTGCTCAAACGGACCGTTATGCGCTCCCGGTCCCTGGTGCGGAACATGAGATCCTTTTTCCCGGAAGTCTGTCGGATCATGCCCTCGACATTGATTTCCTTCAGGCCGTCGCGGTCGATGCCCATATATTCCAGGGCCGCCCTGTTTGCGTAGAAAACGGCCCCCGTCTCATCCGCCAGCATGACTCCTGCAGGCAGGACCTCCAAGATCTCGCTCGTCACTGTATCAAGCATGCCGTTCATAGTAGCCAACCGCCAGCAAAACTTCCAGAAAAAACTGTCTACTCCTTGGCACTTTTTGCCTTAAAAAATTATACAGGTAATATTAAGTTTTTTCTACTAATTTCTAAGCACCAGTATTTCGAAGAAAATATTGACACCGGCCTGCTCTTCAGTTATATGTCAAAAAGTGCCATTTGGTGTCAATGGAACTTGGGGGCGAAGGTGTTTAAAGGGCATTATGTTAATTCCATAAACGAGAAGGGCCGGCTGAGCATTCCGTCGAAATTCCGCGATGTTTTGAGCCAGTGGGATACCGACCATCTCATCGTCACGAAAAGCCTCGACAAGTGCCTCATGGCGTTCGCCCCGGAAGAATGGGAAAAAATGGAGAAGAAGGCGTCCTCCCTCTCCACGGTCAGGAGGGCGGATATTATATTCAAGCGGCATGTTATGGGTTCCGCCGAGGAGTGCCAGATAGACACACAGGGCCGGATTCTCATTCCCGCCAGCCTGCGGGATTATGCCGATCTCAAACGAAAGTGCCTCATTGTCGGTATTGCTGACCGCTTTGAGATCTGGGACATCGAGACGTACGACGCATACATGAAAGAGGCCCTGAAAGATCCCGAAAGCCTGAGAGTGGAACTCGCAGAGCTGGGTCTGTAGGCCTATGCAGCATGTGCCAGTACTCCTCGAAGAGGTCCTGGAGGTAATGATGCCCCGCAACGGCGGTCGATATTTCGACGGCACTCTCGGGTTTGGCGGTCATGCGCGGGCCATCCTCGACAGGAGCGCTCCCGGCGGCCTGCTTGCAGGGACCGATCTTGACGGGACGGCTATCTCCAGACTGAGCGGTTCGCTGGCGCAATATTCCGGAAGAGTGCACCTCTTCCAGGGTAATTTTACTGAAATAGACAGGGTCTGCACTATGTTGGGATGGGAGAAACTCGACGGAGTCCTCCTCGATCTTGGGATGTCATCGACAGCCCTCGATGATCCGGATCGAGGGTTTTCTTTTCTCAGGCCGGGGCCTCTCGATATGAGATTCTCGCCCGAAAGCCCGCTGAGCGCCGATACGGTCGTCAACACGTATGACGAAAATCGGCTCGCCTCGATTATCCGGGAATACGGCGAGGAGCGTTTCGCCCCGCGTATCGCGCGCCGCATCGTGGAATCGAGGCCCGTGAGCTCCACCACCCACCTCTCAGAGATAGTCTCCTCGGCCATACCCAGGCGCTTCTGGCCGAAGAAGATCCATCCTGCCACACGGACCTTCCAGGC
>ENA-UPXM01006679-UPXM01006679.1-activated-sludge-metagenome-genome-assembly--contig:-NODE-6679-length-10653-cov-18.162861_pt1 | contig 10653 bp, 9 predicted proteins | sample MGYA00238178_ERZ772708 | MGnify/ENA primary metagenome ERZ772708 (study PRJEB29002, sample SAMN05720212) | activated sludge metagenome | isolation source: anaerobic digester from wastewater... | reverse complement strand
GCCCTTCGATAACAGGGTAAAATAAGAAAAACGCGGCTCCGAGGAATCAATGAACCCAACCAAACGATTGACTGAATACCAAAGCAAATATCCATACCCACGCCGCCGCCTGATCCGCCGCACACTCAAGCATGCCATCTCCATGGCGGCATCCGTGATTACCGATTACCGGATCGAAGGTCAGGAAAACCTCCCGAAACAAGGCCCTCTGCTCATTGTCGGTAACCATTTCCATTTTTTGGACACCATCGGTCCGATTCACTGCACAGATTACCTGCTTGAATTTATCAACGACGCGATAATGCCCAACGCTCCCGCCGCGATGAAATTCCTGCCTGGTTTGTGGGGCACGCTGAAGATACTGCAGGGCACCGCCAATTTGGAAGCCATGCGCGCTTCCGAAGCAATTCTGGCGCAGGGCGGCGTTTTAGCGATTTTCCCGGAGGGTCATGTGCACCGCCTGCCGCTCGGCAAACCCTTGCCCGGCGCGTCATTCCTGGCTTTGCGCTCGGGTGTGCCTATCCTCCCCATCGGCACCTACAGCGAGGATGAATGGGATTTGTTCGGCGCCCTTAAGCGCAAAAAACGCCGCGCGCGGATTGTCAGCCGCATCGGGAAACCTTTCGGTCCGCTGGCAATTGCGGATTTAAACAAGATTCCTACCCGGGAAGAAGTAAAAAACGCCGGCTGGGAGATTATGAGTCACATTGCCGATTTGCTCCCCGCGCATGCCCGGGGAGAGTACGGCGCCCCTCCCCCCGAACCACAAACCGCCCGCAATTAACACAAATCAAACACTGCGCTGGTATTATTAACCAGTTATCAGACAATCAGGAAATTTGGCAGCAAAACCATGGAATACAAAAATTACTATAAAATACTCGGCTTGGATAAGACCGCCAAAGAAGCGGATATCAAGTCGGCATACCGACGCCTGGCGCGTAAATATCACCCGGACGTGAACCCGGGCAAGCCCGAAGCGGAAGAGAAGTTTAAAGAAGTCAATGAAGCCTATCAGGTGCTTTCTGACCCGGAAAAACGTCAGAAGTATGACCAATTCGGTTCTCAGTGGCAGCAGTACCGCTCCGCGGGCGGCAGCCCGGAAGATTTTAACTGGGGCCCCTGGCGTTCGCAGCCCTCAGGCGGCACAAGCTATCGCACCGTCTCGCAGGAAGAATTGAACCAGATGTTCGGGGGAATGGGTGGTTTCTCCGACTTTTTCGAGACGCTTTTTGGCGGTCTTGGAATGGGCGGGGTAAGCTCCAAAGCTTCGCATCAACCAGGCGCTGGAACCACGCGCCGCGCCACAGCCTCCCGCGACGTGCAGCACGAAGTGGAAATTACACTTGAAGAAGCCTTCAGCGGCACCAAACGTTTGCTGCAGTTTGAAGGCGGCAAACGCATCGAAGCCAGCATTCCCCCCGGCGTAGACACCGGCTCGCGCGTGCGCCTGAGCGGTCAGGCTGGCGGAGCAGACTTGTTCCTGCGCGTTGTCGTCCTCCCACACGCGGTTTTCACCCGCAAAGGCAGCGACCTGTACACTCGGGTGCCCGTGGATTTCTATACCGCAGTTTTGGGCGGAGAGGTCAGCGTGCCCACGCTTACCGGCGCGGTGCGCCTGACCATCCCCGAAAATACCGACAGCGGGAAAGTCTTCCGCCTGAAAGAACTGGGCATGCCCGGCCTGAAAAGCCCGCAAACCCGCGGCAACCTCTACGCCACCGTCGAGGTGCACCTGCCCAAACACCTGACTCCCGCCGAAAAGGATAAAATTCGCGAGCTCAGGAATATGCGCCGGGCGCAATAAACAGACGGCTGTATACCCAGGCGCGTGGGCTCTCCTGCCCCTCCCCGGGTATAATAGTCAGACATTCGTAATGAGAGTTATGCAGACCGATTCTAAACTTCGCACCATCACCGTTTTTTCTGGCTCCGCGGATCATCTCTGCCAATGCTATACGCAAGGCGCTTGGAAGCTGGGCTCGGTTCTGGCTGAACGCGGTTTGACCCTGGTTTTTGGCGGAGGGAAAACCGGCCTGATGGGCGCGCTTGCCGAAGGCGCCCTGGCAAGCGGCGGTCAGGTCGTTGGGGTGATTAACGAAAGCCTCAACACCCCCCGGCTTGCCCACGCGGGGCTCAGCCGCATGGAAGTCTTGCCAGACCTGCACACCCGCAAAGCCCGCATGTCCGCCCTGGCAGACGCTTACATTGCTTTGCCCGGCGGCCTGGGCACCTTTGACGAGCTCTTTGAGGCGCTCACCTGGGCGCAAATCGGGCTGCATGCCAAGCCAATTGGTCTGCTAAACATCAATCGCTATTTCGACCCGCTGCTCGCGCTGGTGGATCATGCCATCACTGAGCACTTTATTTACCCCGAACACCGGCGGCTCTTAATTTGTGAGGAGGAAGCCCAAACCCTGATAGATAAAATGCAGGCCTACTCCCCGCCCGAAAATCTCAGCCGCTGGGTGGAGCGCCCATGACTATTTCGACGCTTTTAATTGACCTTGATGATACTGTCTACCCCGCGAACATGCAGGTGTGGCAGCTGGTGATGAAACGCATGTACACCTACATGCACACCCACCTCGGCATCCCCGCGGAAGAAGTCCCGACGATGCGCGACCGGCTGTTTAACCGCTACGGCACTACCCTGCGCGGTCTGCAAATTGAGCGCGGCATAGACGCCAAAGCCTACCTGGATTACGTCCACGATGTAGACCTTTCGGGCATCCTCACCCCCGACCCCGCGCTGCGTGCCGCGCTTGACCGCATCACGCTGCCCAAAATCATCTTCACCAACGCCTGTGAATCCCACGCGCATAATGTGTTGGGCTGTATGGAGCTAAAAGATTGCTTTGACGCGATCATTGACGTCATGGCGGTGCAGCCCTACTGCAAACCCGAACCCGAAGCCTACCATATCGCGCTTCAGCTGGCTGGCAGCCCAGACCCGCGTGAAGTCCTGATGGTGGACGACCGCTCCGAGAACCTGGCCACGGCCGCCAAGCTCGGCATTCAGACTATCCTGGTTTCCGATCAGCCTCAGGATTGTTTTCGCGTCATCCAGCGCCTGGCACAACTGCCCGACCTTCTGCAGAGCTGAGTGTTAGCCGTCCCGCTTTTTCGGCTTGGAAATTGATAAGTTTCTCCACAAATCACCCGAATTTTTATACTGTGTTAATTCGTTTATGTTATTCTTTGTCTTAATAAAGAAAATTGGAGCATCCTATGCAGCAAGGTAAAACCCTTAAGGCAATCATCCTCGTTCTTGTGGTTTTTTTACTGATTTTCGGATCTTTTTTGGGCGGTTTAATCGCGGGCAACGCATTACCAATCAAGCTCCTGCCTGGCAGCCAAAAAACTCAGACGACCCAAACAGCGCCCCTTCCGCAAGAAGCGCCAGCCCAAAGCGCGGAAGCCGGCACAGATTACACCAGCAGCAGTACCCCCGAAGAACAGAAACAAACCTTCGCGCCCTTCTGGGAAACCTGGAAATTGCTGCATGAAAATTTTGTTGACCAGCCCTTGGATGACGTCGCGCTGATGCGCGGAGCAATCTCGGGCATGTTGGCAGCCACCGGCGATAAGCACACCACCTATATGAACCCCACTGAGTTTGAGCAGGCAAACGCCAGCATGGAAGGCGAATATGAAGGCATTGGCGCCTGGGTGGATACCACAGGGGATTACGTTCAGGTCATTTCCCCGATGAAAGGCTCCCCCGCGGAAGCCGCCGGCCTGCGCGCGAATGATATTGTCATCGCCGTAAACGGCGAAGACCAAACTGGTATCCCCGGCGACCTGGTGCTCAAAAAGATTTTGGGGCCCGCCGGAGAAGCCGTCACGCTGACCATCCGGCGCGGCGAGGAGAAGCTGGATTTCACGATTGTCCGCGCCAAAATCACCGTCCCGGTGGTGGATTACCGCATGCTGGATAACAACATTGCCTATGTGGCGCTCTATTCTTTCAATGAGCAGGCCACAGCGCAGCTGCGTGCCGCGCTGAAGGACCTCATGGCGCAGAAACCTGCCGGGCTCATCTTCGATTTACGCGATAACGGCGGAGGGTACCTCTCCACAGCGATTGAGGTGGTTTCTGAATTCATCCCGAAGGGCGTCGTCATGTATGAAGAATACGGCGACGGAACGCGCGATGCCTACTCCGCCCAACGCGGCGGCAGAGCGACCGAAATTCCGCTGGTGGTGCTCGTGAACGCGGGAACCGCCTCGGCTTCCGAAATCACCGCTGGCGCGATTCAAGACCTCGGGCGCGGAAAACTGGTGGGCGTCAAAACCTACGGCAAGGGCTCCGTGCAGAACTGGATCCCCCTGAAAACCGAAAAAGGCGGGGTGCGCATCACCATCGCCCGTTGGCTGACCCCCAAGGGCACCCAGATTAGCGACGTCGGTCTTACCCCGGATCTCATTGTTGAGATGACCGCCGAAGATTACGCCGCAGGCAAGGACCCACAGCTTGACGCGGCAGTGCAGCTTCTGCTGCAGCCGTAGTAACCGGAATAATAAAAATGGACCGGCTTTCCTGCTGGTCCTGAGGAGTGAACATGCTTAATTACATCATCTATATGCTGCCGGCTTTAATCCTCTCGATGATAGCCCAGATTTACGTCAAATCTGCCTACAGCAAGTGGAGCCAGGTGCGCAATTATCACAACATCACCGGCATCGAAGCCGCCCAGCAGCTTACCACGCGCGTCGGCTTGTCCGATATCCGCCTGACGCGCACGCCAGGCAGCCTGACCGACCATTATGATCCGCGCGACAATACCCTGGCGCTTTCCCAGGGCGTAGCCGACCAGCCCACCGTGGCTGCCCTGGCAATCACCGCGCACGAGTTGGGGCACGCCATGCAAGACCGGGAAAACTACGCTCCTATGAAGCTGCGCAGCGCGATTGTTCCGATGGTTAACATTGGTTCCAATCTTGGCTGGATTCTGCTGATGCTGGGGCTGGTGCTGCGTATCGCCAACCTGGCTTGGCTGGGCGTGATTCTATTCTCCGCTGGCGCGTTGTTCTCGCTGATTACCCTGCCCGTGGAGCTGAACGCGTCCAAGCGCGCTCGCCAGATGCTGACCAGCACAGGTCTGGTCGTCAACGCGGAAGAGGAAAAAGGCGTCGCGAACGTGCTGAATGCCGCCGCCCTGACTTACGTGGCAGGCCTGGCGACGTCTTTAATGCAGTTGTTTTATTTCGGCTCCATGGCAGGCGGGCTCGGCCGGCGAAGATAAACAAATTGTTTAGCTCCACCAGCCCCTGAATTCCTTCAGGGGCTTTACTGTTCCGTACCTATCGCGACACAGCCGGATTAGCCAACGCGAGGCCCTTCGCCATTTGTCCGCCATTCAAGATATCCGGTGAAAATGACAAAGGGTCGCGGCAGTCCGCCTGTCCAACAGCGCGGCTTTTCATTTCAGACGACCTTAACAGCGAACCTGAAACCCTGGTCAGCTAGTATCAAAATTGTCTCTTGCGGGCAGCTCGTTGCTTCGCTGCGCTCCTTGCGACGACTAACGTACTGAGCGTCACATAAGTCATTTGTTTGCAGCCTATCCCCAACAATATATTCCCGCGCCAGCACCCAATTTAGCCTGCAAATCAACCTGAACCGCCGGGTGTAGGTATAATTGCCCTAATTATCTACTAAGGAGAATCTTATGCCGTCCACCCCTCCGCGCTGGAACCTTGCCAACATTTACGCGTCCGTGGAAGACCCGCGTCTCGCGTCCGACATGGAATGGTGCCAGACCCAAACCAGCCAGCTCGAGGCCCACTTCCAAACCGCTCTTGAGCCGCTCACCCAACAAAATGCCCTCCCCGAAACTTTGAATCCGCTGCTGAACCAGCTGGTGGACGACCTGAACGCGCTCATCCTCAAATCCGCCACGATTGACGCCTTCCTCTACGGCCTCATCACCACCAACTCATTTGACAAACAAGCCGAACAGATGCTGTCCCGATTCGAAATCGCGCGCGTACCCTTCCAGAACCTGCTCGTGCGCCTGCGCGCCTGGTTTGGTCGGCTGGGCACAGCGCTCCCCGCCGCCCTCAAAGCGCCCGGCAGCGCCCGCGAGCACGCCTTCATCCTGCTGGAAGAAGCCGCGCAAAGCCGCTACCAAATGTCGGAGCCCGAAGAACTGCTCGCCAACGAAATGACCCTCTCCGGCGGCAGCGCCTGGGAAAAACTGCAGGGCACGCTCACCTCCCAAAAAACCGTCCGCTTCGAAATGGATGGCAAGGTGGAAGAACTGCCAATGCCCGCGCTCATCAACCTGCGCAGCCATCCCTCCGCTGAGGTGCGCGAACGCGCCTACCTTACCGAACAAAACGTCTGGGAAGACCTTAAAGAACCTCTGGCGGCCTGCCTGAACGGCGTCAAAGGCGAAACCATCACCCTGGATTCCCACCGCGGTCGTCAAGACAGCCTGCATGCTTCCCTGGATATGGCCCGCATCGACCGGGCGACGCTCGACGCGATGCTGTCCGCTATCCGGGCTGCCCTGCCCGCTTTCCGGCGCTACTTTCAAGCCAAAGCCCGCCTGCTGGGTATGGAAAAGCTGCCCTGGTGGAGCTTGCTCGCCCCGCTGGGAGAAAGCAGCGCGACCTACAGCTTCGAAGCCGCCCGCGACCTTATCCTGACCCATTTCGGCAGTTTTTCAGCGGAATTGGAAGACTTCGCCCGCACCGCCTTCGGACAGTGTTGGATTGACGCGGAGCAGCGCCCCGGGAAGCGCGGCGGAGCCTACTGTATGGAAATCCCCGCCCTCAAAGAAAGCCGTGTAATGTGCAACTTTGACGGCTCTTTGGACCAGGTGATGACCGTCGCGCATGAGCTCGGGCACGGCTTCCACAATTACTGCGCCTTTAAGGCGAATAAAACCCCACTCCAAACACGCACACCCATGACCCTGGCCGAAACCGCCTCGATCATGTGTGAAACCATCGTTTTCAATGCCATTCTTGCCAGCGTGCGGGGCACCCAGGACGAACTGCCCATCCTGGAAAGCAACCTTTCAGGCTGTGGTGAGGTGATTGTGGATATCTTATCGCGCTTTCTGTTTGAGCAGGAAATTTTCAGACGCCGCGCCCAAGCCGCGCTTTCGGCGGATGAAATCTCGGAAATTATGCTCGAAGCTCAGCGTCAAAGCTATGGAGACGGGCTGGACGAAAACATCCTGCACAAATACATGTGGACCTGGAAACCGCATTACTACAGCCCCTTCCTGGCGTTCTACAACTACCCCTACGCGTTCGGGCAGCTTTTTGCCACCGGTTTATACGCGATTTACCAGGAACGCGGGCAAGCCTTCGTCCCGGATTATGTTGAACTGCTCGCCAGCACCGGCGAAGCTTCCGCCGCGGACCTGGCAGCTCGCTTCGGTATCAACATCCGCGACCAGGCTTTCTGGGCATCTTCTTTGCGCGTCATCACCGACCGCATCGAACGCTACATTCAACTCAGCCGCTGACCCATGTCAGACCAAAACGCGCGGTGGTTTCCCCACCGCGCGTGGTATTTAATCACGAGGGCGAAACTGCCAACGCCAAAACCCGCGTCCGCCACCGCGCTCTACAGGTTTTTGGCGCGTTCCTGCAGGGCAATTTCTTCCGGCGTTTCCGCGTTAATCACAATTTCATGCGGGCGGGGTTTGCCCTTCTCATCCACATACACAAAGGTGATAAATCCGTCGACCGCCTCCTCACCGTTCACATCCGCGCGGATATACGCAATCAGACGGCTGCGTCCGGTCAGCACCACAGAGCTTACAAAACGGATGATTTCGCCCGGGCGCACAGGCCGGCGAAATTCCATTCCGTGGATTTTCACGCACAGGATAAACTCGGGCGGCAGCAGGTTGGCAGCCGCGATGAAGCCGGCTTCCACCAACCACTCCGCCCCCCGCCCGGCAAACAGGGTTCGGTGGTGGTTCAGGTCTTCGCTCTTGACCAGATGGTAAATGCTTAATGCTTGGATTCCCATTACTCAGCTCCTGGAATGATGATTTCGATATTATCAAACGCAACTTTAATTTGACCTTCAGCGGTGGTGCCAACCATCACCCCCAGCATGCCCGGCACAAAACCCTCATCAAGATATTCTGCCAGCAGCAAGCCGTCAACGATAAGCTGCAGCCCGCCCGGTCCACAGCGGGCGCTCAGCCGCAGGTCATCCCCGGCGGCAAGCATGTCCGCGTAAGTCCAATCCACCAGCACCGCGGTTTCTTCGCCCGCGCGCTTCCAAATGGAATAATAGCCGTCTTCGCCAACTTCCAGCGCGGTGAAATGGCTCGCGTCCCGAAAGCCGCAAACCAAACCATAATCGCCGCTCCCGCTGCCAAATATCAGCCGCGCGTCCGCGCTGAGCATTGAATCAGCATAGACGTAATCCAGGGTATTAAAACGCAGCCCGTGAGCCGCGTCCAGAGCCAGCGTGAACGCGCCGTCCTCATACCCCGTTCCAGAGCCGTTCTCCTGCGCGGCGGGCCAATCTCGCAGAGGCGCCGAGAAATCCGTGCTGAAGACCACCCGCCCCTGGGTTGTAATGGGTGTGCCAATGGCGGAAACCCGCCGCAGGCCCACCTCCCCTGCCCAAGCCGCGTCCAGCATCTCCGCCAAGGCTTGAATGGGTGTGAGCCGGTTCAAGTCTCCACCAGCCGGCAGGCAGGCATCCTGTTCGTCCAGCCTGCTGTCGCGGTTGGTATCCCGCAGCGCGCCGCACTCCTCTTCAACAACGCGCCCGCCTGGGGCGGAAGCCAAACCAATCAGTTCACCGCGTCCATTCAGCGCGCCCCAGCCAAAATAATCTCCGCCTGAAGGCAAACCAGTCAAAACAGCCTGCAGCGGAGCGCTGCCATCTTCAGGTTCCAGATCAGCCGCGACCGCGGTCATTTCGCTCAGGAGCGCGTCCGGATTTTGCCCGAAACCGAACAAACGGAGTTCCTCACCCGGCAGCACGCCAACATCCTCGGCTGTAGGCAGGGCCGGAAGCGAAAGCGCTCCAGGCGCGATAGGATAGCCAAGCAAATCTGAGCGCGGCTTAATCAGCGCCGCGTCCCGTTCTTCGTCCACCTGCACAATGCTTGCCAGATACGCGTCCACCGGCGGCGTGCCCGGCGCGGTTTGCAGCCCGATTATCAGGTCCGAAACCGGATAAGCGCGGGTCCCCAAAACAGCCCTCGCGCTGGTGAGCACAAGCCCATCGGAACTGATAATAACCCCGCTGGCAGACCAGGCTTTTCGCAGGCTGCCGTCCACATTCACCAGCGCTCCAACGCGCACAAAGGCCGCCTCTGGCAGCCCCTCCACGGCGGTCATTCGTCCACGCGGCGCGGCTGGTCCGGGCTGCCAGTCGGCCGGGATGCTGCCCCGCGTTTCCAGGCGCGCGGGTAAACTGAGCAGCTGCCCCCCAAAAAGAACTGAAAAATCATCTTCATACACACCGGAAAAGACCGCCTGAAAGCGCAGCACAAACCGCGCGCTGCTTGCGGGCGGGATGGCGAGCTGCGTTCTGAGCACGCCCGAACCATCCGCCGCGGGTTCCAACGCCACTGCCGGCAGGCTTCCCAGGTATTGATAAGCGCGCAGAATGCTCGCCGGCAGATGAATTTCCCGCACAATCGCCTCTTGCTCGCCGGCGTTAAGCAGCGTCAGATTCAGGTCAAAACTGCGCCCCATTTCGACAGCCCGCGTCGGCACGCTGAGGGAGGCGCTGAGCGGGTCTCTTTTTGGCGCCGCGCCCAAACAGGCAGCGCACAACGCAGCTGCCAGCGTGAGGGCTGTAACCAGGCGCAAATTGCGGGTGAAGTTTTTCAACATTCCTGCTCCGGGCCGAAGCGTTCTCCAACCCGCGCATAATTATAACCCGGTAACCGCCCTATTTTTCGGGCCTTCCAACCCAGCCCACTCGGGATTTACGACTCCCAGGAAAAAACAAATCTTAGAATTGACAAGCGTCTGCCTTTTGGTTATCCTTACGCCCATGGACGCGTTCGACCTTAACGCACCGCTGGTTTTCTCCGTCACCGCCCTCAACAATTACCTGCGTGAGCTGCTTGAGACCGATGAAGTTCTGCAGGACCTGTGGGTGCGCGGTGAGATTTCCAACTTTTCCCAACCGCGCTCTGGGCACCTTTACTTCACGCTCAAAGACAGCGAAGCCCAAATCCGCTGCGTGATGTGGAAGAATTCCGCCTTGCGCTTGCGCTTCTCTCCCGCCGATGGAATGCAAGTGGAGGCGCACGGCGCCATGAGCGTTTATCCCGCCCAGGGGCAGGTGCAGCTCTATCTCGACGCGCTCAGACCAGCCGGCGAAGGCGCCCTCTACCAGGAATTTTTGCGCCTCAAAGCCCGTCTGGAAGCTGAAGGCCTGTTCGACGTTGCGCGCAAGCGGCCCTTGCCCAGCCTCCCGCGCCATATTGGCGTGCTAACCTCGGCCACAGGCGCCGCTCTGCAGGATATCCTGCATACTCTCTCCAGGCGCCTGCCAATCTTGCGCGTCACCGTCGCGCCCTCGCCTGTGCAAGGAATAGAAGCCCCTCCCGGCATCATTACCGCGCTCCACCAACTGAACCAAATCCCAGACCTGGACCTTATCATCCTCGCGCGCGGCGGCGGCTCCATTGAGGACCTGTGGGC
>ENA-UPXM01006675-UPXM01006675.1-activated-sludge-metagenome-genome-assembly--contig:-NODE-6675-length-10659-cov-5.543946_pt1 | contig 10659 bp, 9 predicted proteins | sample MGYA00238178_ERZ772708 | MGnify/ENA primary metagenome ERZ772708 (study PRJEB29002, sample SAMN05720212) | activated sludge metagenome | isolation source: anaerobic digester from wastewater... | reverse complement strand
CAAACTAGAGCATTTTAATTATCTTTGAAAACAAATATTTGATATGAATAGTGATACTTTACACAACATTAACATGATCGCAGAAACCGCGAGAGACTTCGCAGAAAAAAAGATCAGACCCAATATCATGGATTGGGATGAAAGCCAAACTTTCCCCGTAGAACTTTTCCATGAGTTAGGAGAAATGGGTTTTATGGGAATTGTAATTCCAGAAGCGTATGGTGGCTCCGGTTTGGGATATCACGAGTACGTAACGATTTTAGATGAAATTTCTCAGGTTGATCCTTCCATCGGATTATCTGTTGCAGCACATAATTCCTTGTGTACGAATCATATTTACGAATTTGGAAATGAGGAACAGAGACACCGTTGGTTGCCACAATTAGCGTCCGGAAAAGTAATCGGAGCATGGGGTTTAACAGAACATAACACCGGATCAGATTCTGGCGGCATGAGTACGACGGCAGTAAAAGATGGTGATGACTGGATCATCAATGGAGCGAAAAACTTTATCACCCATGCAATTTCCGGTGATATTGCGGTGGTAATGACAAGAACAGGAGAAAAAGGCGCAAAAAATAATTCCACAGCTTTCGTTTTAGAAAAAGGAATGGCCGGTTTTTCTTCGGGAAAAAAAGAAAATAAATTAGGAATGCGCGCTTCAGAAACTGCAGAATTAATTTTTGATAATGTTCGCGTTCCAGATGCAAACCGTTTAGGAGAAGTTGGTTCAGGCTTTAAGCAAGCCATGAAAATTTTAGATGGTGGTAGAATTTCTATTGCAGCCTTAAGTTTAGGAACAGCAAGAGGAGCATACAAAGCAGCTTTAAAATATTCATTAGAAAGACACCAGTTTGGTAAAGCAATCAATCAATTTCAAGCCATTAACTTTATGCTTGCAGATATGGCAACAGAGATTGATGCAGCTGAACTTTTGATTCAGCGTGCTTCTAATTTGAAAAACGCCAAACAACCGATGACCAAAGAAGGTGCAATGGCAAAACTATACGCTTCTGAAGCTTGTGTACGTATTGCAAATAACGCAGTTCAGGTATTTGGTGGATATGGATATACGAAAGATTTCCCTGTGGAGAAATTTTATAGAGATTCCAAATTATGTACCATTGGAGAAGGAACTTCTGAAATTCAGAGATTAGTGATTGGAAGAGAAATTTCAAAATAGGCTCTCCTAATTTTTACTATAATAAAGCATCTCTTTTGCGGTGCTTTTTTTCGTGTAATTATTTTTATTAATTTTATAGTAATAAAAACTACACCAATGGCAACTGAAAACAAAACCGAAAAAACGTCGATTGCCGTCATTATTACTGCAGTTGCGACCTTGTTAACTGCATTAGGCGGATTAATTTACGCATTGAAATCTCCCTCGCAAAACACATTACCTGCTCCTAACAATCCGGTACATCTTTCAGAAAATACAGAAAAAACATATCATGGTAATGTTGGTAAATTAGAAGCTACCTTTAATTTAACCTTTATTAATAATTCCACATCGGTGAAAGGAACCTATTTCTACGACAAAAAACAGGATCAACGGTACGAACTTTCTGGAACGGTGATCAATGGTGATTTGCATCTGAATGAGTACACCAAAGGTATATTAACAGCCAACTGTGTTTTAAAAAAATACGATGGATGCTTTAGCGGAAAAATGTTCAACAAGGATGGAAGAGTTTTTGTCATGAATCTTTGCGAATAAAATAACTTTAAAATCGAGCTGGTTTTCTCCCAAATCAACTTTATGAAATTATGAGGAGCAAAAAAATTAAATGATCCTGAAATCACTATCGCTTAATTAAAGCTTGGTTTATTAAGTTGACTTAAAAAATTGGGACCGCATTTATATTTATTAAACTGAATGTTTATCTTTGTTCAAATTAAACTTTAATGGAAAAAATAGATGCGCTGAATCAGGTTGCAGAATTTCACAAAACATTTAATGCCCCAATTTTAGAAAAGCCTCAAATTCCTTCCAAAGAAAGATGCGAACTCAGAGTTTCTCTCCTCCAAGAAGAATTGAATGAGCTGCAGCAAGCAATTGCTGACAATGATCTGGTAGAAATTGCAGATGCATTGTGCGATTTGCAATACGTTTTGAGTGGTGCGGTTTTAGAATTTGGTTTGGGCGAAAAATTTCCGGCCCTTTTTAATGAAGTTCAACGATCAAACATGTCTAAAGCTTGCAGCAATCAACAAGAAGCTGATGAAACCATCGCATTTTATAAAGAGAAAGGCGAGGAAGCATTTTCAGAAAAATCAGGCGACAAGATTAATGTTCACCGGAAATCTGATCACAAAGTTTTAAAAAACAAATACTATTCTCCAGCTGATTTAAAAACTATTTTAGACAAGTAAGTCCATTCACTTAATTTAATGCTTTCCAAATGAAAAAAATATCCCAGATTATAGCGACTGCAACCGTTCTTTTTTTTACACTGCAATCCTGTAATACCCAAAAAATGGTTGTTAACAGAGAAGTTCAAACAACAAAAGACGGAAAAATGCTTTTAGGACAACAAACCAAAAAACAATTGCTGAAAGAACCTTACAGCGAATGGTACATCAAAGAACACGATGAATACGCCATCGATCAAAATGCAATTAAAGATCTGAAAAAAGCAAAAATAAATACCTACAACATTACCTTGGTGATGGGAACTTGGTGTGAAGACAGTCACCGCGAAGTTCCACGCTTGTTTAAAATTTTGGAAGCTGCTAATTATCCTGAAAATAGAGTAACCATGATTGCCGTAAATAGAAAAAAAGAAGCACCGAGCGGCGAAGAAGGTCCTTTCAATATTCAGAAAGTTCCTACGATTATCGTACAAAAATATGGCAAAGAAATTGGTAGAATTATAGAAAGTCCTCAATCAGGTTACTTGGAAAAAGACTTGGTAGAAATTCTAAAAAAAGACGATTCATCATTTAAAGATCACCTCAAATAAATTGAAAAATAATAAGACCGGAATAGCATTCGTTTTAGGAGCTGCTGCAATGCTCCTCCTCTTTTTCATTTGGAATGCAATTACAAAAAAATCTGAAGATAAAGTTCAGAACGACTACTATATCATCTCCAATCAGATTACGAAAATGAATAAATTGGTGGTTATGGAACAGGATTTCTCGAGCATGCAGAAAACTAATATTTCTTCTGAGCTTTTAGGAGGAATGTTGCCAAAATTTGAAAAAGAATTAATCACCTTTACAAAGACCAATGCACAGGTTTCTTATGATCTGACCAAGATGAAAATTGAAGTTGATTCGATCAACAAGAAACTCATCATCAAAGAATTACCAAATGCAGATATAAAAATTACACCCAGTGTAGAGATTCAATCTCTTGATGATTCATTTTTCAACCGTTTTGATGAAAAAGATTTTCAGAAAATCACGAAATCGGCAAAAGAAAATGCGTACAAAAGTGTCAATCAGACTCGATTGCGGAACGATGGACGAAAACAATTATTAGAAAATCTTGAAAATATTTTTGTTTTAGCCAAAGCGTTGAATTATAAAATTGAAGACCAAACCGGCCAAATCGATGTTTCCAAACTTTAGTAATACACCATTGTCATGCAAAAGAAATAATATTGAGTAATTAAATATTTAGTCTGAAATTTTGTTTTGAAAACGGACAACACATTCAAAAAAGCGAAAATTAATTTTTTCGCTTTTTTTATTTTTAAAGCTTTACTAAAGTCCAAAAATAATTTTCAGGTGCCATAAGATTTGCAACCAATTACTGAAGCGCGATATCCCATTAAATTTAAAGATTTATAAGATGACAAACTACATTAATGCAATTTAAACAACCATTGATGAAGCAATATTCGCGTCGAATCACCTAAAAAAACGGTTTTTTTGAAACAATTTCCTGGTTTTTCAAAAAACACAAAGTTGCGCGCTGAATCTCAAGCAGAAGATCATTTGTTTAATGAAAATGACATTCCCATTTATACGCCAAATTTGAATGGAGCACCCCTCTCAAAAAATAGCTTAATGATAATCGAATAGCAATTCATCGTTTACGCAAACTCCATTTTCTATATTTTTCCTCAATATCTTGTTTGCTTTCAACATCTAAAGTATGCACTTTATTTTGTCCGCTGATAAAAAATAAGACGACTCCATTAATCTACAATTTAATTTCTATAATTTTATTAAAAACTAAGTTTTTCAAATTTTTATCCCGATTTCACAATTTAAAATCAAAATATTTATTAATTTTACAGAAAGTAAAACCAATAATTATGAAAAAAAAATTACTCACGCTCGGTATTCTGGGGCTCGTTCTTAGCATTACCGATTCAATTTCTGCACAAGATCTTGTTAAGCAAAGAATAACCAATCCCAATGGCGGAATAAGTCTTGCCGTTTTTGATGATCATTCTAACCTGAATGAAAGCTCTGTAAAAATGATTTTTCAAGATATTTTGAAATTACGTCCTACAGAAGAATTGCGACTTATAAAATCTGAGAAAGATTTCACTGGTAAATTTACGGATGCTAAATACCAACTTTATCATAATAATATTAAGGTAGAGGGTGGAATTTACTTTTTGCATTATCAAAATGGAAAACTCGTCAGCATGAATGGGGAAATTTTTCAGGATGACAAAACCATTACAACACCTGTACTTTCTCCTAACGCTGCTTTTCAACAAGCAGTTAAAAGTGTGGGAGCCGACAAATACATGTGGGAAGATGATGCATACATGGCAGAAAACACGTACAAAAAACCCACAGGTGAATTGGTTTATATGCCGATTTCGCAGGGTGTTGATAAATACAGTTTAGTTTTAGCCTATAAGTTTGATATATATGCCGCTCAACCATTGAGTAGAGATTATGTTTTCGTAGATGCAACAGAAGGAAGAATTATTGCTGTGGATGCTATTATGAAACATGCACAAAAGAAACAAAGCAATGAAGAAAAGTTACCAATATCAATCGCACCATTTGCAGAAACTAGTAAAAATTTCTCAACTTTAGTTCTAGGAACAGCCGATACAAGATACAGTGGCTCTCAATCGATACAAACTACTTTGTTAGGTTCCGGTAAATATACATTAAACGATACGACACGAGGAGGCGGAATTCGAACTTATAATTTGAAAAAAAGCAGTACACTTTCGACTGGTGTTGATTTTGAAGATAATGATAATAACTGGACCGCTGCAGAATTTGACAATGCTTTATTTGATAATGCTGCGTTAGATGCACATTTGGGTGTAGAAAATACGTATGATTATTTCTTCACTACTTTTGGAAGAAATAGTTACGACGGTCTTGGTACCTTGCTCAAAAGTTACGTTCATTATGGAAACGCCTATGAAAACGCAGGTTGGACAGGTTCTGAAATGATTTATGGAGACGGTGCATCAACTTTCAAACCTTTAACAGCATATGACGTGACTGCTCATGAACTGGGTCACGGTGTCTGTTCCAGTTCAGCTGCTCTGATTTATAACAGAGAATCCGGCGCTATGAATGAAGGTTTCTCCGACATTTGGGCCGCAACAGCAGAATTTAAATATTCGCCTACCAAACAAATTTGGTTGATTGGTGAAGACATTACTAAAATTGCTCCATTCTATCTTCGCTCGATGAGTAATCCGAAATCTGGGCTCAATCCACAACCAGATACTTACCGCGGTATCAACTGGAAACCTGCAACCGTTGCAGAAGGTTGTGTAACTCCAAGTTCTTCAACAAATGATAATTGTGGAGTGCATTACAACAGTGGAGTTCTAAACCATTGGTTCTATATTCTTTCTGTCGGAAAAACTGGAACCAACGATATTGGAAGCAATTACAGTGTAACCGGTATTACCATTGCCAAAGCAGAAAAAATTGCTTACCGCTTAGAGACTACTTATCTTACACCCTCTTCCAACTACAAAAATGCAAGAGATTTTGGTATTCAAGCGGCAAAAGATCTGTACGGAGCTGACTCTCCAGAAGCAATTGCTACACAAGATGCCTTCTACGCGGTGGGAATTGGTGCGAAATACTTAGCTATTCCCGACACAACTGCACCAACCGCTCCTTCAACTTTAACAGCGACAAATACTACAGGTTCCCAAACCAAATTAACATGGAATGCTTCTACAGATACCAATGGAATCGATCGTTACCTTATTTTTAAAAACGGTGTAGAATCTGCTACTGTAGCAGGAAATATAAATACCACCATTATGGCAGGTCTTACTACTTCTACTGCATACAATTTCTATGTAAAAGCAGTTGATCCTTATGAGAATGTATCTTCTGAAAGTAATACGGTAAATATTACAACCTCGAATGTCCCAACATATTGCACCTCTACTTCATCAAATACTAATGATGAAAGAATACAGCGGGTACAATTTGGAACCATTAATAATCCAAGTACAAGTACCGCAGGTTATGAAGATTTCTCCTATCTTTCTACAGACGTCTACAAAGAGTCCATTTATCCAATTACCATTACTCCAGAGTGGCCCGCAACTATTTACAATGAAGCATATGTGGTTTATGTCGACTGGAATAATGATGGTGATTTCTTAGATGCGGGCGAAACTGCCTTTACAAAAGCTGCATCCAAAGACAATCCTGCAGTAGGAAGTATTACAGTTCCATCAACATATACCTATACCGGACCAGTTCGTATGAGAGTTATCATGAGATTTAGTACAACTCCAACTACAGCTTGTGGCACCATTCCTTATGGTCAAATTGAAGATTATACGTTAAATGTTAACAATAAACTTTTAGCAACTTCAAATATCAATAATACTTCAACAGCAATTTATCCAAACCCTGTAAATGATATTATTAATATTCAAACGAAAGTTAGCGGAGAATTTTCTTACAAAATTTTAAACGCGGCCGGACAAATCGTGAACAGCGGAACTTCTGCCGATAAAAAAGTGAATGTTCAAAAGCTTCCTGTAGGAAACTATGTTATTGAACTTACCGATAAAACGGGTCAAAAAATAAGCAGCAAATTTATCAAAAAATAAATTTCAGGTCCTTTTTTAACCGCCTCAAAGTTTTCTTTGAGGCGGTTTTTTTTCGATTAAATTCCGCTTTTACTGCGTTAAAACCATATCAGTATTAAAATTTGCGAAAAACAAAAAGATGACCATTTCATAGTTATAAAAACATTTCAAAAATTAAATCATAAGCCACTTTTTTCCTCATAACCCCTATTCGGAATTAATTTATTGCTTGGTGAACAAAAAAATGATAGGAAATAAAAATTAATTCGGTAAAAGATGGAATAAAAAAGTCAAACTTGCATTTTCAAATTGATTGGCAACACTTTTGAAGATAAATGGTTTAACCCTTTAAAACATTGTTATGAACAACGAAAAAAACAACAAAAAAACAAAAGATTCCGAGGTTCTTAAACAAAACGAAGACTTTCCAAATATTCCCGTGTCATCTGAAAAAGTTGGATCAGGACAAACCATGAAAAAGCAAATCAAAAAAACGTCTAAATTAAATGTTGACGGAAAAACAGACAATACAGAAAAAAATAGCAACAATTAGTATTTTAGCCGTTTCATACTTTCCCATATCGCGATCAATCAGCTAAAAAACACCCAGTTCAAAAATTCAAATCAGAAATATTGTCGAACGAGTGACCAATTTTTCTGAGCATGAAATTTCATTTTGTATTTCGAAGACTCCACCGGCTTTCACTACTCGCTTCCCGATAAATCGGGAGAGCTCAAACATGCCGTTCAATCCGGGCTACAATCTCATTTCGTTTTTCTTAGTGGGAATCTGAACCACAAAATCTGAAAAATTCACACAAAATAATGCAAGTACACCATAAAAAACATTAAACTAAAAGACTCTTTCATAGAAAATCCGTATTTTTGCCTCCTAAAATTTCTCGTTCAAAATGATAAAAATTACTCTTCCCGATGGGAGCATCAAAGAATTTGAAGGCGCGGTAACTCCGCTTGACGTCGCAAAATCAATCAGTGAAGGTTTAGCAAGAAATGTTATTTCTGCACTCGTAAACGGAACACAGGTTGAAAACACCACACCAATCACGACAGATTCTACGGTTCAATTGCTCACCTGGAACGATGATTTAGGGAAAAAAGCATTTTGGCATTCCTCCGCTCACCTTTTGGCACAAGCGATCATCGCGTTTTATCCGGACGCTAAATTAACAATCGGACCTGCAATTGAGCAAGGTTTCTATTACGATGTTGATTTCGGTGATGAGGTTTTATCAGAAAAAGATTTCGAAAAAATCGAAAAGAAAATGTTGGAGAACGCCAAGAAAAACGCAACCTTCAGTATTTATCCGGTTTCAAAATCAGATGCTTTAAAAGAATACGCAGACAATCCTTATAAAACAGAATTAATTACCAACTTAAACGATGGTGAAATTACGTTCTGTACCCACGACAACTTCACCGATCTTTGCCGCGGCGGTCACCTTCCTGCAACAGGAATCGTAAAAGCTGTAAAAATATTAAATGCAGCGGGAGCATATTGGAGAGGCGATGAAAAAAATAAGCAATTAACAAGAGTTTACGCGATTTCTTTCCCGAAACAAAAAGACCTAACAGAATATCTAGAACTTTTAGAAGAAGCAAAACGACGTGATCACCGAAAACTTGGTAGAGAATTAGGAATTTACGCCTTCTCCGAAAAAGTAGGTGCAGGTTTACCTTTATGGTTACCAAAAGGAACAGCTTTAAGAAAAAAATTAGAAAACTTCCTTTCAGAAGCGCAGAAAAAATCTGGCTATGAATTTGTGATGACGCCGCATATTGGTGCAAAAGAATTATACGTAACTTCCGGACATTGGGATAAATACGGAGCAGATAGTTTTCAACCCATCAAAACTCCAAACGAAGGGGAAGAATTTATGTTGAAACCCATGAATTGTCCGCACCACTGCGAAATTTACAAAGTTGGTCAATGGTCGTACCGCGATTTACCAAAACGTTTTGCAGAATTTGGAACAGTTTACAGATATGAACAATCCGGGGAACTTCATGGTTTAACCAGAGTTCGTGGATTTACTCAGGATGATGCCCACATTTTCTGTACTCCGGATCAATTAATGGCAGAATTCGAAAATGTAATTGATTTGACGCTTTATGTTTTCAAATCTCTAGGTTTTGAAGATTTTGTTACTCAAGTTTCTTTAAGAGATCCAGAAAAGAAAGAAAAATATATTGGAAGTGATGAAAACTGGAAAAAAGCAGAAGATGCTATTGTTCAGTCCGCCATCAAAAAAGGATTAAATTATGTGGTAGAATATGGTGAAGCTGCCTTCTACGGACCAAAACTCGATTTCATGGTCAAAGATGCATTGGGTAGAAAATGGCAATTAGGAACCATCCAAGTTGATTATAATTTACCGGAAAGATTTGATCTTTGGTACACAGGAAGCGATGGGGAAAAACACCGACCGGTGATGATTCACAGAGCGCCATTCGGTTCTATGGAAAGATTCATCGCAATCTTGCTAGAAAATACAGCGGGAGATTTCCCATTGTGGTTAGCTCCAGATCAATTCACTATTTTGCCGATAAGCGAAAAATATTTGGATTATGCAAAAAAAGTTTCACAATTGCTGGAAAATCACGATATTTGCGGAATAGTTGACGAAAGAAACGAAAAAACAGGTAGAAAAATTCGTGATGCGGAAATCAACAAGCTACCATTTATGCTCATAGTCGGTGAAAACGAAGAATTGAATGGCACTATTTCTGTAAGAAGAAGAGGCGAAGGAGATTTAGGCGAAATGAGTGTAGAAGACTTTATCACGTACTTCAAAAAAGAAGCAAAAATTAGCAATTAGTATTTAAACAATTAAAATTAAGAAACCATAGCACAGAAATTTAACTACAGAGGTAGAGGTCCACAAAGACGAGTTCAGGAAGATTTGCACCAGATCAATCAAAAGATCCGTGCGAGAGAAGTTCGTTTGGTAGGTGATAACGTGGAACCAGGCGTTTATCCTTTAGAAAAAGCCCTGGAAATAGCAAAAGATCTGGAATTGGATTTAGTGGTTATTTCCGATAAAGCAGAACCGTTTATATCCAGAATTTTGGATTATAAAAAGTTTCTTTATGAGCAAAAGAAAAAGACCAAAGAGCTAAAAGCGAAACAGGTAAAGGTTGTCGTAAAAGAAATCAGATTCGGTCCACAAACCGATGAGCATGATTACGATTTCAAAAAGAAACATGCTGAAAAGTTCTTAGAAGAAGGTTCTAAATTGAAAACGTACGTTTTCTTTAAAGGCCGTTCGATCATCTTTAAAGATCAAGGTGAAATTCTTCTTCTTAAATTGGCTCAAGAATTAGAGCACGTTGGAAAAGTTGATCAGTTGCCTAAATTAGAGGGTAAAAGAATGATTATGATGATGAGCCCGAAAAAACCGGCGAAGTAATTTAATGTAACAATTTACCAATTTAAAAATGTAGCAATTTTGAGTTGGGAAGGTATAAAAAAGAGATTTTTAATTTTTAAAAGTCTCTTTTTGTTTGAAGTATGATAATTCAAAGAAATTTCGTACTTTTGCAGTCTGAAAAATGTAGAGTTTCTGCATATTCACTAGTAATGACATTGATAACAAATAGATAAAATTAAGCAAAATGCCAAAATTAAAAACTAAAT
>ENA-UPXM01006642-UPXM01006642.1-activated-sludge-metagenome-genome-assembly--contig:-NODE-6642-length-10706-cov-6.615154_pt1 | contig 10706 bp, 8 predicted proteins | sample MGYA00238178_ERZ772708 | MGnify/ENA primary metagenome ERZ772708 (study PRJEB29002, sample SAMN05720212) | activated sludge metagenome | isolation source: anaerobic digester from wastewater... | reverse complement strand
TTGAGCCCAAGCAACGCGGTGCGCTACAGGATTGGCTTGCGGGCGTGTATATCTTGGATGATGAAGTGAATATTGAGGTTGCCCGTAACGGGCTATCTAACGGTGAATATTTAGTGTCTAAACAAGGTGACATCTACACTAAGCATAGTGTGACCTACTTTGGCTCACAGTCATTGTTGCACGGCGTGCTAGAGAGACAGGCACACTTGGAAGCTTTAGAAAAACAAAAGCCGCTTGCGCGACAACTTGTTGCAGAAGCACTTGAACAAGTCACACAAACAGAACATGCATTACATCAGTTACGTGATGCACAGCGCGAAAGCAACGCGCTGCTTAAAAGCGCCTTGCAAAATCAGCATCAACTCAATTTAACACTACAACAGTTAAAACAAACACAATCCAATACTATTTTGCGGCAGAAAAGCTTGCAAAGTGATTGCATGGTTTTAGAAGAAAAGTTACAAAAATTAAATGATGAACGTGCAGCAAAAGAAGCAATCGTGAGTGAAATTACGCAAAGTATGGATAAAATTCGGCAGGATAAAATCACTGCAGAAGCCAATAAAGTACAGGCTGAAATGGCATTTAATCAAGCACGCACACAATTGCAGTCGCTGGAGCACGCTTATCAAGAAAAAAGTTTTAACATCAAAATTAAACAAAATGAGATTAACGAGTTAAATTCTAAGATTAAGCACGCGACAGAAGAAAGTGCGAGTTTGAAATTGCGTAAGGACGAAGCTGTGGCAACACTCAATGTCACGCAGATGGACACGTTAAAACTGAATTTGGAAGTAGCGCTCAACCGTAAGCAACAGGCAGAGCAATTGCTAGCAGAAGCGCGTAATCAATTAAGCGTTTGTGAGCAGGCCTTGCTGCAACAAGAGCGGCTACGTATGCAAAATGAGCAATTGTTGCATCCACTGCGTGATAAATTAGAGGCTGGCCGATTAGAAGAGCAACAAACACGTTTGCATTTTGAGTTGTGCCAAGCTGAATTATCTGCATCACAGTTGAGTGAAACTCAGCTCGCAGAGCACTTGGAAACTTTAGCGAGTAAAACCGCTGACGGCAAATTAAAAGTCATTGATTTGGAAAGACGACGCGACCAATTAGATCGACAAATTACCCAACTAGGTGCGGTTAACTTAGCGGCTATTCAAGAGTTGGACGCTGAACAGACTCGAAAACTTTATTTAGATAGCCAATGCAAAGACTTAACGGACGCCAGCGAAACACTGGAAGATGCGATTCGCAAAATTGATAAGGAGACAAGAGGGCGCCTGCAGGCTACGTTTGATGAAGCTAATCGTCATTTTAGCGAACTTTTCATGACCCTATTTGGAGGCGGCCAGGCGCGTCTTGAGTTGCTAGGAGACGAGATTTTAGACACAGGTATGCAGGTTTTTGCGCAACCGCCGGGTAAGAAAAACAGTACCATCCATTTACTTTCTGGTGGCGAAAAGGCGTTAACAGCACTAGCTTTGGTGTTTGCCTTGTTTAGGTTAAACCCTGCACCATTTTGTTTAATGGATGAAGTGGATGCCCCATTAGATGACAGCAACACCGAACGTTTTTGTACGATGGTGAAAAAAATGTCTGAGAAAACACAATTTTTATATGTAAGTCATAATAAAATAACCATGGAAATGGCGCAGCAATTGATTGGTGTTACTATGCAAGAATCAGGTGTTTCACGGATTGTAGATGTGGATATGGAGCAAGCTGTGAAAATTGCAGAAGTAGCCAATGCTTAAATTGAATATTTTTACTGTTAAGTCATAAAAAAACAACTATTTGAAAGTCAGCTTAAATGAGTAATTTGTATATTTTGTTAATCGTCATTGGCGTACTGATTATTGTTGCAGTGCTGGCGTATAACTGGTGGCAAGAACGAAAATTCAATCAGCAAGTAGATAATGGCTTCAGTGCGCTACAAAAAGATGCCCTGCTTGATGACCCGGAAGTTGATTCAAATCAAGTCAAAAGTGGTTTTGAAGATACCATCATCGATGATTTTGCGATTAAACACCAAAAAAATGTTGCAGACACCAGTGTTTCAGAACCGCACCTAACCACACAACCTACGCCACAATACCAAGCTCAACCTGTTCCTAACGCTGTCAGCCAACCTGAAGATGCAATCGCGAATCCAATGTTGCCAGATGACGTCTCGATTAACGAAGCTTTCTCTGAATTAACCAATGCGTTAAAAGGCACGCAAACACGAAAAGTTGAGCCTACATTTAATACCGCAAATTTGGCTTCAACTGCAGGCAATGTGAATGCGCCGGAAAAACCGGTTGTGCGCAGTGATATTAAAGCGATTTTTGATGACGCTTTTGGAAAAACCAGCAAGCCGCTATCTGCCAATGTTGGCAATACTGCCACTGAGCAAAAAAGCCGACCCACTGCCAACATTGCGAACGAAATTGAAAAACCGCCCTTGGGCTTACCCGCCATGCTGCAAGCACAGATGGACTTAACTGCCGTATTGCATTTAGCCAAAGAAATCCCCGCAAGTTTACTCATTAAAACGGTAGCAGGGCTATTTAATGACTATGACAAACCCATTTTTGTGCACACCATTGCAACGCGTGTGAATGCAAATCCTAGCTGGCTTTTACTGAGTGAGACGCCCGAAAAGCAGTTAATCGCTAAAATTGCCTGCAGTTTACAGTTGGCCGACCGTGCTGGTGCGGTTTCTCGTAACGTACTAAACCGCTTTCAGCAGGCAGTAGAAACACTGGGCAAAGGTTTGAATGCACATGTGGAGTGGCAAAGTAGCGGAGACGCGCTCACCACGGCGACAGCATTGGATACGTTTTGTATTGAGGTTGATAAAACCATTGGTTTTCATCTGGTGCACGGCGAAAGCGGGGCGTTTACCGGCACCAAACTGAAAGGGTTGGCTGAGGCGCAAGGCTTTAAACTTGCGGCCGATGGTAGTTTCAAATTTTACAATGATGCAGGTAAAGTTGCTTTCATCATGTTTAATCGAGATAACTTTCCTTTTAGTCAAGACATGCTGCGTAACTCAGTGATTAAAGGTATTACTTTTCAGCTGGATATTCCGCACGTACTTCATTGTGCTGAAGCGTTTAACCAAATGGTAGAGATTGCCAGGCAAATGGAAAGTAGTTTGCATGCTACCCTTGTGGATGACAACAATCGGGTGTTAGGGGATATTCAGGTAGAAAAAATTCGCCAGCAGCTTAAAGTCATTCATGCCACCATGCTGGTGCGCGGCATTATTCCTGGTTCTGATAATGCAATCAGATTGTTTTCATAGCACATTCAGTCGCTTCATAAATAAAAGATGTGTATGTTAGAGGTGCCAGCACAGCGAATAGACGAACTACGCCAAAAAATTGCACAGTATGATTACGAGTACTATGTACAGGATGCACCCACCGTCCCAGATAGCGAATACGATAAGCTTTATCGTGAACTGCTACATTTAGAGCAGCAATTTCCGCAACTCATCACGCCAGATTCTCCCACTCAACGCGTAAGCGGCACCGCAGTAAATGCATTTAATAGTATTACGCATCGGCAAGCCATGCTGTCACTCAACAATGCTTTTGAAACGCATGAAGTAGAAGCTTTTGATAAACGCATTCGAGACACGTTAGGGCAACCGCTAGTGGAATATGCGGTAGAGCCTAAATTTGATGGTTTAGCCGTTACCCTGACTTACGAACATGGCGTGTTTACGCAAGGTGCGACACGGGGCGATGGCTATACGGGTGAAGATGTCTCGCATAATTTACGCACAATGCACACCATTCCCATGCGTCTTGATGTTACGCATCCGCCTCAATTGTTAGAAGTGCGTGGCGAAGTGCTAATGTTTAAGCATGATTTTGAGAATTTAAATCTGGCGCAACTCCGCAAAGGAGAAAAGCAATTTGCAAACCCACGCAATGCGGCGGCGGGTAGTTTGCGCCAACTGGATGCAAAAATTTCAGCAACGAGACCTCTGCGTTTTTTTGCTTATGGCTTAGGTGCGGCTGAGGGCATCCCAAGCATCACAAATCATCGTATGGCGATGGATTATTTAGCGCGATTACGTTTTCCTGTTTGCGCTGAACGCGGCGTGGTGCAAGGGTTGGCAGGCCTGCTGGCCTATTACAAAAGCATGGGGCTCACGCGCGATGCACTGCCGTTTGATATTGATGGTGTGGTGTATAAGGTCAACCAATTCAGTCAGCAAAATGAATTAGGCTTTGTATCACGCGCTCCGCGTTGGGCAATCGCCCATAAATTTCCTGCGCAAGAAGCGCTTACCGTGGTGGAAGATATCACCGTGCAAGTGGGGCGCACCGGTGCAATTACGCCGGTGGCAAGGTTGTCGCCGGTGTTTGTGGGCGGCGTGACGGTCACCAACGCAACTCTGCATAATGAAGATGAAATACGGCGCAAAGATGTACAAATTGGTGACACCGTCAGCGTGCGTAGAGCAGGGGATGTGATTCCAGAAGTTGTCAGCGTGGTGCGTGAAAAGCGGCCAGCCAATGCGCGCCGCTTTGAAATGCCACACGTTTGCCCAGAGTGCGGTTCGCACATTTTAAAGCCGGCAGATGAGGCTGTTGCACGCTGTACGGGCGGTCTATTTTGCCCGGCGCAGCGCAAACAGGCCATTATTCACTTTGCCTCACGCCGTGCAATGGATATTGAAGGTTTGGGCGAAAAACTGGTGGATCAGTTGGTCGAGGCGAATTTAGTGCACAGTCTAGCTGATATTTATGCACTCGATTTGGCAACGCTAAGTAGCCTGGAACGCATGGCCGCTAAATCGGCACAAAATATCCTCGATGCTTTGCAGCGCAGTAAAACAACAACACTGGCACGATTTATCTATGCGCTGGGCATGCGTAATGTCGGTGAATCTACTTCAAAAGATCTAGCCAAGCATTTTGGTAATTTACCAGCATTAATGCAGGCCGATACTGAGGCATTGTTAACAGTGAATGATGTGGGTCCGGTGGTTGCTGAATCCATTACCAATTTTTTTAGTGAAACACATAATCAAGAAGTCATCGCGGCGCTATTAGCTGCCGGCATAACATGGCCTGAAAGCGATGGCAAACAGCAGGCGACAGGCCAGTTAGCGGGTAAAACCTTTGTGTTAACTGGCACACTTGCTACGCTATCGCGTGAGGCCGCCAAAGCGTTGATTGAGCAGGCTGGTGGAAAAGTCAGCGGTAGTGTCTCGAAGAAAACAGATTTTGTGGTGGCAGGCAGTGACGCAGGTAGCAAGCTAGATAAAGCGCAAGAATTGGGCTTAACAATATTAGATGAAGCGGGCCTGCATCAATTGCTGGATTAAGTGTTCTCCTGTCAATTTTGGCTTTGCTGAAAGTTGAACCAAGCGCGCTAAGATTAGTCTAGAAAGCGGTGTTAAAGAAATATTTATTATGAAGATTGGGTCAAAATTGAAGTTAAATTATATTTTAAGTTATGTTTTTATCTTATTGTTTTTAAATATTTCTACTGCTTTTTCTGCTGAGGCTGAAAGCTGCCAGCAGGCGCTACAAAAAGGCGATTACGCTAAAGCACTGTCTACCGCAAAGAACGCACTAAAGGGGAATCCTAAAGAGGTCGATACGTTGCTGTGCCAAGGCCGTGCATTCATCGCAAGCAATGATTTTAATAACGCCTTGGATTCTTTTAAACTTGCACAGCTTAATGCTAGCGATAGTGCACAAAAAACCATCGCGGCCTTGCTAATTGGCAGTACACATCTTTCCCTAAAGCAATTGGATTTGGCAATCACAAGCTACCAGCAGGCGCTTGACCACGCTAAAACGACCGACAGCACCACTTACGTGCGCGCCAGTCATTTAGCTTTGGGTAACGCATATCTTAATGACCAGCAGTTTGAGCTAGCATTGGCGCAATATCAGGCTGTGAATAAGCTGGATGCCAATGACAATGAGCGCGGTGAAAGCTTTGAAAAAATTGCCTTAACGCACCATAAAATGGGGCAGCACGATGCTGCACTTGAGTATCAAATTAAGGCTTATATGATGCATGAAAAATCGGGCACCTTAGATCAATATGCGCAGGCCAGCATTGAATTAGGACGCTACTATGGCTTGGCAAAGCAATATATTCGTGCGGAAAACACTTTAAATAAAATCATCAAATTCGCAAAAGAGCAGGGCGGCGGCTACTATGAAGCCAAAGGCAGCTGCATTTTAGGCGTAGTAAAAGCGGCACAAGGTGAAAAAGACATTGCGAAGGCGTTAGTCAACTATGCAAAATCCATGGCAAAAAACATGCAGGATACCTCGCTTGAAGACGAAATCAATCAAGAAACGCAAGGTCTGTTGTAAGCGAATATAGACTACGAGAAAATTTTTCTGCCCTGTGAGCCTTTATTTATAAGGCTCACAGGGCAGCGGAAAAGGTTACATGCTTTTTATCCTGAATTTCAACGAGTTCTTGCATAAAAGTTTGTAAGCTTTATTCAATTGTGGCGACTAAGCATTCAGTAGCAAAAATCACATGACAAAGAAGGCATTGCAATGAAAATATACTCGCCGCCCCCCATTCCAGCTTCTGAAATCACCCCAAAAGACACGTTTGAAAACCGTCGCGCTTTTTTGCAGCAAGCGGGGTTTATGGTTGCAGGCTCAATGGCGCTGTTAAATCAACCGCTTAGTGCAGCAGAAAGCGCTAAAGCATCACCCATCGCTCAGCCCTTAGTCGCAGGCAAAAAAATCACGCAGTACAAAAAAACCGCATTTGGAAAAGAAGAAAAACTGACTTCATATGAAGATGTCACGACCTATAATAATTTCTACGAGTTTGGCACGGATAAAAGTGACCCAGCCAAACATGCCAAGCTATTTAAAACGCATCCCTGGGCGGTCAGTATTGAAGGTGAAGTGAAGTCTCCCAGAATCATCAGTCTTGAAGACATTGTAAAATTAGCGCCGCTTGAAGAACGCATTTACCGTATGCGCTGTGTTGAAGGCTGGTCTATGGTGATTCCGTGGTTGGGAATCCCTTTAGCGAAGTTAATTCAATGGGCTGAGCCGACGGGTAACGCTAAATTTATAGAGTTTGTGACCTTAAACGACAAGCAGCAAATGCCAGGACAAAACCTGCCGATATTAGATTGGCCTTATGTGGAAGGCTTACGCATGGATGAAGCCATGCATCCATTAACGATTCTGGCGGTGGGTTTATATGGTGAACAGCTGCCTAATCAAAATGGTGCGCCTTTGCGTCTTGTGGTGCCATGGAAATACGGTTTTAAAGGCGCAAAATCGATTGTAAAAATTCGGTTTACTGAAAAAATGCCACGCACCAGTTGGATGAAAGCAGGGCCAAGAGAGTACGGTTTTTATGCGAATGTAAATCCGCAAGTGGACCATCCACGCTGGTCGCAATCATCTGAAAGAAGAATAGGCGCAGGCATCTTTGCAGGGCGTATTAAAACGCAAATGTTTAATGGCTATGCCGAGCAGGTCGGACAAATGTATGCTGGGCTGGATTTGCAAAAAAACTTCTAAAATATTCAAAAATATAAAGCAAAAAAACACTTTAAATGCACCTGTTTTTAGAACGAATCTTTTCGATGCTCTGGAAGCCTTGTAAATAAAGGCTCACAGAGCATAAATTTTTTCTCGTACTAAAAACGTGCGCTATTGAATGCGTAAATGGCGTTTAAAAATTGTACACATCACACTCAAACTCACTGGCAGAAAATGTTGCGCATCATGGATAAAATACCTAATAAAGTGCAAATGTCACGCATAAAGGCGCTGGTTTTTTTATTATGTGCAGTGCCATTGTTGCGCTTGATTTGGCTAGGATTTCAAGACAATTTAACTGCCAATCCCATTGAGTTTCTTGAGCGCTCTACCGGCTTCTGGGCCATGATTATCCTGCTTGCCACCTTAACGCTTACACCCATTAGACTTCTCACAGGTAGAGTCTGGACATTGCAATTACGCCGTATGCTTGGGTTGTGGATGTTTTTTTACGCGTGCTGTCATATCACCGTTTACCTATGGCTTGATTTTGCATTGCTATGGACGGATATTATTAATGACATTGCAAAACACCCGCGCATTTTGGTGGGCTTTGCCGCCTTTTTGCTCACCGTTCCTTTGGCAATCACCTCAAATCAGCGCATGGTAAAACGCTTAGGCCGACGATGGAAAACGCTACACAAAAGTGTTTATCTGATTGCGGTGTTAATTGTCGTCCATTTTTGGTGGATTGTGAAAATTGATATTCGTGAGCCAATGCTGTATGCACTCATTTTAACCGCTTTGTTGGGTATACGTATTTATGATAAATATAAATTAAAGTAAATAGTTAAATATAGCTTTTATGTATTTGATTTAATGTGATATTAACTAAATTTTATAAATAACCTGTAAGGCTGGTTTAAATGATGCGACTAAGGGGTAAGTATCAGTTCATAGATTAAAAAGGGGAATTTTCATGTCTAGCCATCGCTTATTTTCAACGCTAACCAATAACTACGCCAAAGCCACAGGTTTATTAGAAAACTTTGCAGATATCTTCCCTAATATGTTGATACGCATCATTTTAGCTTGGGAATTTGGTGAAGCTGGCTTTGAAAAACTACGTGGCGCAAACTGGTTCACTGACATTAGCTTTCCATTTCCATTTAGCTTATTGCCGGCTGAGATTAGCTGGAACATGGCGATATTCTTTGAAATCGTAGGCGCATTCGCACTTTTATTCGGCTTGGCTACACGGTTTTTTTCAGTCTCATTGCTCATTTTAACGGTAGTAGCCATTGCCGCTGTGCACTGGCCAGAACAATGGGGCACATTATCTGAATTACTCAAAGGTTATCGCATCATAGACGAAAATGGCGACGGCTTTGGCAACTATAAGTTACCAGTAATTTTTATCGTGATGTTTTTACCACTTATTTTTAGTGGCGCTGGTAAATTTAGCCTTGATCATATCGTTAAAAAATATTTTGCTAAGTAACGTTCGTAACATCATTCTGAATAGAAACTTAACCATCAATTCATTTGTGATGCACTTAATGGATAATAGGGCTGGTGAATTTGCAACCCTAAATCACACAGCAACATATCCTAAAGTTAATTTTACATAATATACATTATACGAATCAAATAAAATATAAAGAAGGCCAAGCTTTGCACTTGGCCTTCATCTTTTAATATTGCAATGTCAGCGACTGAATCAATTATCTGTTATTAAAAAAAGCAATGTTCATCACTCTGTCATTTACGAATGTAATTTCTGTTTCTTTGTATTTATTCTTAGGGTCGTAGTTCACTAAATCTTTGTAGTACCACATTTCAACATTCACTTTTTTTGAATTTTTTTCGTCAGCGCCAACCCGGCCTAAATAACCGCTAGCACCAGCAGGTTTTACTGAGAGTTCTTTTTTTGAAGGATCACCTAATTGCGCCACTACCACGCTTTTCATTTTTCCACTAAACGCATTTAAAAATTGGTCTTCGGTATAGCCTGCTGACTTGCTACCTTTATTCTCTTTGACTTTGGCTGTATTTGCTTTTGTCTTGCTAGTTGCTTTAGTGACTTCATTTTCAGCCGCACTTACCTGTGTCGCACTGACAGACAATGCTAATGCAGTCAGCGTAACCATAGTGATATGGATTGAAAATTTTCTTAAATTGAGGGGCATGTTATAAATCTCCAAATATGATTTGTTACCTTTTTAATTAGGTAACTGTAACGTGCCATTATAGCGCACCTGATAACTCAACGCACCAAACCCAATTGAGCTGACTTATTGGCTGGTGATTTTTAATCCGTCATAGCCAACAAAAACATTGCCTGGTAACTTTGAAGTAAGTTCTACATACTCAAGCTCATGCGTCATGTGGATAAGATAAGTGGATTTAGCATTTATTTGGCTCGCGTAGTGAAGACTTTGTTCCACGTTGATATGGGTAAAATGCGTTGTATAGCGCAAACAATCCAAAAGCAGTACGTCTAAATGTTGCAATAAGCTTAAAGAGGTATCAGAAATCGCTGAAACATCAGTAAGATACGCCAAATTGCCAATTCGATAACCAAAAATGTCACTGTTGCCGTGTTTTAATGGAATGGGGATAATTTTTTGACCAAACAATTCAAATGCTGTTTCTATCGCATGAATTTTAAGCACGGGCAAATCCCAATAATCACTCGCCTCGCGTAAGGTATATCCAAACTTTTCAGTGATGTGTTTTGTTGTAGTATGGCTAGCATAAAGGGGAATCTGGCTGCGTTGCATTTGGCAGAAGCTTCTTAAGTCATCAATACCGTGTAAATGGTCCGCGTGCGTATGCGTATACAGGACAGCATCAATATGTGTGAGCCCTTCTCTTAATGCCTGTTGTCTTAAATCTGGCCCAGTATCGATCAGAATATTCTTGCCATTATCAAGGGTAATTAAACTGGAGCAACGCGTACGTTGATTGCGGGCATCCAATGAGGTGCAGGTTTGGCAACTGCAGCCAATCATTGGTGTCCCCGCGCTAGACCCCACCCCCAGCATGGTAACTAACACGAGTTTTGCCCTAACGTGTGCATTAAGTGCGTACTATACTTTTGCATGTTGAAACAGTTTAAAAAAATTATTTGTAGTTGCCGCTGCAACTTCATCAAAGGTAACGCCGCGAAGCGCCGCAATTTCTTGCGCAACAAACTTCACGTAACTCGGCTGGTTG
>ENA-UPXM01006641-UPXM01006641.1-activated-sludge-metagenome-genome-assembly--contig:-NODE-6641-length-10707-cov-4.187007_pt1 | contig 10707 bp, 10 predicted proteins | sample MGYA00238178_ERZ772708 | MGnify/ENA primary metagenome ERZ772708 (study PRJEB29002, sample SAMN05720212) | activated sludge metagenome | isolation source: anaerobic digester from wastewater... | reverse complement strand
TTGAGTGAATTTGGATAGATGAATGAGGTATTGCGATCGGGAAAAACCAAGGAAAGTAAAGTCTTATTTTTTAACTAGTTAAATAGATATACATAAATTGAAAATTTAGTTTAGTGAATCTAGTTAATATATTAGGTAAATTAATTAAGCATATCTAACAATCCCTTTGGTAATGGCATTCAGTATACATGTCAACACCGAACGATGCACTGGCTGCGGAAATTGTGTCGCAGCCTGCCCCGTGAATGCACTGGAAATTTTCACGATTGATCCAGTGAACGCTGATAAGATCTATTCTGTAAGGGATGGGAAATCTATCAGTCTTGATCTGAAGACCGAACTCTGCGCAGGGTGTGGTGTATGCGTTGAGGCATGTCCTTACCATGTCATCTTCTTGAGTGGACGCGGATTGCTCCCACTCGAAATTGTAACTTGAGCCGATTTCGAACACCTTCAATCATATGTTTCAGAGGTATTTCATGAGGTGCCACTATGGCTGAAAAGGTAGTTATGAACATGATAACCCAGCGTGCTATCGAGGAAGGACAGGCTATGGAAAAGGGAAAAACCACACCTGAATACTTCCAGGCATGTTCAATTGTTGAGATGAATCCCGATGATATGAAGAGGCTTGGGATCTGGAAAAACACAAATGTCAGGGTCACAAGCGAGGTCGGTAGCGTAATCGTTAAAGCGATTGAACCGACCCAGTTCTGTCCACCAGGACTCGCCCATATACGACAGGGAGTATGGGCAAACCAGATTGTCCCTCCCAGAACACAGTCAACCGGTACCCCTCAATACAGCGGATTCCCGGTCACCATCGAACCAGCAATAAATGAGAAAGTAAAAAGTGCCCTCGAACTCGTGCAAGGTTCTGTCGGGCTCTGGAAAGGAGGAAATTAAATGCCAAAACTCATAACCCAGGTCGGATGCCCTTATTGCGGAGCATCATGCGATGATATTGAAGTACTCGTCTCTGATGATGGAAAAAAGATACTGGAGACCCGGAACGCCTGTGTTATCGGCAATGAAATCTTTCATCATGTTTCAAATCCTGACAGGCCTAAACGGCCACGACAGCGGCAAACCGACGGAACGATGAAGGAGATATCCTATGATGAAGCGATCGATTTTACTGCGAAAACACTTATAAAGGCGAAAAAACCGCTCATCTATGGATTTGGCTCGACAAATTGCGAGGGGATGAGCGCAGTTGCCCGTGTCGCGGAGAAGGCAGGTGCCGTCCTTGATAACTGTGCATCCATCTGTCACGGACCTTCCTTCCTGGCAATATTCGATAATGGGTATCCCAGCTGCACACTTGGAGAAGTAAAGAACCGTGCAGATGTGGTCATATTCTGGGGATGCAATCCGATGCATGCCCACCCACGCCACACCTCACGATATTCGATTTTCCCCAGAGGATTTTTCACAAACAAGGGACAAATGCAGAGGACGGTAATTAGTGTTGACCCGAGAGAGACCGACACTGCAAAGCTGGCAGATATCCATCTCATGATCAGACAGGGCCATGATTATGATCTCTTCGATGCGTTCAGAACGGTATTAAGGGGATATGACATCCCTGCAGAAGTAGCGGGGATTAAAAAGGAGCAGATTCTCGAGGCAGCTGAAAAAATGAAGAAAGCTCGCTTTGTTATGATATTCTTCGGCATGGGCTGTACCCACACCGATGGACGCAATCATAACATCGACGCTGCCATTAGCCTCACGCGTGATCTCAATTCCATCACCAAAGCCTCGATCATGGCCATGAGAGGCCATTACAACATCGCTGGTCCGGGGCAGGTCTGGTCCTGGCAGTTCGGTTTCCCCTACTGTATCGATCTGAGCAAGGGGACGCATGCTCATATGAATCCCGGTGAGACCAGTTCGATTGACCTTGCTATGAGGGATGAAGTAGACTGCTTTGTGAATGTAGGCACCGATGCCGGGGCACATTTTCCCATCGAGGCTGTAAAGCACCTGAAAAAACACCCGTTCATCACCGTTGATCCAAATATCTGCATGGCAAGTGAAATCGCAGATCTCCATATCCCTGTACGGGTGGTGGGTGTCGAGGAACCCGGGGTTGTCTATCGGATGGATAATGTGCCAATACAGTTCAAGAAAGTTATTGACGGTCCCGAAGGGGTCCCCAGTGATGAGGAACTCTTTGATCGGATCTATATCCGGATGTGTGAGCTGACTGAAACCGAACCGCTCTGGATCCACGTTAAAGAGCATGCCAAGGCATCGTCATCCCAGGTGGAATAAATGGCCGAATTCCTGATAAAAAACGGATTTGTGATCGATCCCACCCAGAAGATCAATGGTGACATAGCGGATATCGCTATCAAGGACGATAAGATAGTTGAGAAAGCTGGGCCAGGCGCCAAGATCATCGATGCGAAGGGAAAAGTTGTCATGGCCGGCGGGGTCGATGTTCATGCCCATGTCGCCGGTCCGAAGGTTAATATCGGACGCACGATGAGGCCGGAAGACAAACTCTTTAAAAGCCCTCATGCCCAGGAAAATTACCGTATGGAGATGGGATTTTCCATCCCGAGTACCTTCAAGACCGGATACGATTATGCCCGCATGGGATACGCATTTGTGATGGAAGCGGCAATGCCCCCCCTCCATTCTCCCCATGTACATGAGGAGATCCACGATACTCCCATTATTGATGAAGGAGCCCTCCCCGTCTTCGCTAATAACTGGTTCGTCATGGAATACCTGAAAAATGGCGAGATCGAGAATAGTGCTGCATATTGCGCGTGGCTTCTATCAGCAACAAAAGGCTATGGTATAAAACTGGTCAATCCGGGAGGAACTGCAGCCTGGGCCTGGGGGCTCAACTGCCTGACGATTCACGATCCGGTACCATACTATGACATAACTCCGGCAGAAATCATTACCGGGCTCATCAAGACAAACGAGTATCTGGGATTACCCCATTCCGTTCACATTCACCAAAACAGCCTCGGAGTGCCAGGGAATTATGCCGTCACTCTTGAATCTCTCAAGCTGGCAGAGGGGGTAAAAGCAAGGAACAAATTCAACAGGGACCAGGTCATGCATTCTACCCATATCCAGTTCCATTCCTATGGTGGGGATTCCTGGGGAAATTTCGAATCAAAAGCAAAGGACGTGATGGATGACGTTAACTCCCACAAAAACATCACTGTTGATCTTGGTTGTGTTACCCTTGATGAAACAACAACAATGACCGCTGATGGTCCCTTCGAACATCACCTTAACCACCTTAATCATCTGAAATGGGCAAACACGGATGTTGAACTTGAGACTGCTGCCGGAGTTGTACCCTACGTCTACGACAAGGATATCAAGGTTTGTGGCATCCAATGGGCAATTGGACTTGAACTCGCCCTTTATGCGAAAGATCCTTCCCGCACTTTTATCACTACTGATCACCCCAATGCCGGGCCGTTCACCAGGTATCCCCGTGTTATCAAGTGGTTGATGAGCAAGAACGCACGTGAAGAGACGCTGAACACGTTTAAACACTGTAGCAAGGTGGTTGATGCAACAGACATCCAGAGTATTGACTCCGAGATGAGCCTTTATAACATCGCTGAGATGACAAGGAGCGGACCTGCAAAAGCCTTGGGCCTATCGCATATGTATGGGGGTCTGGGATCAGGACTTGACGCAAATGTTGCGGTATTCGACCTGAATATAAACGATATGCCGGACGACCCCCAGAAGATTGAAGATGCGTTCCTTCGTGCCAGCTGGTTCATCAAATCAGGCCAGATCGTGGTAAAAGATGGAGAAATAACCAATCATGGCAACAAAAGAACCGTGTGGGTCAATGCGAAAGTGAAAGAGAATCCCCAGGTTACCAGGGATATCCACGACAAATTCCTCAAGAATTACACGGTGGGTATTGATAACTATTCTGTACGGGATTACCTTGCTCCGAACCCTTACGTCATCAATGTTGATGTGGAGGCCTGAACATGGCTACAATCAAACTAAAACCGTATAAAACGCCGGAATTGTATCTCGAGGGATTCAATATCAGCCCGGACGTGTTCGTTGGTAAATCTCCCTCTGAAATAGCCTCTTTGGAAGGGCGTGAAGGAAAAACACGGATAGAACTCGGTGACTTCTTTGAGGTTAGTGGAACTACTGGAGCGACAGCGTCTGATACCAATATTCTTATCGATGGAGATTGTTCCCGGGTGAAATACATCGGTAACAAGATGACGGATGGTTCCATTACCGTAAATGGCAATGCTGACATGTATGTTGGCGGGTGGATGAAGGGCGGCTCCATCCATGTAAAGGGAGATGTTGATTCATTCTGTGGAATTGCAATGGAAGGAGGGGATATCCAGATTGATGGAAACGCCCAGAATTACGTGGGATGTGCCTACCGGGGTGACTGGCGTGGAATGCGGGGAGGGACCATTCATATCAATGGCAATGCCGGGAATGACATTGGTACTTTCATGCTGGGTGGTACCATCATCATTGAAAAGAATGCCTTTATCCATGTCTCTACCCATGCAGAAGGCGGAACTGTTATCATCAAAGGAGATGTTCAGGGCCGTGTCGGTGGTCAAATGGTGAAAGGGGACATCTATGTTTTTGGTAACATCCAATACATGCTTCCCGGTTTTAAGGAGATCGGGATGATTGAACATGAGATTGTCGGTGAAAAGGCAATGTTTAAGCATTTTATTGGCGATCTGGGAGAGCGTCACCCAAAGAGTAAAGGCAAGGAAATTTTTGGTAATCTCTATCTCAGGGCCTCCTGATCGGATTCCCATTTTTTGCTGGGACTGTGAGATATTCCAAAATCCCGAACAAAATTCAACAACTTGTGAAACAACATGAATGATCCAGGCACTGAATTTATTAAAAAGACGAGATATCCTGATTTTTCTACTGTTGATATGATCCTCCGAATTCCTGAACCGCCCCAGGGTATTCCGGTTCCAGAGGGGGCAAAGGTGATAAAGCTCCCCAGTCCAAAACGAATAAAAGTTAATTCCGTGGCGATTCGTGATGCATTAGAGCAATGGGAACCTGAAGGCTTCTTCTCACGATCATCAATTACCTTAAAAGAACTCTCATTCCTCCTCTGGTGCACGCAAGGGTATAGAAAGATCAAAGACAGCGAGGTAACGATTCGCAATGTTCCTTCAAGCGGTTCAAGATATCCCATAGAGACGTACTTTGTAGCAGGTGAGATAGAAGGGCTTGAAACCGGCCTCTATCGTTATCTCCCGCTGTCCCATCAAATCGTCGTTGAGCGTGTGGATTCGGACCTCCCCTTTGCAATGGGAACTGCCAGCATGAACTTCAAGCTTGTTACCCGGGCAGCGGTCACTTTCCTGTGGGTCGGCATACCCTACCGATCAACATGGGCTTTGGGGAACAGGGGATTCAGGAGTGTGCTCATTGAGGTTGGACACATTTGCCAGGCTCTGATAATGGCCTCGTCCTGTATCGGATGCCGGGTACATCCTATTGATCTGTTCCATGATGAGATGATGATTCAGCTTGCACAATTAGATGCCGAAACCCAGTGGCCATTATATGTGGGTGTGGTTGGGAGACGTGAACGTGATCTCTGAAAAAGGATCACATATCTGGTTCGCCACTACTCACGAACATAGTCCATTTTCTCTTGAAGAATTACTGGAATACCTCAAATTCGTCAATATAGGCATTAATAAGCAAAAGAAGGATTTCGGGCTATGAACGGGAATATTTTCTTTACTTCTGAGGGTATAACATCGGAGAGATTCTCATGGTTGGTAGAGGTGATGAAGTTTTACATCTCAAAGATTTATCCCGAAAGTCTCCACCATCATCCGAGAACAAGAACTCCTCAGTTTACCTTTTTCCTGCGAGGAGACGCATGTTACAGCTTCATTGACCGCCAGAACCGTCATTTCTTGGAGAATATGTTCAAATTACCATCAATTCAGTTCGTTTTCGATTCGAGCGAACTCCATTTGAGAGGTGTCTCTCTGGAACCAATCAAGATGAGACTCCCTGAGCAAACGATAATCTCCCCTTCATTAGATACAAAATCTGGATCTTCCTTTTGGAGTCTTCTCCTGGAAAAAGTTCTTGACAACTCTGAATCATCAGCCATAGGTTTTCTCTTTATGCATACTCCATCCCCGTACCAGTCCTCATCGTATGTTCTTGATTTATTCCGCTGTGCAATCGAGAAAGGAATTTCACCAGAATTTTATGGATATCTTGATGGGGTTCATGCGTTACACCGTGATCAAGCACCCCTCTATCATGAAAATATTGCGGAATCACTCAGTGATATAAATAAATTCGCGGTGAAAAGAGGACTCTATTCAACCGCTCTGGTATGCTCACAAAGTGCTACATCTCGTGGATATCGGACTTTCATAGGAGAGAATGGAAAAGTAATTTCAAACTGCATTGATACTCCAAGCAAAATAACGAGTCTTGATTCTATCGTGTCCAGGTTTTCAAAGATCCATCCTATCCTCTCCCACACTTCATTCTCGACTGAAATAATTACTCAACGAAGAATTCCCACAATCGTCAATTCACCCAATAAAATGCCTCCCTCGCTTGTAATCCTTGCAACACGCACACCCTACGGAACGGAATATACCAAAGGTGCCATCACTCTCGCAATGGCCTGTGCCCATAAGGGTATAGCAACAAGAATTATTTTTATTGAAGACGGGGTCTATATCGTCTCCGGGCATCATTCCCAAGAGAGGGAATATCCTCCCTATGATCTGCAGGCAGTTATCAAGAAAAATTCACACTTAGAAAACCTGGAGTATTATGTATATAGTCCTTCGATGAAGAACAGGGGTCTTGCGGCGAATCCTCAGCTTAAGACTGTGTGTGCAATCAGCCCTGCAGAACTCGCACAACTATTGTTGAAACCTCCCGCAAATATCGAAGCCGGGCACCAACGGGTTTTGGTGTTCTGATAGGATAAATTTAATTAATATAATAACTATTTTGGGTTGACACATTAACTATAGTAGTTTAAAAATCAACTGAATTAAATGAAAATATTTATCATCAATCATGATAATTTATTCATTGCATCAAAGAAATTGGTGCAATGCAATGCAATTTTGGGGCCGACCGAACCGTGCGGTGTGGCGCCGGCAGATCCGTGATAACTTCATGTCCATGGTCGAACGGTCTGCCGGCTCACGTATCGGCTTAAATTGCAATGCCTTTTCTTATCATCTGCGTATTAGAGAATGATTCCCAGTTGATTTTCCAAATTTATTCAGGATTCTGTTCATATTGCCTTGGCAAAAAATTAAGACAGATTTTACCAGAAAGAACCCATAAAAGCCGTAATTAAGCAGATTTATCGGTAAATCAAATTGCAGGTCATGTTTTCTTGAGGATTCATATTTCCATTAAGGTAACAGAGCAATCAGGGAATCCAATACGGGTTTCCTGATTACTCCTTAACCGGTAAACGGCTGTCATGCTCTCCCGAAACAACCCGGTTTGTATCATCCGTTAAAGAAAGATCTCGAAACAGAACAATATCCTGCATTCCGATCACAAGGTCATGGATCTCATCAAGGGATATGGGACGATATCCTACCATTTCTGCACATACATTCACTGTCCGCATGTGGGGATTGAAAAACGGATAGTGGAGAAGGTCTTTATTGTGGACATGCCCGTGAATAACCCACCCATCAAAGGGCTTTCTCATCTCCTCTGGATCATGTATGAAAAGATAGCGTACTCCCTTATACCGCATAAGGAGACAATGAGACATATAAGGGTAATATGGATCATGATTTCCTTCGAGGAAAAAGATTTTTCCACGAAGACGCTGAAGGTAGGATTCCGATGGTGTTGAACCCATGTAAGATAAATCGCCAAGAAAGACGATTGTATCGTCTGCATTCACGGTCCAGTTCCAGTTCCTTATAAGGACACGGTCCATCTCTCCCGGATCACTGGGTAAAAAAGGCCGTTTGTATCGTGGAATGCTATTGGCATGCCCGAGATGAAGGTCACTCATGACAAAAATCCGTGCGATATCCTTACATGCAGATCGTGATAATTGGTATCCTTTCTCGATCCGGAACTTATATAGAGACTGTTTGGCATTTTTTCTTTGTACTGATTTTGAGGTGGGCAGCCATTCTTTTCGCGAGAGATCAAATTCGGCAACCGGATAACCTTCCTTACGAAGGATAATTCTTAAAATTTCAACTATTACTTGTTCATTTTCATCCTTCTTCGGTGGTTCTGCTATCAGAGATCGTTGATTGGTATGAGAACCGGATTTTATCGTTCCTTTCATTCGATGAGGATGCGCTGTGCCTCTGTCAGGGGCGAGGGGTTCAATGGTACTAAAAGGTGCTGGTTCTCCTCGAATAATGCTTCCTGCGAGGGAATTGGGACTGATGATCAGAGGACAGGTATACGCAAGAAGGAAGATAAATGAACGGAGCCCAGGAGAAGGAAAAATCTGGTACGATGAAAGTTCGGGAAAAAGGTCCCCTCCCGAAACCAATCTTGCCGATACCTGTATTGGGCCAGAGGCATCACTACTACGGGTAACTGCTTCCATTACATCCTGTATATTACCCCATTCCTGAGAACAGATCTCTCCCAGCACAAGATAGGGATGATTATCTGGATCACGACACAGGCCAGTATCACCCATCCACCATTCGAGGGCTCCTTGTAATTTCGAGTAAGGGATACCAAGTTGCAGATCCAGACGATACCGTGGATAGGTATCGCATATGTTCTCCGAATCCGGCAAAAAGTTCACCCAATCTAATTAATTAATTGTATTATATTATATACCCTTTAATCATTCACAATTAACAAGATGCGGCCCCCCCCCATTTATGTCATGGTATGACCTTACAAAAATCGTTTTTTTGTCAGGTTATAACCCTACAAAAAATAAGTTTATGAGGGAGTATAACCCTACACTATCTTGTGACATCGCTCTTTGAACTCCTCACCACGCTGAATCCCTGGTGGACCGGCCAGGAATTTGAGACGGGAAAATCCCGCCTCTCCTACTTCTCGAAAATCCAGCGATACCTCGAGACCGATGAGATCATGGTACTCAGCGGGGTCAGGCGTTCAGGAAAGACAACGCTCCTTTTCCAGACCATCAAATATCTGATTGATAGTCAGCACGTTCCTCCCAGGGATATTCTTTTCGTAAATTGCGATGAGCCCGAGATCTCCAGCCTGGAAAATCCGCTGACGAAAGTGGTCGATACCTATAGGAAGGAGATCCCCGCGAAGGGAACACTATACCTGGTCTTTGATGAGATACAGGGCATCCTGGGGTGGGAGCGGATCATAAAATCTCTCTACGACAGGAAAGAATACAAAATAATCATCTCGGGTTCGTCTTCCTATCTTCTGGATTCGCAGCTATCGACACTGCTGTCCGGGCGTTTCTTTACCATCCCGGTGTTTCCGCTGGATTTCAGGGAATACCTCGCTTTCCAGGGGATAGAGATAACCGACGACCCGGTCGACCTCGCCGCCAGGAAATACGAGTTACTGAACCAATTGAAACGGTACTTGCGCGAGGGCGGATTCCCCATCGTCGTGCTGCAAGAGGATGAACGAACGAAGGACGATTACCTTAAAGCCTACTACGACAGCATCGTGTACCGTGATATCATCAGGGTCAATGAGATCAGGAACCAGAAGGCGCTTGCGGAGCTGCTCCATTATCTCTTTACCAATGTCACGGCCCCCTATTCCTATCGCCGGCTCAAGGACCTGCTTGGAATAGACCTCGATGCTGTTCAGGACTACATCCATTTTGCCGAGATGGCCAAAGTCCTCTTCGAAGTACCGCACTTTGCCTATTCCCTGCAGGCACAGAAGAGACCGAACCGGAAGATCTACTGCATTGATAACGGTCTCCGGAACGCGGTATCATTCCGCTTCTCTGAAGACGAGGGGAAACTTGCCGAGAACCTGGTGTTTGTCGAATTGCTCCGGTCCGGAGCCACTCCCTTCTACTGGAAGAAGAAAAAAGAGGTAGACTTTGTCGTGAAAGCCCCCGACAATCTTCTCACTGCAATCAACGTCTCCTACACCGATACAATTTCTTCAAGAGAGAAGGACGGGCTCCGGGAGTTTGCGGGGGAGTTCGGGGACAGGGTAAAAGAAATGATCATTCTCACGAAGGACACCGAGCAGGTCGGTGATGATATCAAGCTCATCCCGTTGTGGAAATGGCTTTTAATGGAGAAATAGCGACCAATTTTCACCAATGGATCGGGTATTGACGCTTCTCTCTTGAGTAATCAGTACCCCGAACATCTTCATTCCAGGGCCCCTGATCAACCTGCCGGAGACTGAGCCCTCACCTGGGGTAAATAAATGATTAATTATGGCAAAAAATGTGTTATTTCTTAAAGATAATCGATTAAAATAGAGATCTTATACCAGATGCGAGGGATGGGATTCGAACCCATGAACACCTTCGTGACCGGATCTTAAGTCCGGCTCTTTTGGCCTGGCTTAGATACCCTCGCCCGGATTAATACATATGAAAGGATTGCAAGATATTACTTTTTAGACGAGTGGAACGTATCATTGGAAGAGAGGATACGAATTGTTATGCCCTCTGCAAAACTCCCCGGCAGTTCAGCGTGTTCCTGATTGACCGAACCTGGGGATAATCCGCCC
>ENA-UPXM01006628-UPXM01006628.1-activated-sludge-metagenome-genome-assembly--contig:-NODE-6628-length-10717-cov-9.653255_pt1 | contig 10717 bp, 5 predicted proteins | sample MGYA00238178_ERZ772708 | MGnify/ENA primary metagenome ERZ772708 (study PRJEB29002, sample SAMN05720212) | activated sludge metagenome | isolation source: anaerobic digester from wastewater... | reverse complement strand
AAGTTTGCTGCAGCGTTTGTGCCGATAGAGTTATTACCAAATTGACCGCTGTGAGTGATCCAAGCAGTTGGAGCGCCAGCTTCCATCCAGTTGAGTGTAACATCAGAACCTACTACTTCGCCAGTTAAATCTTGTGGTGGGTAGAGGGTAGGTGTATCGCCTTCGATGGTAACTTGAATGGTATTTGATGGAGCAGACTCAATACTTGGGTTTGTGTATAGAGCCGTGACATAGTAACTGTATGTAGTGCCCGCTTCAATTGCTGCGTCACTGTAACTTGTGGCGGTAGAATTTGCTAAGAGGCTATTATTTTTATAGATATTATAGGAAGAGAGTGTGCCAGTTGATCCTGCAGCAGGAGCGCTCCAGTTCAAATGAATAGCATCATCAGTGATAGTATATTGCAGTCCTTGTGGAGGATTAGCGACCAGCACTGTAAAGTCAGCAGTATTTCTTGCACTGATAAAGTTGCCAGCGTCAGTAGAGTTTGCAATGCCGACAATAGATAGGTTACCTGCAGGTATAGCGGTACCTGTGTAGTCAACATCATAGAAAGTAGTTCTGAATTTGAGAGTATCAGCGCCACTCATTGCATAGTAGATTTGACCATTAGCAAAGTTGCCAGTCGAGGTAAAATGTACGCCCTCAATCTTTACAAGACGTGATTCATAGTTTTCAAAGTTGGTATTAAATGCATTTAAAGCGACAGTGGTTGGGGAGACTTGATTGCCAGTTGAGCTTGCAGGATTACCAGCTAATACAGGTGTAAATTGCAGCATACCGCCAAACGAGACGAGCTTGCCAGTAATACCAGTAATACCGTCATAGAGATTATAATCTCCCAAGATATTAGCTTGGTCATCTATCAAGATACCACCAGTAGCGTCTTGCACAAACTTTTGATTACGATAAGCCTGCTTAAAGGTCACTACTGCTTCGCCTGTGAGTTGGTAGATAGTGCCCTCATCGTCATCTTGCTGTCTCAGTGCTGCAATATTTGCATTTTGAATAGGTGTAATAATGGTATAAGTTACTGATGCAATACTACTTGGATCAAGCCCTTCAGCATAAGCAATTGCCTTCAAGTTTGTATCTTGAGTAATATTTATTGGCGTAGTATATGGAGTTGATTGATTATTTGGATTGGTGCCATCTGTAGTGTAATAAATATTTGCATCTGGAGTTGCACATTCTATAGCCACCTCAACAGAGTTGTAATATGAACCTGTTCCCGGAGTGATAACAGGCGTGAAAGTAGCTGTAGGAGCTTGTGGAGTAAATGTATGCTGTCCCAAATCGTCTATATAATCAATAGGCTGCACTATCCACTCTGAATCATTCTCATTTGTGCCCGCAGAGGATGCCCAGTCAGTGGTAGGGGATATGACAGTAGGTTTTCTAATTAGTGTATGGTTTGCTGCAGCGCCAACAACGCCAGCAACATCAAAGTTTGGTTCGGAGCTATTTCCAGTATTATAAATGCCAAAGATGTCTATAAGAGCATCATTTTTGAATAAACCAACGCAATCATTACCATTATAGTTGGTGGGGTTACCAGAGTTTGGATATACATCAGACAATGCTTTAATAGCGGCATTTGCTTGATTGTGACAAATAACAAATGTGCTGCCATGAGCAAGCGTTCCAGTCATTTGATAGGTATTTGATTCATTCCAAGTATTACCATTGGCAGCGAGCTTGATTTTATACGCTGTCAAGTCGACAGTTTCGCCAGTACCATTAAAGATTTCTATTGCTTTATTATTTGAACTACCCTCGATATACTCAGAGATGAAAAGATCTGCCGCATAAATGTCGCCTGAACTCTGCAGGGTTTCGCTCATAATAAGCTGATTATTGCCAATAGCAACGACTTTGTTATTATTTGTTCTAATCTTTCTAAACTGAGTAGGGTTGAAAGTTAAAGAAGGCAAGCTCTCCTCAATCCATGTAATCCCATCGTCTGTAGACTTGAGTATAGCCCAGTTAGTGCCTTGCTGGCTGGTATTATTACTATATCCAGCAATATAAAGAGTCCCATCTTGCAAACGCGTGATGCTGTTTAAAGTACCAACACTGACAGGCATGGCGACTTCTGTCCAATCATCGACCGTCATACCGCCATTGGTTGTCCGGAAGAGCTTTCCAGCTTGAGTTACATTGCCGCTTGCGACAGTTGCTTCAGTTAGAATAAAGCCATTATCGTCATCATAAAAGAAGATATCAGTGATCGTTTTATTGCCTAAAACAAAGCTTGTCCAGTTTGACCCACCGTTTGTAGTAAGGTAAACAGCGCCTGCTGTACTGCCTGCAAAGCCAATGTTTTCATTTTTAAAATAGCTGCTATAGAGTGTAGGTGTGCCGAGTCCTGTGTTTGCTAAAGTAGTCCAGGTGATACCACCATCGGTAGTCTTAGCATTGAACTCATTTCCAATAGCATAGCCTATTTGATCATTAATAAAAGAAAAACTGCGGTAGATCTTTGTAGAAGTGACATTTGGCATGGTAAAACTTGTCCAAGTATCGCCGCCATCGGTTGTGCGATAAATATTGCCAAGAGTCTTTCCTGTTACTAAACCTGTGTTTGCATCAAAGAATTTTACTGCATAGAGAAAAGCGGTCTCATCTTGGACAAATATCTGATTGTAGCTTTGACCAGCATTTGTGGTTTTGTACATGGATGCACGATCGCCGACAACGTACCAAGTATTATCATTGCCAATTGATACATCATATAAGTCAAAGGCATTTGGCACAAGATTTTGCCAATCATTAATAGTTGTATCCCACTTCATCAGTGAACCATATGCAGCAGTGGCAATTAGCTCATTTGCAGAGTTAAAAGCGCAGCCTCTTATAGCATCTGTATAATGGGTATTTGAAGCTGTAACAGTGGTAAAATTGTCATTAGTTTTTACAATAAAGCCATTACTTGCAGCAGCATAGCCAATGGTCCCATTCCATGCCGTATCATAGATAGAGGCAGAGCTGGAACCGACATTGTCGTGATGGGTAAAGGTTGCACCATTATCATCACTAAAGCCAATATAGCCCTTATTTCCAGTTAAAACGAGGCGTGTGCCGATTTTTTTAATAGAGTAAATATTAGGATTATTTACATTATTGATGTTTACCGCTGTCCAGCTTGCGCCGAAGTTTTCAGATTTATAAACAGTAGCAGTGCCACAGCCAAAGAAGGTCAATCCAGACTCTTCCATATAAATACTATTTATTATTGATGTTGTTGGTGAAGGAACAGCGGTGAAAGTAGCCCCAAAGTTTGTTGAATAAGCAATTAGCCCGCCTCCACCAGCGATAATGAGTTTGCCTGATGGTAAAAACTGAGCTGTTTTAACATGGCTTGAACCAAAAATACTGATACCCTGGACCTGTTCTGTCCATGTTTGACCGCCATTATCAGTATAAGCAACAAAGCCGCTATTACCGACAATAACTCCATTATTTTCATCTGCAAAAGATACTGCATTGACTGTCTTATAGGTTGCTGATGCTGCGTCAAAAGCAGGGCTCTCTACAAATTCCCATGTAGTACCACCGTTAGTTGACTTTACAACTGCACCGCCACTGCCAACTGCCCAGAAGTGATTGTTGATTTTGCAGCTACCAGCAAAAGTGCTAGGGAATGCTGTTTGTCGAGATAAATCCCAAGCAAAAAGCGTTGATGATAGACTAACTACAAGTGCTAAGATTAATATGTACCTTTTCACGTAAGCCTCCATTCTTTTTTAGTAATTTTATTATTATTATTCACTCTATGATATTTTAATAATACCAGGCTTTGCTTTTTTGTCAAACAATATTTAAAAAAAATTAACTCGCTCGCCTGAACTCATGATCAAGAAGCATTAATCACATTTTTTGACGCTGTTGCATAATACCCAAAATAGTTTATCAAAGAATAAAGCTGTATCATAAATAAAAAACATCACCCTCTATATATATAGGGCTTACAAAATGGTGTTTTTCGAAAACTATTTTTACCCAAATCAGCAGATGCCTACTCCGAGCGGGTTTAGAGATGATTTTTTTATACCAACAACTCTCCTTAGTGGGCTCAGATCGATTACATTTCATATCTCATCTCTCAATTTTCAACTTGCTTCGAGTCTGAAAACCAAGTTTGTGCATTAATCAACCCCCTCATTTAAATAAGCAAAATCAAATATACTCTATGATAGTTTTAGCTTTTTCTGCTAAAATGTAAAATAATAGTTGACAGAAATTGTATTGAATAATAATTTTGGTTAGAATGTTGTCTGTTAGAATATAGTTTTATTCGAGGATGGAGGGGGAATGAAGACAAGGATACAGAATTTCTTAAATAAGCATATTTCTGAGAATGCGAAATTAATAGATGTTAAAAAGGCAGAAGAAGCGCTAAAGCTCACTCGATACGGATTAAAACAGTATCAGTTACTTGATATTTGTTATTCTGAAGATGATCAAACCAAACAACTAAATGTAATAGAAAAAAAATACCCAGAGCTTGATATGCCAATGCTGATTAGCCAAGATCATAACTGTCGAGAAATACAGTTTTTCAATTCTGAATATAAAAAGATCTTTACACGCTTTTTTGATATTCCGATACTATTTGGCGACCAAAAATATGTTTATTATCGTGATTTCCTTGAAGATAAAAAGAGATTTGGACCTCCAACTCTGCCCTCAAAAGAGCATGTAAAAAACTTGATCACCAGAACTGCAATTAAGGACGCTAAATTGAAAGGGCAAAATTGGGAACATGCTTGTCAGTTTCAGAGTGTATATGATTTTTTCTATAGAGTATTGTGTGATCAATTGACAGAAGAAGAGACTAAGCAAATAAAAAAAGAATGGAGCTGGTTTTTCCCAAGCTTAAAAAAGCTTCAAAAGCATATTGGCGAGTTAAGACTTGCAAAAATTAAAACAAAATACAATCCTGCTAAAATGAATAATTATTTAAAGAAGATACCCTTTTCTTTGCATCATGGCGACTTTTCATATATTAATATTGGCTTTAATAGCGAAGGTAAGCCCCTGGTAATTAATTGGGAGAAGTTAAGTTATGCTCCTATTTGCTATGATTTCGTACTATTCATCAGCGAATTACCGCCGCTTGATTTTTGTGATTATTATGAGGAGTGGTATGTGGAAGCATACAATAATGCCTGCGATGATCCAATAACATATAAGCATGTGTCATTAATCGTAGAAAGGCTAAAGCATTTCCAGTTCTTTGTAGTAAAAACATTAGAAATGATCTATGAAAACAAATGGAAAGATGAGCATGGCGTACATGAGTGTGAAGCGAAAATGCGTAATTATGTCGAAGTTTTGGATAGTATTTTAAAAAGATAAGATATATTACTTTTTAGAATTGATTCTCTTTTTCCATTCATTTATTTCTTTTGTCTTTTTAAGCCCTTTTAAGATATCAAGATACATTGTTTCAATAGCTTCCAACGAATAGATTTCCTCTTCGTCTGCGATATTTTCTCCTCTAAAAGCAAAAGCACTTTGCATTATATCATAAGCTTTTTGATACTTACTTTGCTGCTGATACACGTCTGCCAGCATTAAATAAGCATCGTAGTGCTGATCATTTGCCTCGATAGATTTGATTAATTCACTTTCTGCCTTTTCATAATCTTTCATTTTAAAGTAAGCTTCGCCCTTATATCTCAAGGCACAAGACCAATTTGGTGCATCAACAAGTAAATCATCGTAAAGAATGAGGGCTTGCTCCAGGTGACCCAACTTCAAAAGCATATTTGCAGTTTGGAACTTGTCAAAAAAGCTCAAAGAATCGATATTCTCTAAGACTCTACTCAAGGTGTTTTGCAGTTCAAGAAAAAGGGCATTCATCAAAATGCAATCACTTTCTACATCGTTATTTTGATCGCTTCTATCGCCATAGTAAGACACTGTCTTTAAAAAGTTTGTAAAGTTTTGCTCATTATAATATTCCATAAATACCTTATCATCCACGTGAGCAAACAATGCAATAGGGCACAATATCAGTGCAATTAGCAAATATCTCATTATTATCCTCTATTTAGATAAAATAAAAAAGGGTATTCGCTGATGAACACCCTCTGTAAAGCTATACTTGACGTACTTCTTTGACTTCTGGAATATGTTCTTTCAAGACTCTTTCTATTCCTGCTTTTAAGGTTAAAGTAGCCATTGGGCAGCTACCGCAAGCACCTTTTAAGCGAACTTCTACAATGCCATCATCTGTGATATTGATGAGTTCAACATCACCACCATCAGCCTGTAAGGATGGTCTAACTTTTTCAAGCATTTCTAATACTTTTTCTTTCATGCTATCCTCCATTTTTTATTATAAATATAATGCAATTCTTAGTAAAGGCAATTTCTTTTTTGAAAAAGAAACTTAGTTATTGTAACCGCATCTTATGGTGTTAAATAATCAAGTGCAAACTGAATGCATTTTTTATGTTTAATTGGGCTCTCATTGATCAGTGTGCTCTTGTTTTTTAATAAATAACTGAGAAAATCCGTGTCTTGCTCCGCTTGGAATGCTAAAAGGCTTTGCACCAGATTATACGCAGCTTGCTTTTGGATATCAAGTAAATGATAAATATTTACTATGTTTTCAGTACTAATAGCAAGCCAGCTACCCTCTTTGGAAATACAGCAGCAATTGACTTGAGTTTCAAACTTAAATTTCTTAAAGGCAACATTTTCTACATAATCAAAGATTAAAACATCTGTTTCTCTAACAAGGACAACATAGTTTGTATTTGTCCAGAAAAAGTGGCTATTGATGATGGCACTTGAGTTCATCGTGGCTGTTATTTCTTTTGAAAAAGTATCATGTATAGTAATCATTGACTTGTCTTTCACAACTTGGCAAATCGAAAAACACTCTAAATCGTGAGAGAACCTGGCGCCAGTTACACTGTTTTCAAATTCTTTGTTCCATAATATTTGTCTTGTATTTAGCTCAATGATTTTCACTTCACCTTTCCATCTATCTCCCAATGCAACAATTATGTATCGACTATTGGACGATACATCGACACTATTGATCACTCTTTTTGATTTGACAATATTCATTTTTTCAGGGGCATCAATATGGGCAATAATAATTTCAAAAGAGGTAAATGCAATTGCATATTTATTGTTTGAGCTAATGATTATATTGTTGATAAAACTTGTATGTCTGAAATGAACTATTGTTTTACCTTGGAGGTAATCATATATTTTAAACTCATTTTCATTTTTTTCAGCTACAAACCCTTTACTATTGGAGTAAGCAACGGTCTCGAAAGGAGATTTCTTTGTTTCTTCACCATCAACTACATGACTTTTCAGGTTAAATTTTTTAATCAAATATTCTTTACTTTCAGAAAAAAAAGAGCTTCCATCGGGCGTTGCATAAAGCTGGGTGATGGCTGTATTATGATAGTATTTATAAATCTGGTTAGTCGCCAGCTCGAGAACCTGGACCGTTTTTTCACTTCCAGCACTTGCTACAAAGTCGGAGTTATGGCTAAAAGCGATGATATTTACAGGCATTAAATGCTTGACAGAGCACACATCTATCAATGTTGGCATTTTGCAGAGCGATTTAATAAATAACAGAGTATTTTTTTCATTTACACACTGCTTATTTAGGTAATTATAATAATACAACAGAAGTTCATCATCAAAGTCTAATTTGCTATTATACAGTTTTTTCGAGCCTGTAAAGCTTTCTAATTCCATTATTTTCTTTAAAACCATTCTCTGTACAATGGACAATGCAGTGTTTTGAAATGTCGTACAGAGTATATCCAGCTCTTTTGAATAATCTTTATCTCCTTTTAAAGATAAGTGATTTAATGAGAACAAAAAGTCATTCAGATTAACAAGATTTGCTACCTTAACTTTTGCGATATCTTTCAACTTTGTCAATGCTTGCGGGCTAGATAATTGAGATGTCATTTTTTCTAAATGTAATTGTAGATTCTTTTTTTCTTGTTCAACATCTTCTACAATTTTTGTATCTTTGCTAAAAGCTCTCAAGTCAATTTTTAAACCTTTTGTCGGTTCATCATATACTTGCAGTCTAGAGAATATCAATTGAGGATAAAATGGTATTTTATGACTTGAGACGTCCATTAATTGACCGATTACCTTTTGGAAATTAGAGTATTCATTATTTTTTTGGGGTATTCGTTGACCATTGGCACTTTTTGTTGCATTAGACTCATAAGATTCTTCCAGAACCAGTTCTGCGTCAGGCATTGCTAAGTCAAAAATATCTCTATTAAGCAAGCTTGCCAAAACTAATCGATCTTTATCCATATTGTCAATAGCATCGGAGAAAACCTGTGGAAAGAGCTCTGACAACTTATAAAGTTTATAATAGTTACAATCATTTACAATATAAAAGTAATTTTTCAAGATTGTGAGTTTGCATTTAAGCTTTGGTACTTCTATATATTGCTCAATACCGAATAGCCATAATAATAAATATAATTTTTGGACATCGTAAAGATGATAAAAGAAATTTACTAATAAGCTCTCATTTATCGAAATAATAGGAAGAAATGGTTCCCAAAACATTAAAAAATCATTTATTTCACTTCTGCTTGTCTTGATCATTGCCGTTTGGATAAAGTCGTATTGATAACTCTCCTGGCTGTTAATTTTTTTATTAATTAAGTGACCAATTATCTCATCTTTTACATCATCGCCAATTGCCTGCAAAAAGTCATCTTGATCAACAAGATTAGATTCAAATGCTTCAACTAAAGAATTGACAAAAACTTCTTTATGCTTTGATAAGAATATTTTCTTTAAAAAACCAAAATCACCCAATTTCAACACACTTGTAATCACTGATTTTTTGCCATTATCACTCAACTTATCAATTACTAAAAGTAATCTATCTGAATCACCAAAGTACTTTTGCATTAAATAATCAATGATGTTTTTCTCAAAACTTGTATCTATTAATTTGAGTAAAATAGATTCAGCATCGATGTCAATGAAATGCTGAAAGATTATTTGTTTGAATTCATCTGTAGTTTTATGAAAGATCTCCAATATTTTTGAAATAGAATCTTTATATAAAACCCAGATTTTTTCCATTAAAGCAAGAGAAGGTTGCTCTAGAAAAATCTTTTCGATTAAATAATCAGCATTTAGTTCAATCAATGTTGTTATTATTTGTTCTTTCTTTGCCTGATCAGTTTCTTTTAAATACGCTTCATATAACTTTTCAGGGTTGTTTTTATTAAATAAACTCGATAGCATTCCTTCCTTCTTTTTTCAAATATAAAGTAAACAATCAACGTTTATCCTATAAGTGTTTACTGTCAAGTGTTTTTTTTAGAGGTGCGGATGTCATTTTAAAATGAAATGATATGCATATACAAAGAACACAAACTTTACATTTTTGAGAATAAAAAAGATGTTTAAATTGTTTTTTTACGTTTTATATAAAGATTAAAAAAGTATTTGACAATCAATTTCGAATACTGTATAATAACCTTAGAATCATTAAAAAGGAGTGTATTTAATTATGCAAAAGGAAATCAAAACAAAGAAAGATTTAGGAAATTCTACTGCCAAGTTTCAAAAGACGTCTATTTTATTGCTACTTACGGGGCTATTAATGTCGCTGTTATTGGTGTCTGGTTGTTCTGGTGGCGAAATTCAAAATATGGTTTATGTTAAAGGCGGAACATTTCAGATGGGGAGCTCTGAAAGTAAGTATTCACAGCCTATTCATTCAGTAACAGTTGCTTCATTTTATATAGGTAAGCACCATATAACTCAAAAAGAATGGCAAGCTGTGATGGAAGGCAATAAAAATGAGATATCAACTGAACCAAATGCATATGGAGACAATCCCCAAGCTCCAATAATAAGAGTTTCTTGGTACGATGCAATAGTTTTTTGTAATAGAAAGTCAATTCAAGAGGGCTTAAAGCCATGTTATGAGAAGAGTGGTGAAGGTAACCCTGATAATTGGGGCGTTCCAAAAAGCGGTAATAATGATGTCAATTGGGATGCAATTAAATGTAATTGGTCAGCTAATGGCTACCGTTTGCCAACAGAGGCAGAATGGGAATATGCAGCTAAAGGTGGCAATAAGACTAAAGGCTTCAGATTTGCAGGGTCAAACAATATTAATGATGTAGGTTGGTATGAAGGTAATTCTGGTGATGAGCTTCATGATTCAGGTGCTAAAGCCGCTAATGAGTTGGGCGTTTATGATATGACTGGAAATGCATGGGAATGGTGTTGGGACTGGTATGACACCTATGCTTCAAATGCAGAAACAAACCCATACGGTGCTAATGATGGTACAGACCGTGTTGGTCGCGGTGGTAGCTCGGGTGATGATGAAGAAGAATGCCATGTTGCTTATCGTCTCTATGGAAACCCTGGTCGTAGCTACAGCGATCTAGGGTTCCGTGTTGCACGCACAACTAAATAATACCCTACTTTTTGATAAAGCTATCTTTCAATGAGATAAGAGGCAATGCCTCAAATGTGACTATATAAAAGGTCTCTTACTTTAAATAATAAAGCAAGGGACCTTTTAAAAGTTATTACATAATGGTCATTATAAAAGAATAAAGCAGAATCATAAATTTAAAAAACATCACCCTCTATATATATAGGGCTTACAAAATAGTGTTTTTCGAAAACTATTTTCATCTAAATCAGCAGATGCCTACTACGAGCGGGT
>ENA-UPXM01006626-UPXM01006626.1-activated-sludge-metagenome-genome-assembly--contig:-NODE-6626-length-10720-cov-5.327520_pt1 | contig 10720 bp, 9 predicted proteins | sample MGYA00238178_ERZ772708 | MGnify/ENA primary metagenome ERZ772708 (study PRJEB29002, sample SAMN05720212) | activated sludge metagenome | isolation source: anaerobic digester from wastewater... | reverse complement strand
GAGAAACCCTGGCGGCGGAAACAGGCCGCCTTCCCGACGTCGTGGAGGAGGGCTCCAGCGAGGAGAACGTCGGTATCCATCCGGGCCCGGCTGACGGTGCCCGCGAGGGAGAGCGCAATCTCCGCGGTCTCGAGGGTATGCTCCGCGAGGCCGCCGATATAGGCATGGTGCCGGCGTTTTGCCGCCGGGGCATCGAGGAACGCCGGGGTGCTGCCCATGACCCTCGATACGAGGGAGTATATCCCGGGATCGACGATCTTCGCGGCCATGCGCCCGAGCCCTTCACGGACATCGTCGAGGTCGACGGGCGCATAGACGAAGAGCGACGGGTCGAACATATCGGTCGGCACCGGGGCCAGGAGGTCGACGATCCCGTCGTTCACGTTGATCTCGCAGGTGCCGTTGTAGACCTTCGCGTAACCCCGGATCCGGTAGACCTCTCCTGCCCGGATCGCAAGGCCGAACGCCTCGATCTGCTCTGCGCTCTGACCGGGCGTCCCCCAGACCTTGCAGACCCCCCGGCCCGTCCGATCGGATATGGCGAGCTGGATATACTTGCCTCCCTTCTTCTCGCGGAGTTCTGCAACATCCACCACAAAGGGCGCGTCGACCTGCACCCCGCCGTTGATCCCCTCCACGAAGATCGTCTTCTCGAACATCGAACCACCGTGAAGAGACAATTCGTGCGAAGAACCTTAAAACCCGGCGATTTGTTCCGGGGTGGCCGTGCCTTTGAGGGGCGCGGTCTGTCCGCCCTACAACCGCTACCTCTTCGCCGGTCATCCCGGAGAGGGTATGTGATCTGTGCCGGCACTCATTGCATGCCGCATACAGTCGCGACCGTTCTTCCGATGAGATGCCGCCCGCGAGCGTTTTATGCGTTACACGAAGAGCCTCTACCAGGGCGACGACCCGATCGCGGCGGGCGGTTTCAGCGGGATCATGGGCGAATTGGTAAAACTGCCCCGCGCCCCCTTCACCCGAACCGAAGCCGGATCATCCCCGAGAGCATCTCTTTTGCGTCAGCCGTCCCCACCTTCGACTCGTCCCGGTTCTCCCAGGTGATCGGGACCTCCTCCACCCGGCAGCCGCTCTGCGCGAGCCGCCAGAGGAGTTCGACGTCGAACTCAAACCCGGTCGACCGGATGGACGGCAGAACCGCCTCAAGCGCCTCCCGGCGAAAGACCTTCGCCCCGCACTGGGTATCCCGGTAGTCGAGCCCGAAGAGGAGCCGGACGGCCAGGTTGAAGAGGCGGCTCTCGGCCCGGCGCCGGAGGCCCTGCCTGACCGTCATGACGGAGCCGGGGAGCCAGCGCGAACCGATGGCACCGTCCACATCCGCAAGGCGGTCAAAGAGCCGCTCCATCTCCGCAAGCGACGTCGAACCGTCCGCATCCATGTAGCCGACGTAACGGGTCGAGGCCTCCCGGAGGCCGGCGACGACACCGCCCCCCTTCCCGAGGCGGGCCGAGAACGTCAGGCACCGGATGGAGAGCGACGGATGGTCCGCCGCAAACGCTGCGATGAACGCGGGGGTGGCATCGGTCCCGTCGCAGACGAATATGATCTCGCCCCGAAAGTCCGAGAGGTCTTTTAGGAGCGATTGTATCCTCTTCTCTTCGTTGTATGCCGGGATCACCAGGGTGCAGTCGGCCGCCTCGCGATCCTCTGTATCGGTCAACATTCGAGTTTCGTGATGACGGTATCGGCGAACTGTGCGGCAGCTGCGGGGCCGTTTGCGGTCACGATCTGCATATCCGCGACGACCGGGATGTCGTGGAGGACCGCCTTTGCCCGTTTCATCTCCGCGACGGCCGCCGGGGCCGGGTAGACCGTGGCCTGCCGCCCGGCGAGGATGCCCGCCCGCGCGAGGACGACCGGCGCAAGACAGATGGCGGCGACGACCCTGCCCTCCTCAAAGAACGTCCGGACAAGTTCCTGAAGCCGTCTGCTCCCCCAGAGGTGGTCTGCCGACCCGGCGCCGCCCACGACCACGATCCCGGCATAGTCGCCGGGGTCCACCTCATCGAACGTCATGGCCGCCTCCGTCCTGGCCCCGAGCATCCCCGTACACGTGCCGGCAACCGTTGAGGCGATATCGATGCCGATCCCCGCCTCCTCGAAGGCCCTCTTCGGGACCTCCAGCTCCTCGTCCCTGAACCGTTCCGGTGCAACCGCAAGCAAGAGTTTCATGCAGGTCTTCTACTAAGGTTTGACTCATAAGGGTATTGATGGTTGTGGACGGGAGGCGCATGCCGGCAGGGCCGGGGCAGCAACCGGAGATCTCGCCCCTTCACCGGAGGATACAACTCCTATCGGGCTGCCGCCACACCCATGTTTTTGAAACAAGATTATTATAATAATCAGACAATTAACGTGCAGACCCCATGGTGCTGCGGGAGACTTCACCTCCCGGGCGAACCCGCGCTTCACGACGATCTATCGTGGACCCCGGGAGATGCCGGCACGAACTGCAGCACGCCTTCCGGGGTGAAGACGAGGAAACAGAATGCAACGCAGCACACGGATCGGGATCACGCTCCTGTCGGCACTCGCGCTCATCGCTGCCGCCTGGGCGGGAGCAGGAGAAGAGACGATCATATGGAGCCGGACATACGGGGGGCCGGATGCCGATGATACGGCATATGCGGTCGTCCCCGGCCAGGAGGGGTTCCTCCTTGCCGGGGTGACGGCATCGTCCGGGGAAGGGAAGACGGATGCCTGGGTGATCGGGCTGACGGCGGAGGGCCGCCCTGAGTGGAACCGGACCTACGGCGGGAAGGAGGCCGACACCGCCCGCGCGATCGTCCGGACCGACGACGGCGGCCTCCTCTTTGCCGGCAACCTCACCTACGTCACGAACGGGACGCAGGCAGACACCGACGCCTGGCTCGTGAAGATCGATCCGTCAGGCGCCGAGGCCTGGAACCGGACCTACGGCGGGCCGGACGTAAACGCTTCGGCAAACGCCGTTATCCCGGCCGGCGACGGCGGTTTCCTCTTCGTCGGCTCCACCGCGCCCCTCGGGAGGAGCGAGTCGGACGCCTGGGCTGTCAGGGTGAACGAGACGGGCGGCGAGGTCTGGAGGCGGGTCCTCGGCGGGGCCGGGAACGATACGATGAACGCCGCCGCCCGGCTCTCCGATGGTGATTTCGTCGTCGCCGGCAGCACGGAGTCGTCGGGGGCGGGGATGGCCGACGTCTGGGTGATCCGCCTCGACCGGTCGGGCGGCGAGGTCTGGAACCGGACGTTCGGGAGCCCCGATGACGATGCCGGCCAGGCGGTCATCACCACCCCGGACGGCAACCTCCTCATCGCCGGCGCGTTCACGGAGCGGCCCGACAACACGACGGTCGACACCGATGCGCTCCTCATCAAGCTCACGCCCGCCGGGGATACCCTGTGGAACTGGGTCTACGGTGAACCCGGCGTGGACGAGTCGGCCGCGGCCGTCACCAGGACGGCGGACGGCGGCTACCTCTTCGCCGGGGAGACGGGCTACCCCGGCACCGACGATACCGATGCCTGGCTCGTGAAGACCGACGCCGACGGCGCGGTGGTCTGGAGCAGGACGTTTGGCGGTGAGAATCCCGGCGACCGTGCGCTCTCGGTCCTGGAGATCGCAGAGGGCGAGTACCTCTTTGCAGGGGCCTTCAACGCCACAGAGAAGGGCGGGGTGGCGAATACGGACGCCTGGGCGGTGAGGCTCGGGCCTGCCCCGGCGCCCGCACCGACGCCGACAGTGGCTCCCATAAAGCCCCCGAAGGCGCCGGTGGTGCAACAGAAACCGCCGGTGGCAGTCAGTCCGGCCCCACCCCCGGCGCCCACCCCGACCATAAAACCGACGGAGAAACCGACCAAACCCACCGAGAAACCGACCGTAAAACCGACGGAGAAGCCGACCAAAAAACCGATAGAGAAACCTCCTGAGAAACCCGTCGAGAGACCGACATTGAAACCTCCTAAAAAACCCATTGAAAAACCGACGATACCCCTCTGGCCGAAACCGACCCATACCGTGAAACCGACGGAGAGGCCGGGCGACGACGATGACAGGAACGCGCTGTCGGGCACGGTCTGGTACGACCTCAACGCGGACGGCAGCCGCACCTCCGGCGAACCGGGCATCCCGGGCATCAGCGTGCGGTTGATAGGTCAACGGACCATGGTTGATGCTGCGGTCACCGGACCCGACGGTTCATACCGGTTCGCAACCATCCCCGCCGGCGACTACACCGGCGTCGAGTTCCTCCTGCCGGACGGCTACGCCTGCACCCTCTCCGGCCAGGGCAGCGACGCCCGCCCGATGGCGACAGACGTAGCGTTCGCGGAGGCTCTGGATGGCCGGCAGACCCTGGATGCGGGCCTCGTCGGGGATTACCGGTCCGCGACACCGGCGACGGCCTATGGATGGATCCTTGGGACGGTCTGGAGCGACGATGACCAGAACGGCATCAAGGATGAGACATCCGGCCTGACCGACGTCGAGGTCCGCCTCATCGATGCCGGCGGCGATCCGGTGGCCAAAACCCGTACGGGCTACCACGACCGCTACACCTCCCTGTACCTCTTCGGTCCCCTCCTGCCCGGGGAGTACTCGCTTGCGTTCAGCCCGCCGGACGGCTACGTGTTCACGGCCGCCGGCGGGGATAGCCATGCCGACCCATCGGACGGCACAACGCCCCTCTTCACCCTCGCCGGGAGCGAGACGGTCGTCCGGGATGCAGGGCTGATCCCGGCGGCCGCCGGGAAAACCACGGGCGGTGTGGGGGGAGGCCCGGATAACGCGACCGCCGGCGATTCCCCGGCCGTGACGCTCGCCCCGGAGAATAAGACCGCCGGCGATTCCTCGGCCGTGACACCGGGCCCGGAGAACAAGACCGCCGGCGATTCCCCGGCCGTGACGCTCGCCCCGGATAACGCGACCGCCGGCGGAGGAGCCCCCTTCCCCGGAAGGAGGGGACCGGACTGCCTCCGGTTCCCCGTCAACTGACTGATATCCGGGCTCCTGCACCGCCGGCCCGACATCCTCACTGGTGCTTCTCGACGTGCTGCCGGAGCATCGTCCCGGGCCTGTAGCGGTCGGCTATATCGAGCGCCGTCGCCCGCAGGGCCGCGTGCTCGGCGATGCAGGCCTCCGGCGGAGCCGCCTTCCTGAGGATCTGCGACGTGTTCTCGGTGATCTGGACAAGTTCGGTCGCTATCAGGGCGTTGAGCCAGATGAGGTCGCGGAGCATCTCCTTGATCTCGTCGTCAGGGTTCATGGATGAAGGTTGGCGGCGCTCCCCTATCAAACCGCCCAGAAGAGAAGGGTTGATTCACCCCGCCGGGAAATACTTCAGGAGATGGGTATGCAATTTCTGGAGTTCGCCCGCATCTGCGAGCGCCTCGAGGGGATTTCGGGGCGCCTGGATATGATCGAGGAGGTCGCCGGCGTCCTCCCCCGACTCGGCGACGACGAACTCCCCGTCTTCGTCCGGTTCATCATGGGCAGGGTCTTTCCCGACTGGAGCACCCAAAAACTCGGCGTAGGCCCTAACCTCCTCTACGACGCGGTGGCCTACGTCATCGGGAGAAAGCGGGAGACCGTCCGCGAGGCGATCAACGCCACCGGCGACGCCGGCCTTGCCGTCGAGGATCTCCTCGCGAGAAAAGAGCAGACGTCGTTCTTCATACAGGAACTCGACCTCGTCGACGTCTACCGCGAACTCGGGCGGATGGCGGCGGCGGGAGGGCAGCGGTCGCAGAAGGAGAAGCTCCGTGTCGCGCAGGGCCTCTTCGGGAACGCCCGCCCGCTTGAAGGGCGGTACCTCACGCGGCTGATGCTCGAAGAGCTCCGGATAGGGATGGGCGAGGGGAACGTCCGCGACGCCGTCGCGCGGGCGTTTGCCCTCGACGTCCGCCTGGTCGAGCATGCCCACCAGGCGATGAACGACCTTGGCGAGGTCGCCCTCCTTGCCCGGCGGGACCCGGATGCGCTCTCCCGCGTGACGATCGAACCGTTCCGGCCGGTGAAGATGATGCTTGCCCAGGCAGGCACCATCGCCGGGCAGGTTGCCGACCACGGCGAGGTCGCGGTCGAGTACAAGTACGACGGGAGCAGGTTCCAGTTCCACAAGGTGGGCGGCGTCTGCCGGATCTACTCCCGCCGTCTCGAGGAGGTCACGGAGAGCCTCCCCGACATCGCCCGGCAACTCATGGAGGCGACCGACCGCGACGTGATCCTGGACGGGGAAGCGGTCGCCGTCCGGGACGGGAGGCCCATGCCGTTCCAGTTCGTCATCCGCCGGTTCCGGCGCAAGCACGAGGTGAACGCGATGATGGAGAAGATCGAGCTCGTCCCCCGGGTCTTTGATATACTGTATATCGACGGCGAGTCCCTGCTGGATCGATCGCTTGCCGAGCGGCGGACGATCCTCGAGGGGGCGCTCAGAGCCCACGTCGCAGAGCAGTTCCGGGTCTCCGACACCGCCGCGGCGGAAGCAATCTACGCCGATGCTCTTGCCCGCGGCCACGAGGGCGTCATGGTGAAGGTCCCCGCCTCGCCCTACACCCCCGGTGTCCGGGGCCGCCAGTGGGTGAAGGTGAAGCCCGGCGTCGAGACCCTCGATCTCGCGGTCGTCGGGGCCGAGTGGGGCGAAGGCCGGCGGGCGAAGATGTTCGGCTCGTTCCTGCTCGCGGTCCAGGACCAGGGCCGGCTCCTCCCCGTCGGGAAGGTGGCGACCGGGATCACCGACGAGACGCTCGCCGACCTCTACGCGCTCTTCAAAGACTCCGTGATCGCCCACTCGGGAAAAGAGGTGACGCTTGAGCCGGCGGTGATCTTCGAGGTGGGTTACTCCGAGATCCAGACGAGCCCGAACTACGCAAGCGGTTACGCGCTCCGGTTCCCGCGGTTCGTCAGGGTCCGCGAGGACAAGAGCGTCGACGAGGTCGAGACGCTCGACTCCCTCGCCGGGCGCTACGGCGGGCAGAAGAACGGGCAGGGCTCGATCTAGAAGTCAAAGAGCGTCTTCTGCGTCGCAAGTTCCGGTATGAGCCTGCTGTGGGGGCGCCAGTGGGTGAACCCTATCAGCCGGGAGGCGAGGTCGACTGCCCCGGGGAGGCTCGCGCACGACGTCTTCGGACCCCGCATGGCGTTTCGCGCCGCCTCCCGGACGACCCAGGTGCCGAGCGGCGCCCAGTACTCGCCGGTGACGTTTCTGAGAACGAGCACCCTGGCCGAACGCTGCACGCTCTCCAGGTACTCCGCGACCGCAAGGCGGGCCGAGTAGTAAGCCCCCGCGAGCGGCGAGTAGCCGGACTTCGTCGCGCCCTCGCCGTCGCAGGCGATCGTCTCGCTCCCGCCGCCCCAGAGCGACTGTTTCCCCCAGACCTCGATCATCTCGTACTTCCAGTCGCCGGGGACGAGGAGGCAGACGATATGGTTCCCATAGAGCGCGGCCGAGAAGACCTCGATGCCGGAGAGCGGGGGATACCGCGCAATCTTCTTCTTGAGGCGGGTCGAGACCGTATCGTCGACAGCCGTGATAGCCCACCGCGTGGGGACGATGCGCCGCTTCCGCCCGAGGAGGCCGGCGGTGAGGAGCTGGGTGATCCGGTAGACGTCGATGCCGGAGGCATTGAGGATCTCGCAGGCGTCGGTCGCGCCGAGATCCGTATCGGAGGTCGCCCGGTCGACCGCCCGGTCCACCCGGGCGTTCCCGAGGACATCCATATCCCGGATGGCGCCGGTGAGCCCGACCGGGGCGATCGTTCCGTCGAACCGGAGGTCGAACGATATGGGTTTGACGAACCGCACCTCCACGTCGAGCGGGGTGCTCGAGAGCGCTATCTCCTGGATGCCCCGGCCGAGCCCCTTCGCCTCCCCGGCGCCGCGGATCGTCCGGGCCCGGAGCCCGACGATGTCGTCGATCCCGAGGCCCTGCCGGACCCAGTCCGGCGGGTGGTCGGCGTCGTCGATCATCAGCGGCCCCCCGGCGACCTTCGGGTAGCCGTAACTCCCCACAAAGACCGACGGCGCAGCCCCCTCGTAGTGGTCGGCCGGCCGGACCGGGAGGCGGGCGTAGAACCGGCTCATGATCGGGCAGCGCTCAAGACCGCAGAACCCTCGCCCCTTGCACTCGGCGCACTGCATGCTTCACTCTCCACGGCGATCGACGACGATCCGGACCCTTCCCTCGAGAGCGCGAAGCGTCTCCTCCACCCACTCCTCCCAGGAGGCGGCCCACAGGTTCCGCGTCGCGATGACCTCCCGGCCGATATCGTCGTCGCGGCCGTGCGTGACCTCGACCACGACCGACCCCGGGGCATACCCGGGCTTCACGATGGCATCGCCGTCGCCGTCGATCACACCAAAGACCGGTATGCCGGCGTGGGAGCATATGTGGCCGCAGACGGCGGTGGTGTCGTCGCCGACGGCAAGCACCCCGCAGACGTCCTCCCCGATATCGCGGTAGAGGGTGTGGCCGCAGTGGTCGACGACCGCAATCCTCCCCCCGCTCCGGGCACGGCCGCCCTGCCGGGGCGGGGCGGTCCTGACCGGCCCGCTCTTGCACCAGGCGATGCCGATATCCGGGAGGCCCGCCCGGAGGAGTTTCTCAAACCCGTGGGGTTTTGGCTCAAGGCCGGAGACGACCCGGAGGGTCCCGCCCGCGCTTTCGAGGACGACCGTCTCCGCCGTCGCGGTCCCGACGACAAGCCCGTTCACGAAGACCGCCTCCCCCGGTATGCAGCCGCGGATCTCCCGCACGCCCTCCGGCCGGGAGCGGCGATCACTCCCGGCACGAACGAGGCCGTAACCGGTTCGGCTTGCGATCTCTGCCGCGAGGTTCTCGTCGGCAGAGTCCCAGCAGTAGACGGTGCCGTCTGAGCACTCGACGTGGATGAGCCCAGAGAGGCGGCCGGCGACGAGCTCGCCAAATATCCTGCCGGATTCAGGGGTCTTCCCCCGGTTGACCAGGCATGAAGGTTCGACGAGGGCGCGAAAGACCACGCTCGGCCGCTCGTCCGTGCAGGTCACCGGGAGCCCCGACTCCTCGGCGGCGGTCCGGGCCATAACCCCCGCGACGAGCACCAGCCGGGGGGCAAGAAGACCGATCATCCGCTCCACGTCCCCGGCGTCGAAGGCCTCGGGACCGTGCACAACCATGACGAGGTTCATCCCGTACTCCTGGGGCGGCGCGGACTATCAGGTTACCGTCCCGACGAGTTGTGCTGAACGGGAAGGTAAGGCATCAGGGCGCTTGCGAGTTTGGCGATGTCCATCGACTGGAGGATGACGCGGCCCGGCCCGGTCAGCGTGGCCAGGAAAAGCCCTTCCCCGCCGAAGAGGACGGTCTTCACGCCGCCGGCAAGAGCGATGTTGTAATCGACGGTGCTCTCGAACCCGACAACGAGCCCTGTTTCTACTCTGACCACCTCGCCGGGCGCAAGGGTCATCTCCATGATATCGCCGCAACAGTGGAGGAAGACGTTTCCCCGGCCGGAAAGGCGCTGGAGTATGAACCCCTCGCCGCCGAAGAAACCCGACCGGAGGCGTTTCGTGAACGCGATATCGAGGTCGATGCCCTTTTCGGAGCAGAGGAAGGCGTCTTTCTGGGCGATGAACTCGCCTCCGTCAAGGTTGAGCGCAAATATTTTTCCCGGGATGTTCCCGGCAAACGAGACGAACCCCCCGCCGCCCTGCGGGGTGAACTCGGTCATGAAGAGGCCTTCGCCGGTCACCATCCGCTTCAACCCCTTGAAGAGACCGCCCTTCATATGGGTCGTCATCTGCATGTTCCCGCTCATGTTGACCATGGCGCCCGCCTCGGCGCAGGCGCTCTCGCCGGAGGCGAGGCGGAGGGTCACCATCTGGAGGTTATCTCCGGTGATCTCGTACTGCATACCGGAACTTCTTTCATCCCCGGGCAATAGGTCTTTTCTCTCTGTTCTCTCCGGGCCGGCGGCTCTGTTTCCGAAATCCCCCTCCGGAGCGGTGGCTTTAACCGGGATCAATGCCGTAACGATTTGTATGGAGAATGGATCGTTTATCATCCTCCCTGCCCCGGGCATACGCTCCGGTACCGTCCCGGCCGGGAGGGTGGCAGTATGAGACCGATCGTTCTGGTTCTGCTTCTCATTGCCGTCGCAGGGGTCGCGGGAACGGAGGCGATCAACGTCTCGCTGCCCGGCCGCGACGCGCCGGAGGCCGTGCTCGGGACGGTCGAGTCGATGTGGGGGTTTGTCGAATGGCTGCTGCAGATCGCCGACGACCTGCTCTCGCTCATCCGTAATGTGCTCGGGTCTCTCGGGGTGGGAGGCGAGGAGGTCGAACGCCTTATGGGGGCGATGGACTCGGGAAAGGATCTCGTGAACAGGACCCTCGAAGAGGGTGCGCCATCCGGGGGAGGTTAATCGGGCAGACGCTCCCTACCCTTCTCGCCGGTGCGCCGGGTCAAACGTCCCCCTGACCGCCGGGTCGACGCACTTTGACCTCCGCGAGGAGACGGTCTCCGGCGAATCGCAGACGCCGGGGAGACTCGAGGCCCCCTGCCCGTCACCAGAACCGCATGCGCCGGTTCCGGCAACCTCCGCATCCTCTCACACGAGTGTAAGTAGGATCCGGTCTGTTGCGCTGCTGTTTTCTTCCCCGGTCGTCTCAAAAAATGGGTGGGCCAGAGAGATCTCATGCCCATCCGGGCATGGGGAGGGGGGTGGAGGAAGACCCGTCAAGGGG
>ENA-UPXM01006618-UPXM01006618.1-activated-sludge-metagenome-genome-assembly--contig:-NODE-6618-length-10727-cov-6.510776_pt1 | contig 10727 bp, 9 predicted proteins | sample MGYA00238178_ERZ772708 | MGnify/ENA primary metagenome ERZ772708 (study PRJEB29002, sample SAMN05720212) | activated sludge metagenome | isolation source: anaerobic digester from wastewater... | reverse complement strand
TGTATATACTGTCAGGAAGATCAACAAAATGGCGGAAGGCAAATATGATCCGCTGCTAAATCGTATCCGCAAGGATATGAACAGATAACGTGAGACAACATAAAGGATCCCGATATTGTCCCGGCGCTTCTCTATTCAAAAAAAACATCTGCAGCCGCATAAAACAGGGTATTTGACAGAAAAATAAACCGACAAAAAGGGCCCCGGCATTGTGCCGGAGCCTCTTTTTTGCGCGCCTGTCATACAGTATCGGAAGATGGTCGGTGGCTATAACTGAAGGCGTATACAGATCCGAGTATCTCTTGTTATACAGTATCGGAAGATGGCCGGTGACTATAACACAACCTATAGCCACAACAACTACAGTTCCGGCCCGCTCTGTGATTTACGTGTGTTCCCCATGCTTTTTGAGCCCGGTTTTTTATAAGAACTGCTTTTTGAAAATGAGCCTTTTGAATATCCGCTTTTCCCATAAGTGTTTTTTCCATAACTGCCCTTGGAGCCTGAATAGCTTCTTCCTCCGGCAAATGACTTGTTGCTGTAATCGACCCCGGGATAATGATATTTTCCATTGGGTATTTTTTTCGCCTGCTCTATGCTTTTGTTAAGGACGCCGTTAAGCAGGTTGACCACATTTTCCTGTTTCTCCCTGCCCTCTTCTATTGCCTGGAGATCTTCCTCCATAAGCGCAGTAAATTTAATATCTGCGATCTGGGGACAGACATCCATAAGCCATTCGACCATAGCAGCTCCCTTTGGAGTATGTTTCATGTTCTTTTTATCCTCCAGGACATAATTCCTGTTTATTATAGTCTCGCATATCGTGGCCCACGTGGCAGGACGGCCGATCGAATTTTTTTCAAGTGCCGTCAGAAAGGTCTCCATCGTATAATATGCGGGTGGCTTTGTAAAATCCTTCTTTAAGCCAATACTGCCTGACACCTTGCTTTGTTCTTTGTAATTGAATATTGCCTTACTTTCCTGCTCATCTTCGTTCTTTTTGATTTCAGCCTCCGGACTGTTTCCAAGGAAAGTTCTCCACCCTTTTTTAAGCAGCGTCTTTCCGGACGCCGTAAGAACTTCGTTTGTTCCCTTACTGCCTGCAGACACTTTACAAGTATTCCATTCTGCCGATGCAGATTGGGATGCCATAAAGTAATCCCAGATCATGGAGTAGAGGTTAAACTGGTCGGGAGAAAGTGTTCCCTTGAATTTCGCAGGTTCGCCTGATCTCGATATTTCAGTGGGGTGTATAGCTTCGTGCGCATCCTGTGTATTGCCTCCCCTGTTCATATGTACAGGAGGCTTTGGGGGAACGATATCTGCGAAGCACTGTTCGAGATACTTTTTGGCAAGGGCCTGTGTCTCAGGGGCAAGGCGGACAGAGTCGGTACGCATATACGTAATATATCCGTCGCCATACAGATCCTGGGCAAGAGACATTGTCTTTTTCGGAGAATAGCCAAACCTCTTATTGGCTTTCTGCTGAAGTGTAGATGCAGTCAGAGGTTTCGGAGATCCTTCGGACTGGACCTTCCTGCTCACGTCTTTAATAAACGCCCCGTTCTTTTTGATGTGATCAAGCAGAGCCAGGGCTTCCGTTTCTTCATTGAATATTCTGGATGAAAAAACTGTCCCTTCCTTATCCGTAATCTGTATTTTCCAGTACGGCTGGGGAATAAAATTCTCTATCTCCTTGTCCCGGTCAAACACCATTTTAAGCGCAGCTGATTGAGTGCGTCCCACAGAGGCCTCTGCCCATGTCGATGTACCAAGTCCGCTTGCGGCATATTTTGTAAGTTTATATCCTACCAGACGATCAATAAGTCTTCGTGCCCTCTGTGCCTCGACCGTCTTAAGATTTATCTGTCTCGGGGCCTTAAGGGCATCCTTTATCCCTTTTTCCGTGATCTGATGTATCTCTATTCTGGCAATTGATTTAGCCAGTCGCTTGATCTCTCCGTAAACGTCATAAGCAATCGACTCTCCTTCGCGGTCAGGGTCGGTCGCAAGAAAAACATCTCTTCCAGACGCTGCTTCCTTAAGCCCCTTAATAACCTTTATCTTGTCCGGCAAAGGAACAAATTTTATCGACGCATAATCGATCCTTCCCTCTGTATCTTCCCGGATCGATATTGAATCCTTCGGCAGGTCCTTAATATGTCCTACTGTTGCAGCCGCGTTATAAGTGTTATTTGTGTATTTTTTTACACTGATACATTTGTGGGGTGATTCAAGTACCACCAGAGGCCTATTATCCGAAGATATTTTATTCTGTGCCATATTTACTCCTCCAATTTAAAATTATTTCCGATATATAAATCTATTAAATATATTTATCATTAACAGATATATAGTCTAATATATCTGTTATTTAACCTCTTTACAAAATATTAAATAGGTATTAAAATTTTTTATGTAGAATATCAATGAACAGTGTTACATATAAATAATCTTATCTGTGTCTTCTATAAAGTTTGTTTCATATATAACTTAACATAAATATAGGAGGGAAGTTTATGACAGATTCATTATCCGGATCAGCAAAACAATATTGTACGCGTAAAAAACCAGACGTAACGGGAAAATGTTCCAGGAGAAAGCCCCCGGAAGAGATGCTGGCACAAATGTATGAAAAAAGAAAAAAACTGGAAAATGCAATGCTCAGGAAAAACAAAGCCTTTGTCCAGGCAATAGGACGAGAAATTGTACGTGCTTCAAAGTTCAGTATGGCTGTCATTAAAGAAAAATCCCCTGATGCTTATTACGCAGTCATTGACGAAGAAGACACTCCTGAGGCGCGGAGAGTGATCAGGAAAATCATAAAGGATATAAGTTCAAGCTGAATTTTTATATTTAACTTAAAGGGGGCGTATAATCACGCCCCCTGTTGTTTCGGCTACATTTCAATGTCAAAACCCATTTCCTTATCCTTCTTGAGAAGTTCCCTGATATTTGCCAGCAGAAAATTCGGATTCCTGGAAGCCAATTCTTCAAAATCGGAGTTGAGATATTCGTCGTCGGGATAAAGGATAACAGTGGGGACGTTGAATTTTCCTGAATCATAGAGCTCAGTTATCTGTTTAGAGTTGTTTGTCATCGTGTCTGTGACAAACAGCAGTCCCGCAGGCATTTTTCCTGTATCTTCAGCTTCCTCTATAATATCCTCCCATACAGGAAGCAAATTGGTACCACCGCCCCCTCCAAGATTTATCCCATGTTTCTTTATGTTTTCTATGTATTCATTCAGCTCAGCAGATCCGCCAGCATACGGACCTTCCCATGTAGTTTCAGTGTCGCAGCGAACTATCTCTATGTCGCACCTGGAAAAATTCTGGTTCATAACATCAGCCAGCCTGATTATCTCTGAAAACGCCATGCCCATTGACATAGGGTCACTGTAAATACTCCCCGAAACGTCAATTGCAATAACTATTTTTCCTTCTATTGACCTTTTTGAAGGGATTATTATAGTGCTGGGCTCATATCCCCCCATCTGCGCCAGTCTCCTGTTTGCGGCGTTAAGTACGGTGGTCCGCCTATTATATTTCGCGTAGGTAGCCGACTGATTCCCCCTGTCGATCTTGTCGAACAGGGACTGCAGCATTTTGTCGTAGGGTCTTTCCGGCTTAAACTGGCGTTCCTTCCATACCCTGTACATATCCCTGCCTATATGTCCGAGCCCCGCTATCTTGTCCATGGTCAATCCGGCGCGCTCAAGGTTGTTTGCCGTTTGTTCCGTAATGAGGACAATGCCTTCCTTGATGCTTTCTTTCATTTCATCGGCTGACATTCCTTCCAGTTTGCCCTGTATCTCAACCAGCTTATCCTGCATTTCATGGTCGCCGAATATAAGATCTCCGTCAGCAAGGGCCTTTGCGAGTTTGTCCATAATTTCCTCAATATCTTTATCTGACAACTCACAACGCTGTCCTGAGCCTGACCCTGTGCCGTCTCCGCCGCCCTTGCTCAACTGTGAACCGAGGGCCTTGGAAAGTTCGTTTTGCATAGCCTTGTTTATGATCGATTCAATAACGCTGTTCAGCGCCGAGTCGACCATGTCGTTGATCCCTGATTTGCTGCCCTTCCCTTTCTGACCTTTCCCCTGTTTTGCCGCGCCTTCTTGTTCTGAGTCTTTTTTTCTTTCCCCGGGGACACCACTCTGAGACGTGCCGTTATCCTGTTCCTGCCCGCCGGAGGATCCTTGACCACCACCTACGTCCCCCCGACCTGGATTTCCCTGTCCCTGTCCCTGTCCCTGTTCGAGCTGGTCTTTTACAATTTGCGTAAGATCGTCTTCCAGGCTCTTGAGGAATTCGATAAAGGCATCGATGGCCCTGCGTGCTCCGGAAAGAGTGGTCGCCTCCGGTATCGTGGGTATATTGGTTATCTCCCTGCCGTATTTTTCTTTAAGTATTCTCGGTATCTCTGTAAGTCCGCGTTTAACAAGGAGATTTGTGAACTCCATAATTCCTTCTTCAGAAGTAAACTCAGCATACCCTTGGATATGAAGTCCAAAATTTTCTCCGCTTATAGGGTCTTTCGGGAAAGAACCGATTTTGTCGTCTATAAGGCTGTCATTGATAATGAGGTCCGTTACGATATTGGATATCTTTGCCCTTATGCTGACTCCCAGATCATTGGGCTTTACTGTCTGATCGGATCCCGTGATAAAAATATTGAACCTGTTCTTATCGCCGGCATGCATCAGCTTAATGTGGTTGATCTCATGGGCAAGTATAAAAAGTATCTCTTCGGGTTTTAAAGCCGCGACAAACCATGGATTCATGTAAATGGTTTCCCCGTTGGTGCACATGGTCGCCATATTGGGGTTGGGGTCGAATTTCTTATCGATGTTTCTGATATAAGTGTCATAGATAATATACTGAAGCTTCTGCTGATCCAGGCCTGCAAGCTCCGACTCGGAATATATATAATCCTCGTTTGTCTTGTAAAAGATACTTGAAAACTGCAGGAATTTTTTATGTGCGGCCTCGGCGGCCTCGTCAAATGACAGATGGTCAAGACCATATTTTCTAGGATCTCCCGATGGCACGGGGCCTGATCCGCTCGGTAAGGCATTGGACCCTGCCTCGCCCTCCCCATTGTTTATCCCAAGTATTTCATCCGCCCCATTGTTTATCCCAAGTATTTCATCCGCCAATTTTGTCTCGTTCAGTTCAGCCATTGCAGCAACCTCCGTATTTTTCGTATTTTTTCGACAGTGCCGGTATTTATTCTTATATGAGTATATAAGTATTTTTTTTCGACATTGCCGGTATTTATTCTTATATGAGTATATAAGTATTTTATTCCGGCTATTTAATCTTAAACAAGGTTGTTTATCGATATAATTCCGAATATGATTAAAAAAGAAATATTAAATCCAAACCAAGGAGATAATCGATATGGCCATATCTGAGACAAAAGCAAATAAATACAGAGCTGCTTTCACAGCTATTGAAAAAAACGACCTTAGGGAACTTATGAAACTCGTAACTGTTATGAGTAATCTTAAATACAGCGAAAAATGTCCGCTGGAGGATTCTCCATTTTTTAAATCGGGCCTGATCCACGCTGCCGCCTGCCACGGCAGCCCAGAGACAGTTACCTTTCTGCTGAACAAAGGAAGCGGAGTCAGGTTGAGGGGGTGTATGGGCAAGAGCCCGATGCACTGTGCAATAGAGGACAGAAAAAAAAATTCCGCCGAGATACTGCAGATACTTATAGAGGCAGAGGGCGCGAATATAAATTCCAAGGATGCGGACGGGGATACATTGCTCCATTATGCTGTCGGGCGTGATATAAAGCTGGTGGAGATACTTATTAAACACGGGGCCAAAGTAGGGCTGAAAAACATATGGGGAGAGACTCCGCTGCATATTGCGGCTGCCCGCGGGGATATACAGATAATGAAATACCTGCTCAGCCATAAGGCCGATATCGATGCCAGGGACAATAACGGAGAAAGCCCTTTAAGGCACGCGCTCATGGGACCCGACCCCGAAAACGCCGTTAGCTTTCTATTGAATTCAGGAGCTGAACCAAATGATCCCGACAGCAAAGGCAATACTACGCTTCACTGCGCGGCGGCGACCGGGGAAGAAAAAGTGGCGCTTAAGCTTTTAAAAGCGGGGGCCGACCCCTCTGTATGCAATGCCGACGGACTGACCGCAGCTGATCTTGCGGCCGCCCCGTCATTTTCAGATAAGCTGCGCGCGCCGAAAAGAAAAAAAAGAAAAACCCCGAAGGATATGTCAAAACCTGCTCCTGTAAAACAACCAGACACGAAGAAAAAACCCAGGAAAAGGGTCAGGATCCTGCCGCCGACAGCCGCACGTATACATATGCCCGAAGATATACTGCAAAAATAGTATAAGACAGTGCAGATGCGTATATTCTCTGATAAGAATATACGGATCGGGGGTATGTCTGTGAAACGATATATTATTGCGCTAATCGCGCTATTTATACTTGTATTACCCGCGCCCTCTAACGCTGCGGACAAAATAGACTTTTCAAAATACGGACCTGTCGATATCAACCGGCATGTAAGGGAGACCCTTGATCTTGTAGGAACGGACACTGCTGCTGGAGAAAATGCCGAACTGGAGACAAATACCAGAGTCATGAAAATGTTTTCGACCCTGATGGCAAACAACTGGCTTATTACCAGGTCCGTTGTTTTTGGATTTACCGGATTTGACCAGGCAGTCGGGCTCCTTCAGAATACCGATGCTCTTCAGAAGGAAATTGAGCTCAGGGATAAAACTGCCGCAGCCGCAGCTTCCGGAGCTATAAGCAATACCCAGCAGTCGCACATCAAACAGGAAATCGGTTATGTCGATCCCAACCAGCGCAAGCAGAATTATATAATCGCAAATTCAAAAAAGATCGCTTCCGAGCTTTCAGAACTGTCAAAAATGCCTGGGTTCTCTTCTGACAATACCCTCTTTATGAGAGTGTCTTATATGAGTTTTCTCATCCTTTTCCTGACCTTTGCGCTTCGGCTCGCCAATTCCCTTTTCAAGGGATTAACAGGAAGAGACGAGAAAGCCCAGATATCAGAGGCATTTGAGGCAGTGTTCCGCCTTATTCTTTTCGTTATTTACATATATATGCTCAAATGGGGGATCATGGGGCTGCTTTTATTCAGCGAGATGCTAAGAAACGTGATCCTTGGGATATCGACTGTAAATACCTCTTCTCAGCTGGCACAGGATCTGCATTTAATGAGCCTGCTCAAGGGACAGCTGGTCCAGATGGATCCCAATGTTACTCTTCTGTCCTTAATGCAGTACGGTGCGGGACGTGCGGTATCATCGGTAATGTCCTATATCTGCTATGTAATTACCGGTGCCATAATATTCACCATGGTGTTATTGGGCGACGTCATGATGGCAATTACCGCGATCACAGGACCTATGGTGCTGGCTATATCAATGATCAAGGGTTTTGAAAGGTGGGCGGAGAATTTTGTAACCAGCGCATTCCAGTTTTCGCTCTATATGCCTATAGCCGGTCTTTATATGCTGACCATGGCCATGATACATGCGATAGTCCCAAACATCAGCTTTATCGCCTATCTTACAATAAGCTACGCTTTCTTTTTTGGCGCCAAAAAAATTCCCAATCTGTCAGAGGCACTATCGGGAGCGGCATTTGCATCCATGGCTACGGCTGCCGTAGGCCAGATGTTCATGCTTGGAAAGGGAACAATAACAAAAGGACTGCAGAAAGCTATGAATATAAGGTCCTGATAATTTTGTAAAAGAAAAGCGAAACAAAGAGAGGGGGAAACCCCCCTCTCTTTTATATTTTAATCATCTTCCCAATATTGGAGCCTATTCCCTGTTAAAAATCTATAAAACTTTCAGTATACTCCGCGATATCTTCAGCAGAAGCCCCCACAGGGACGGCTTCTTCTTCCCTTGTCTGTTCTTCTGTGTATTTTTCTTCCTGTGCTTCTATAATATTCTCCTTCTGTATGTCTTCCTTTTTGACCCTCTCTTTTTCGACCGCTGCTGTTTCGGCAAAAATTTCTTCCATGACTGCCGTTTTGACTGTCTCTTCCCGTTCTGCTTCTTCTGCAATATTATTTTCTATCAACAGAGCAGCGTCTCGTGCCGGAGAGGAACTCACTTGTTTGACTTCTTTTTCAGCTTCAGCCTCTTTTGAAAATTCGTAAATGTAAGATGTAATAGACTCTGCATCTTTTGCAATGCGGTATATTTCATTTCTGTTGCCGCCAAGCAGTTCAAGCCATTGTTTTGAAAAAGATGCGTGATTGTCGATATGTTCCTGTGTCAGGCCAACTCCAAGCTCAAATGCCATAAAATAACTTGCAAGTTCAGCCCGCAGCTCTTCGCGCGCGTAGTCTACGGGTTTGTCTGATACGGAACATTCCTTCCTGTTAAGACGGGATGGATGCGCTGTCCAATGGGCAAGCTGATGCAAAATAGACGAATACATATCGTAAGTGCTCTTGAATGTCTCTTTCGGGGTCATGTGGATCACGTCAGTGTTCCTGTTGTAATAAGCTTCTCCCGGAGAGTCGAAAACTATTTTGGCGCCGCTTTTTTCTATCGTCCTCTGCGCGGCTTCCACTACTTCCTTTTCAGGGAGCAGTCTTGCGGCATCCTGGAAATAATCGGGTATGCCTTCTATCTGTTCGCCATTAAATACTACGGTTCGCCTGATTATAGGGTTATCCCTCTTGGATTCCTTTATCACTATTTCTCCGGTATCCGGGTCCTTTTCCTTTTTGATCTCAAACCAGCTGATGTATTCTATGTAATGTCCCTTTTCCCCTTTTTTGACACTCCACTTTTTCTTGGCGGCCTGCTTAAAGGTCATCCATCTTGGATCTGCAAAAGGAGCAGTGGAGAGACAGAGAAAATTGCCTCCTCTATATTCTTTTCCCGTTACGTAGCTTACAGGACGTTCTTTTTTAAGACCTTTTGGCCACGGCTTCTGCCAAGGGGCTGTACCTTTCTGAATGCTGCTGATGATCTCGTCCGTAAGCACCTGCCTGTGATGTATTTTTTTAAATTCTTCTGCCATAAAAATTACCTCCCTGTAATTTCTTTAAAAGAGAGTATATTAATCACCGACAAAATTCTGTGATTTTATCCATTTCATGCGCAGATACACAGTCCGCAGTGCTTATAGGCACGGAGGCAGAGGCGGCCTGCAGCTCGCCGTAATCAAACTCAAATCCCTCTGAGCGGATGTAATTTCTTATCTCTTCGCCCGTTCCAAGCAACGACACCACATTCTCCTTGAATTCAGCGTCGGTCCTGACACGGTCGATAAAATCCCTTGCGCTTCTGATCGACATTTCATCACTCCCGATATATATTTGTTCTATGTTTAATATATCGACGGACGAAATCCGTTACCAGCAAATCGATATCAGAGCTCCATACTGTTTACGGGACAGTCTGCGGCCCCGATAGGCAGAAGATTTTCTTGTTGCAGGATATGGTTTTCGAGAAGGCTTTCAATATGTTCTTGATGTCCAAGTCTTGCAATATCCAGTGCAGTCATTTCCTGATCGTTGCGGATACTGATATCAGCTCCGTTTTTCAGCAGCTCCGCTGCAATATTGTAAAAACCGAGTGCCGAGGCCCATATAAGCGGTGTCCATCCCTCTCCGTTCGTTATATTCGGATCGGCGCCGGCTTCAAGCAGTGCGCGCACCGTATAAATATTTCCGCTTTCAACAGCATATATGAGTGCGCTGTACCCTTCAGGCGTCTTTATATCCGGGTCGGCTCCGCGTTCAGTCAGAACCCTCACAGTCTGTGTCATACCCCAGTAACCTGCATGTATAACAGGAGTCCATCCTTTTTCATCTGTAAAATTGGGGTCTGTCAGTTTTTCAGCGATCATTGCCATTTCAAAATCGTTTTTCTCATATATAGCCTTCGCAAACTCAGAAGAGTTGTTTTTTAACATTGTTTCTTTCCCCCGTGTATAAAAATTTTTCTATATATTCCAATCTGGAATATCTGCGGAGTTCCTTATCGAATCCTCCAGTTTTAAGTTCTTTATTCTTACTTCACGTTGCCATTTCTCATACATTTTCGGATGATTTTCCTTGAGTATGTCAAATGCAGTTCTCCCTAAATTATCCCTGAAACCCGGGTCAGCTCCGGCTTTGATAAGCTTTTCCATGATATCGGGATATCCATGTAAGGCAGCCAGCATAAGAACATTCCACCCATCATATAAAATATTCAGGTCCAGATCTGTTCCTTTCTCAATAAGCAGATTTGCTGTCCGCTTAAATCCGTTTCTGACAGCTCTTGACAGGGCCGTGCTGCCATAACTGTTGCGGATATTCGGATCCGCTCCCCGATCCAGCAGCAGTCGGACTGTTTCAGTCTTACCTCTCCAGGCAGCTTCTATAAGTGCGGTATGACCGTCGTTGTCTTTTGTGTTTGGATCCGCGCCGGCATCCAGCAGCTCCCGGACCTGCTCCGTATTGCCTCGCGCCGAGGTATAGATCAGTTTTTTGTTCAGCTCTTCCCGCGTCATATCCATCACTTCCTATATGTCTATATGTCGAAGTCGGGCTCGCACCGGCGGCTCCTTCTCGAATCTTCGCGCTGCAGGGTCTTCTGTCTTGATTTTACGACAGCGTTCTGTATCCAGCGGTCGTATTTGCCAGGATGTAAATCCTGCAAGATGTCCAGTGCGGTGCGTCCCCGATCGTCTTTCGT
>ENA-UPXM01006615-UPXM01006615.1-activated-sludge-metagenome-genome-assembly--contig:-NODE-6615-length-10731-cov-14.135538_pt1 | contig 10731 bp, 14 predicted proteins | sample MGYA00238178_ERZ772708 | MGnify/ENA primary metagenome ERZ772708 (study PRJEB29002, sample SAMN05720212) | activated sludge metagenome | isolation source: anaerobic digester from wastewater... | reverse complement strand
TTAAAAACCTTAATCGTTGCTAACATCTCTTTAATTTTTAATTACAGTGTAAATAAATCTTTTCTTTATTACAATGATGTTTTATCAACTATTTTTTGCAATAATTCAATCTCCTGTTTGCGAAACTCATTGCTCTTCCTAATATAACGGTTGATTAGGCTAAGATGGAAAGCTAAAAGAAAGGTTAAAACAGCAAGTATTCCTGCTATATTGCCTAATCTTCTTTCGATTCCTAAATATTCCAACGGGTTTTTCATTTTTCTATGTTTTAAAGTTTATTTTTCTCCATATTTTATTTTTATCGCCCCAATCATAATCTCTGCCCATTTACTCATTACAGGGAACCTGTGTTCAGCCTCCATAGTTTTCATAAGGAGTATCACCTCATTATAAATCCCTTCAGTATTTTTTTGACCAATAGCAACGAGTTCGATTACACCGGCAACCTCTTTAACAAAATCGTCCTCATTATCAGCTTTTTTAAGAAAAATGTGCATAACGCTTAAGTCGGTGTATTCCTTAATAAACTTCTCCCAAGAGCCTAAATCTCCCCAGTGCTCCATATCTTTAAGAATCTCCTTATATTTTTCAGGAGACCTGGACAGAATCCATTTATAGATTTGCTCCCATACTGGACCAGTCTTACCGTGAGGGCCTTTAACATTTCTTAGGCCAAAAAGCAGTTCAGATTTTTCGTCGGGCTTCATAGAGTAAAGAGCGTCCCAGTTAATCATCTTGTTGATTTCTTTTTTTGTAAGTTTCATTTTCTTATGTTTTTAAATGTTTACAAAGCAAATATACGAATAATTTCCTTAGGAAAAAAATATTTTGACATTATTTTTTCTCTAAAGAGTTATATGAACCTCCTTCAGAATCTGTAGAAGTATTATAAAGAACTTTATAATTTTTCTTAAGATACTTTTTGTATGTATTATAGACCCGATAAAAAGTGCTTTGAGGCATTTCTTTTTTGAACTTGAGAATATATTCCTTATAATTAAAAGAATTTTTCTCTAATCCTCCATAAGCAAAACAAGATTTCATCATCGATTTTAAATGGTCAACTTTAGTTAATGTTTTCATCTCTTTAAGTTTTAAGTTTACAGTACAAATATACGAATAATTTCCCAAATAAAAAAATATTTTTGAAGAAAAATGATATTTTCCACCTCTTTTCAATAAAAGATATATAAATAAAACTTTCGTTATGAATAAATCCTTTTTAAAAGCTCAAATTATTGATTTATTAAAAAACAAAGGAAACCATGAAGATATTGATGATTTTTTTATTGATGATTTAATTTTCAATATTGGTCTTCTTGAAGACGCTAAAGAATCGTTGCTTTTACATGGGACTATAGAAGATTCAAAATGGGGTAGGAGAATGACCCCAGAACTTTTGGTCTATCAAATGTTAACTAAAGAAGTTAAAGCAGGATGGGGCATTTTGGGAATAACTCCAAGGGACCGAAGAAAATTAAAGCTTGAAGAAGCAATGAGAGACGACGAATTCGACAAGGTTTTCGATAATGAATAAAGACGTTTCCATAGAATCATATTTGGACATTTGCTACGACATGGTTAAAGACTGGGTCGATGGTATAGAAGAAGGAAGAATTGTATCCAATAAATGGATAAAATTAGCTATAAAAAGATATAGGAATGATTTAAAAAGAGAAGACCTCGAATTTAGAAATGAAGAAATAAATCGAGTTCTTAGATTTTTCTATTTTGCTAAAATTAATATAGATAATCAATATAAAAGATTTATTCCTGTTCCATTTCAGGTTTTCTTTATTATGAATGTTTATGGATTTTATTACAAAAACACAAACAAAAGAAAATATCGTTATGCTTATCTTTTTATAGCAAGAAAAAATGGAAAAACAGTTTTAGCATCCCTTTTACAACTTTATGGATTATTAGGAGAAAAAATTGAAGACCCACAAAGTTTATTAATTGCTAACTCTCGAGAACAGGCACAAATTGCTCTTCAATACGCGACCGGTATAATAAAACATTCGCCCGCGTTTGAGAAAAGATTAGACCCCCAAAGATATATGATACGGTTTAGGGACAAGAGAAAGGGGGGTTATTCAAAAACACTTTCTTCAAATGTTAATAAATTGGATGGATATTCCCCGTCAACAGCACTTATTGATGAGTGTCATGCTATGGTGGATGAACATCAGCTTTTTAATGTTATAAAATCAGGAACTCTTGCCCGAGAAAATCCTATTATTTTTCTTGTTACAACAGCAGGTTTTAGTGTAGAATCTTTAGCTTATGACCTTGTAGAAAATGGAAAAAGATGTTTAGAAGAACAAATACAAGATGATAGCTTTTTTTATATGCTATTTTGTTTGGATGAAGGAGATGATTATGAAGACCCTAAAAACTGGATAAAATCAAATCCTTCTATAAATCAGACTTTATATCTTGAAGACCTTATTACAGAATGGAATCAAGCTAAAAACTTGCCTACACAGAAAGCAAACTTTTTGACTAAAAACCTAAATATATTCTTAGACCAGTCTGCAAGCTGGGTTCCTTCAGATTTAATAAAAACCAGATTTAAAAATCTTAATATTGATGATTTCAAAGGAGAAAAAGCTTATCTTGGAATAGACCTTTCTTCTACACGAGACCTTACAGCTCTTACTCTTACTTTTAATAGAGATGGACATTTTTATGTATTTCCTCTCTTCTTTTTTGCAAATAATCCAGAAAAACGAATTAGGAAAGGAGGAATCGACCTAAAGTATTGGATAGCAAATAATTATATACATCAATGTTCTACCCCAACTATTGATTATGATTATCTTTATAAAGTAATTCAGGAGTTAAATGATAAATTTCAGTTAGAACTTCTTTATTATGATAAATTCAACAGTGCTCTTCTTATTCCCCGTTTACAGGACCTTGGAATTTATTGTGAAGCTTTTCAACAAACTGCAGCAAGATTTAATCAACCTATAAAATATCTCGAAAAATTAATTTTTGATGGAGATATTACTTTTCAGAATAATCCTGTATTAAGATGGAATTTCAAGAATGTTGTTACTTATATGGACGGCAATAATAATGTTAAGTGGTTAAAAAACAAATCATTAGAAAGTATTGATGGTGCTGTTTCGACTGCTATGTCTATTGGGGCTTTTATAGATAGGACCAAATCATATAATTATGATTTAAGCTCATAAAATCGAGAATAAATAATACAAATAATTAATTAATTATGTTTGAAAACTCCAAAGAACTGCTCCGTGGATGGGGATTTAATAGTTCTGGAACTCCAAATCCGGTTTACTTAGGGACTAATGAAATCTATAATGACAATATAGCTATTCCATTATCTCTTGGTTCTAAAAACGACTATAATCCAGCAACAGATGCAGAAAAAATCAGTGTAGTTATTACTTGCATTAAAATCCTTTCTGATACAATCTCAAGATTACCTTTACACATTTATCAGGATTCGGATAAAGGACATTTACCAGATAAATTGGATTATCGTTATAAATTCTTGCATTATAGCCCAGATGAAATTATAAATTCTCAAAGTTTTTTTAGTGCTTTGGAATATAATCGTAATTTTAAAGGGAACTCTTTTGCTCTTATTTCAAGAAATAGGGGGACGGGAAAAGTAACGGGTTTACATTTTATCCCCAGTAATTATATCGGGGGATATAAAATAAAGGGTTCTGAGCTTTATTACATTTATTATGAACCTCAGTCTGGAACTAATAAAACCAAAGAAAAACTTATAAATTCCTCAGAAGTTTTGCACTTTAAGATGACTACCAAAAATTCTTTTTGGGGTATAAATCCTCTTGAAGCTCAAAGGCAGAACATGAGCACTATTTTTAAATCAAAATCTACTATAGATACATTTTTTGAGAATAATGCTTTTACTCCAAAAGTGTTAAAAAGCACTATTCCGGATGCAGCCTTTCAGAAAACAGTTGTTGAAGCAGTTCAAAAATTTAGAGATGTAAACGTCGGAGTTGGAAATGCAGGAAAAATTATTACTCTTCCTCCTTTTACAGAAATCCAGGAGCTTAACTTAAATGTTGTAGACCAACAGTTTATAACAGGGCAGAAATTCGATGCAGCACAAGTTGCAAGTTTTTATGGAGTTCCCCCTCACATGGTGGGTATAATGGAATATTCCAAGTTCAACAATGTTGAACAAATGGCTTTGGATTTTAAAGTAAACACAATTTCTTCTATAGCTCGTATGTATAGACAGGAACTTGAGTTTAAATTATTGACAGAAGAAGAAAGAGTAGAAGGAAAGAGTATAGAATTTGCTTTAAATTCCTTATTAGAGCTTGATACAGCTGCTAAAACAGCTTACTATAAATCAATGAGAAATGAATTAGGTGCATTAACAAGCAATCAGATTTGTTTATTTGAAGGCTTACCTACTTTCGAAGGCGGGGATGTTCATATTATGCCTCTAAACTATGGAGTTATATCAAAAACAGGAGCAGTTATTCCAACAAATCCTCCAACAGTACCAGCCCCCCCAAAAACTCCGGAAAGAAGTTTCAGGGGAGCTAAAGAAGGAAATACTAATGCTTGTAAAAAAGGTAAGTTTTCTACTTCAGATTCTAATTTCTGTGAAGGCTCAGGTGGGAAAAAAGACTTAACTGATGAAGAAGTTGTAAAAAAGATTTATGAAGATGCCCCGGAAAAATTCAAAAAAGGATTTAAAGAATATTTAGAAAAGGGGGAATTTAATAATGAATATCTTGCTGATTTGCTTGGTAATTATTATATCATCAAGGAATTAGACCAAGAAGTCAAAGACTTTTTTGGCGGGATAGGATTATCAGAGGAAGTTTTTGAAGAAGATATAATGGATTTTTCTTCAGAGATTTTGGATTGGTGGACTTCAGAAAATACCCCAGAAGGAATGGAATTTGGAAGTGAAGAATGGGAAGAATGGTTTTCAGGATATACTTTATCTGATGTATTTAATACATCAAATGTTTCAGCAGCTCTTTTAAATAACTATTTTGAACATTTTAAAGATGATAATTTAGGCTTAGTAAATTATATTAATGAACCTTATTTAAATGATGATTTTATACAGGATTATAAAAAAGAACTTCTTTCAAGACCTGAATTAAAAAATATAAATATCGGTATAGGAAAAGATATAAAAGTCTCCCCGGAACAAGGTGGTTCTTTCAAAAGACCTGGTAGAAGTTTAGAGAATAGAGGTGCTCCAGAAGGAAATACTAATGCTTGTAAAAAAGGTAAGTTTGCTACAAGTGATTCTAATTATTGTGAAGGCACAGGATTTGGAAAGTTTGCAACAGTTGGACCTGAAGATTTTCAGAAATATTCCAAATGGAAACCTATAAATCCTGAAGCTATAAGTGAAGAAGATATTAAGGAGTTTTTACAATCCAAACATACATGGGGGTATAAAGAGGGGGAACCTATTTTAGAAGATGTTTTAAAGGTTCTTACTCCAGGATATGCTAAAGAGACTTATGGATATGGTGGAGATTTTTCAGGAATCTTCCTTGAGAAATATAAATCTGGGGGATTTAATTGGGGATGGAATGCTCAAGGATATTATAATGGGAAACCAGCTGAATATGCAGAAATATTTATATCTAAGGATGTTGTCTTAAAATTAGCAGGGATTAAATATGATAGTATAGGTTTGGGCATTGGAAAGGGACTTAATAAATCTCCTGAACAAGGAGGCTCATTTAAGAGACCTGGTAGAAGTTTAGAGAATAGAGGGGCTAAAGAAGGAAATACTAATGCTTGTAAAAAAGGCAAGTACTCTACTGAAGACTCTAATTACTGCCAAGGAGCAGGGGGCTTGCCTGTAATAGATGCTGAGGGAAAGGTCTATCACAAAAGTTTTGGAAGCAAAGAAGAGGGATGGGACAAGTTCACAGAGGAGGATGAAAAAAAATTAGCTGAGCTTGAGGCTCAACAGGAAGCTCTATATGCTAAATGGAGAGAAACTGGAGATGAAAAATATAGAGAAGAGGCCAGTGATTTATACGACCAAATAGATGAGTTGAAAAAGAGATGGGAATATGACAAGAGCATCCCTGCACCATTAACTTCAGATGAATGGGATATTGCTGGTACAATGGGGGTCCCTTATGAAAATACAAGAGGCTATGATTTTACCCCTTCAGAATCCGTAGTTCCATATTATAAAGATGACATCCGGGTTTATCAACCCGAGAAAATGCCTGATTCAATAATAAGACAATACTTAGAAGAGGACGGAGGAGGAGGAAAAAGCCATTATGAATGGTTTTTAGATAGCAAAGCAGAAGGACTTTATATTAGTAGAACGGTTCTTAAACAACGAGGATATAGAGACCCCGGGGGTAAATGGATTGAAGGAGATGAGAAATGGAGGCCCCATGTTGGTAATAAAATAAGGGATAACCAGCAAATAAAATCAGCTAATAGCATGTATTCTTTTCACGGGGAAAAGGTTATTGCTCAAAGATATGTTAAAAAAGAAGACCTTAAAAAGATTCTTGGTATAAAATATAATGGAATAGGAATAGGAGCTAAATATGAAAAATCTCCAGAACAAGGTGGTTCTTTCAAGAGACCTGGTAGAAGTTTAGAGAATAGAGGAGCTAAAGAAGGAAAATAAAAATATATTTAAATTATGGGAGCACCAGTAGGAAACACCAATGCGGTAAAAGATAAAAACAGAACTAAATTTATAAAAACTAATGATGGTTTTATTATAACAAGAGACCCAATTATAAAAAAGAAAGTCTCAGACCCTGTTAAAAAATAAAATGATATATAAAGTATGATAACTAATATCGAAACAAGATTTTTCGACAACGACCAAGCTGAACTTCGTTCTGTTGAAGAAAAAGGCAAAAGGTTCATAGTAGGATATGCTGCAAGATTTGGCATCAGGTCAAGATTAATTGCCGAAAATAATAAGCTTTTCTATGAAACTTTAAATCGTGGTTCATTTGATGATGTTTTAAAAAGAGAGGATTTGGATGTTAAATTACTTTTCAACCATGACAAGAATAAAATTCTTGCACGTTATCCTGATTCTCTTACTCTATTCTCAGATGAAAAAGGTTTAGGTTTTAGAGCCGAAATTCCCATGGAGGTTTCTTATGTCGCTGACATTTATAATCTCATTCGTAGAGGTATCTTAAAAGGAAATTCCTTTGCATTTAGAGCTGATGACCCCGAAGGTGTAAAATGGGGTATAGATGATACTGGTATAAGAACCAGAGAAATCAATAAAATTACAGGTCTATTTGATGTTTCCGTTGTAGTTGACCCCGCATATCCAAATACAGAGGTTGCTGCACGTTCTATTAAAGAATTGGAAGAAGCAGAAAGGATAAATAGTTTAAGAGACCCAAAAAATAATTCAGATTATTATCAAAGAAGATTAAAAGTCTTAAAATTAAAAATAAATTAATTTTTCTATTATGAAGAAAATCAACGAGCTCCTTTCTAAAAGAGCAAGCCTTATCGAAAAAATGGAAGGCTTAAACAAGAATGAATCTCTTACTGACGAACAGACAAGAGAATGGGAAGGCTATAATACAGATGTAGAAAAGCTTACTAAAGATATTGAGAGACTCCAGAGAATGGAATCACTTAATAAAATGACAGCTGAAACTGAAGCTGAAGAAAGAGACGAAACTGTAGAATCTACTTCAGTTCGTTTTATGGATTGGCTAAAGAGTGCTGTTGATGGTAAAGGTGGTTCTACTTTTGAACTTCGTGCTGACCCTATTATCACAACTACTAATACCGGTTTGATTAACAAGCAGGTAATGGACGGAGTTGATATTTTAACTTCACCTGGAGAAGCATTTCTTCGTGAAATTGGTATCACTTTCTTCACAGGCCTAAATGGAAACTTAGTTCTTCCTTATATGGCAGAAGATACCGCAGCTTTCGTAGCAGAAGATGCTTCTGCTGCTTCAGCTAATATGGCTCCAGGTTCTCTTACTCTTGCTGCACGTAGAGTTACTCATACTCAGGCTATTTCAAGAGAAACTCTTGCACAGACTAACCCTGGAATCTATCAGGCAATTCTTCAGAACCTTGTAAATGGTCTTTGGAATGCAGTTGCAAATGACGTATTCGATACTCTCGAAACAGATGCTGCAACTCAGATTTCAGCTTTCGGTGGTGGCCCAGTTACTTATTCTGATTTAGTTCAGATGGAAGCTTCTCTTGGCGGACTTAATATTGGCCCAGCAGTTTATGTTACTACCCCAAGTGTAAAAGCTTATCTCAAGAAAACTGCTTATCTTAGCGACGAAGGAGCTATCTGGCAGAATAATGAGGTTAATGGATACCCTGCTTATGGTGTTCCTCACGCTAATACCGATAAAATCTATCTTGGAGATTTCTCCAGACATGCAGTTGGAATATGGGGTAACGGTGTAGAAATCGTTGTTGACCCATTCAGCAATGCTAAGAAAGGTCTTATCAACTTAACTGCTATTATGTTAGCAGATACTGGATGCTTCAACCCATCTGCTTTTGCTATCATGAATGATGCTTCAGTTGTTTAATTAAAACCTAAACAATAAAATATAAAGGAGGAGGTTCCTAAAAATTCCTCCTCCTTTTTTATTTTAATAAAAAATATCTAAAAAAAATGTCTATACTTGCACAGGAATCTCCTCTTAACCAAATTATAAAAACCAAACTTACATATCCTGTAACTCTTGATGAAGCTAAAAGACATTTAAGAGTAGATGAAAGTTTTGAAATAGATGATGATTTTATCCAAAGATTAATTTATTCGGCTACTAAAAAAGCTGAAGAATATATTGGAAAGGATATTTCTTTAACTAATAATGTTCTTACTATAGATAATTTTTGTTCGGATACTTTATTTTATGATGAAGGAAATTTCTATTCTTTAACTTCTGTAATTACAGATAATTCTACAAATATAACCCCCAAAAAAACCAGGGCCTTTAAAAATGGATTTTATCTTGAATTTGATACTTATCTTGATACAGACCCTCTTATTGTTACTTTTAAGACAGGATATGCCACTTGCCCAGAAGATATAAAACAGGCTATTCTTATTAAAATAGGGGATTTATATGATAGTGAGCGTTCTTCATACACTTTTACATCCAGTAGGGATACTAAAGCATTTGAAAAAATGTTAGATTCTTATAAAATACTCATTTTTTAATGATAACCAGTGCATTTAATAGGTTTATTACTTTCGAAAAGGAAATTACAACGACGAATGCTGTTGGAACTCCTATAGAAACTTATATTTTTTTAAAAGAAAGCTGGGCTAACTTTAGACTTTTAAGTGGAAATACACAATATACAGAAGAAGCTGCTCTTCCTAACTCGAGTGTTGAATTTACAGTTCGTTATGACCCTGAAATAAATTATGCTTGTCGTATAAAATATGATAACCAATATTACAAGATAAAACACATCTTTACAGATGGACGAAGAGATTATACAAAAATAAGAGCTATTGTCTTTGAGGAGGAATAAAAAATGCCTGGTCCCGAAGTTGTTAAATTAGAAGGAGTTGATAAAGCTTTTAAAAACTTTAATAAATTAGAGCAAGCTATAAAAGATGATATAATTATCTTTTGCCAAGAAGAAGCTTTAAAAGAAGAACTTGTTCCTCAATACAGAACAGCTCTTCCATATAGTTCAAGAACAGTAAATTCTATTACTATTTGGCCTTTCAGTAATAAAGAACCAATTTCTACAGTTGGGGGTCCTGGATTAAAGGGATATAATATTCGATTTGCTGATAGAGGAACAAAAATAAGAACAACTAAAATGGGATATAATAGAGGATTTATTTTAGGAGCAAATAGAGTTCCGAAAATTATCTTTGAATCTGTTCCAAGAATTTTAAAGAATTTTATTAATGAATTTAAAGCACAAGTTGAAGACGAAATAAATAAGATGAACAAATGAGCTGTTGTCCCAAAATAAAAACAAAAGGTCCTAAATCTACAAAAAAATCAACTGGAAAAATTAAGGGCCGTATAAAAATAAAGAAGTAAAATGCCTGCAAAAAGTAGAACTCAGCAAAGATTAGCTGGTATGGCAGTTGCTTATTTAAAAGGAACTCTAAAAAGTAAAGCATCCAAAGCTGTAAAAAGGATGGCTTCTATGGGGAAAACTGATTTATTAGGATTTGCCCAAACAAAGCATGCAGGATTGCCAGAAAGAGTTCGCAGAAAAAGACATTCTGTAGTAAGAGAAAGGCTTTCAAGAGTAAAAAGTAATAGAAAGAAATTAACATGAGTTTTCAATCAGATTTCAGAACTTTAATAGTAGCAGATTCTTCTTTAAATACTGCTTTAAATAATCGAATTTTCTTCGAAAATATAGAAGAAAATTATGACCTTACAAAGGATTGGGTTGTTTATAGTATTAAAAAGAACGAACAGTCTGACTGTATGAATTCTAAAATGGCTTATCTTACTTATACCATTTATTTAAGAATACTTTCTACAGATACAGAAAAAATAAATTCCCTCGGAGATTATGTTCAAAAATATTTAAATCACAAAGAGCAAGGGGGAATCCAAGATATTTGGTTTATTAATGATTCTCATACAATAGACCTTGAAAAGGGCCAATATTCTATTCTTCAGGAATATAGAGCTTTTTATGTCTAAAACTAAATGGATGGGAACGAGGTAGATTATCCTTTAAAAAAAACCAGGATATATATTT
>ENA-UPXM01006601-UPXM01006601.1-activated-sludge-metagenome-genome-assembly--contig:-NODE-6601-length-10748-cov-5.393996_pt1 | contig 10748 bp, 9 predicted proteins | sample MGYA00238178_ERZ772708 | MGnify/ENA primary metagenome ERZ772708 (study PRJEB29002, sample SAMN05720212) | activated sludge metagenome | isolation source: anaerobic digester from wastewater... | reverse complement strand
GGTTTGTCGGTTTAGTATTGAAATTCAACCCATAATCGACATTGCTCTCAATATTTTTTAGAATATTGCTCCAAAAATCCACACTCAATGTTAAATTTAAAAAACCTTTCACAACGTTGTATTCGGCGACAGTTTTTGTTTTTTTCATCATAAGCTGGGCAATTGCCTCTCCTGTCTCTTCGGGCTTTTGTTTTGAATACTTTAACAGCGGAAAAACAACAAGCGTATAGTTGCCTTTAAACTCTTTTCTAGTTGGCTGAATTTGAATGAGTTTAGAATCGTTACAGTTGTATAGTTCAATCAAAACCTTTTCAACTTCGTTGTGAAGTATTTTTTGTACATCAATCATATTTGTATGCGATATTTGTATAATAATAATACAAGCAACGTGACCTCATAAGTACCTATCTGCTATGTTACTTTCGATTATTACTGAGCATGTATTTCGAAAAACTCAATAATCATATTAGCACGGGCTCAACGCCTTGCAATTAAACACTTCTTAGAAGCCTTGCTTATCTTTGTTTTAAAAATTTTCTTTTGGAATATCTCCAAAAAATATAAAGCAATTGTTTTAATTTTAGTCTCTTGCTGCTATGCACTCGATTTCAACAAGTGCTCCCATAGGAAGTTTAACAACACCATAAGCAGCACGTGCAGGCATTTCTGATGTGAAATACTTTGCATAAACTTTATTCATTGCAGCAAAATTATCCATATCTGAAAGCAAACATGTTGTTTTCACAACGTTTTTGAATGTTAGTCCTGCCTCTTTCAAAATAGCTTCTATGTTTTTCATAACTTGTTCGGTTTGAGCCTCAATCCCCCCTTCAACAAGCTTACCTGTTGGTGGATAAATGGGGGTTTGTCCCGATACAAAAACAAGACCATTAGCTTCAACTGCTTGACTGTAAGGTCCAATAGCCTTTGGGGCATTGTCGGTGTGAAATGTTTTTTTCATTGTCTGTTTATTTTATATTTAATTTTAAATTATTATTAAATTTCTTTTACAGATTAAAAATATCTTTATCATTTTGATATTAGTAATTGCAAAATTACAAAATTTGTTATGCAACTAACAAAAAATAGTGTATTTTCGTGCACAATTTAATATGAGAACTAACTAAACAATGGTAGATATGAAAAAATTACTCGTTTTAGCTTTAATAGCATTTTTCGCAACAAACAGCTTTTCACAAATTGATGTTTCCCAATTCTTAAGCTTAGGAAAAGAAGCTGTTGATGATATTGAAACCCTTTCGGAAGCATATCTTAATCCGTTAGGCAAGGGTTTTGCCACAACACTTTCCAGTGGTTGGTATAATACGGCCGCTACTCACAGAGTGTTTGGTTTTGACGTTTCTGTCGGTTTTACTTTAACTACTGTTCCTTCTGCTGACAAAAAATTTAACCTTAATGATTATAAGTGGAAACGCATTATCTATGACAAAAATAATTATCCGAACCCAATATCCCCAACTGTAGCTGGTCAACAAGACATTTTGATACCTATTGGTGTTAAGCTTTCTGAAACAATGCAGCTTGAAAATATAATTAATTTGCCTCAAGGAGCTAATCTATCTGCTGTTGCCCTACCTATTGTTCATTTTGGTATTGGTATTTTAAAAGGCACAGATCTTCAGTTACGTGCTTTACCTCCCTTAACCATATCTAAATATGGAAAAATGAATATGTTTGGAGCTGGAATTAAACACGACTTTAAACAGTGGATCCCGGTTGTAAATAAGCTTCCTTTCGATGCTGCAATTGCGGTTAACTACTCTAAAGTCAACTCTATTTATGACAAGTTAACTTACTTCCCAACTGAAGTATTGACAATTGATAGAGCTAATATAGATAATAATCTGTTACCGTTAGTTGACTCTAAGTCTAGAATTGAGGCAGAGTACTACAGTAAACAAGAATTACAGCTGCACATGAATTCTTTTTGCGCTAATTTACTTTTATCTAAAAGCTTTCTTTTTCTAACTGTTTATGGCAGTATAGGATATAGTGCAAGTGAATCAAATGTTCAACTAGTAGGGCCTTATCTGATACCTACTATTGAATCAGACGCAGGCTCAGTATTTTTAGCTTTGCGCGAGAAAGACAAAATGGAAACTCCTATTGATATCACAATGAAGCACAGTTCTGTACGCACAGGACTTGGATTGCGTTTTAAATTCACAGTGGTTACACTTCATGGAGAATTTACTTACCAAGATTACGCTATGTTCAACTTTGGATTGGGTGTATCTATCAGATAATCAATTAACAATTGGAACGCATAACACACTGATTGAATAAGTTATCACATATTATCGAGATAAAATTTTAAGTTTATAAGGAGGTTGAAAATCTGAAGATTGGACTTTTAATGATTACAGTTGGTAAAACAAAATTCGAAAGACTTCCAACAAACAAATAAGTTACGTTTATTAAATATTCAAAGCCAGCCAAATCACAGTGATTTAGTTGGCTTTTTAATATCTTTTAACATCCTTGTTTAGAATTAAAGAATTTCTGCAGCTTTTTTAATCACCAGGTCTATATTTTCTGGTTTTTTACCTCCAGCTGTTGCAAAGAATGGCTGTCCTCCTCCTCCGCCAGCAATTTCTTTTGCAAGTTCTCGCACAATGGTCACGGCATTTAATCCCTTGCTTTCAATCAAATTCTCTGAAATAATTACAGCCAAGCTTGCTTTACCATCAATTGAGGCTCCCAAAACACAAAACAGGTTGGGGATTTCGTTTTTCAACTGAAAACATAAATCCTTTAAAATTGCAGCAGAACCAATCTCCACAACTTCTGTCAAAATATTGACATCATCCCTTTTAACTACTTTGTTTAATAACAAGGCTTTAACATTTTTCAACTTCTCTGTTTCAAAATCATCAATTCTCTTTTGTAAAGTGTGATTTGATTCTATTAAACTCTCAACGCCTTTAATTAAATTAACCTGACCTTTTAGAAGATTCTGAATCTCGTCAAGTTGCGACATTTTATTTCTAATGTACTCTAGAGCAGCTTCTCCTGTAATAGCTTCAATTCTCCTTATTCCTGCTGCAATTGCCGCTTCTGATACAATCAAAAACAGCCCTATCTGTCCCGTCGATTTTGCGTGTGTTCCTCCACAAAGCTCTATGGAGTCGCCAAACTTCACGACCCTAACTTTATCGCCATACTTTTCACCAAAGAGAGCAACTGCTCCCATCTCTTTTGCTTCTGAAATTGGTATCTCACGATACTCATCTAGCGAAATATTACTACGAATAAGTTGATTTACAATGTTTTCGGTTTCAAGTATCTCTTCATCTGTCATTTTTTGAAAGTGAGCAAAGTCGAAACGCAAGCGCTCATGTGTTACCAACGAACCTTTCTGATCTACATGGCTACCCAAAACTTTTCTCAACGCGTAGTGCAACAAGTGTGTTGCCGAGTGGTTTGACTCGGTATCTCTACGCTGCTTTTTTGAAACTTTAGCGATAAAAGTTGATGTTAAGTCATTAGGTAATTTGTTAATTGTCAGTACAGTTAAATTATTCTCTTTTTGTATATCAAAGACCTTAACTGTTTCTGTTTCACTAATTAATTCACCAGTATCTGCAACCTGCCCACCACTTTCAGCATAAAAAGGAGTTTTATCCAAAATTATCTGTACAACGTCTTTACCTTTAACTTTAGCTTTTCGGTACGAAAGGATTTTTACTTCAGTTTCCATACTATCGTAGCCGACAAATTCGGTATTGTGACCTTTTCTAATCTCTACCCATTCGTTGGTTTCAATCATTGATGCGTTTCGTGAACGTTTTTTTTGCTCCTCCATTGCTTTTTCAAAACCATCATGATCGAGTGTAAAATTATGTTCACGCAAAATAAGTTCTGTCAAATCGAGTGGAAAACCGTAAGTGTCATATAGTTCAAAGGCAAGATGGCCATCAAAGTTGTTTGTTCTTTGTTTGTTATACTTCTCAATGTGATTTTCTAACAGTCTGATACCTGAAGCCAAAGTACGTAAAAATGTACTTTCCTCCTCGCGTATAACCTTTTCTATAATTTCCTGTTGCTTAACAAGTTCGGGAAAGGCTTCTCCCATCTCTTTTACTAATGTAGAAACTAAGCGACATACAAAAGGCTCATTCTGTCCTAAAAAGCTGTAAGCATAACGTATCGCTCTTCGTAAAATACGGCGAATAACATATCCCGCTTTTTGATTGCTAGGTAACTGACCATCTGCGATTGCGAAAGAAACTGCCCTTAAATGGTCTGCCACAACCCGCATTGCGATATCAACTTTTTTATCTTCACCCTTTTTTTTATGGCTAAATTGCTCAATAACCTTAATTATTGGTTGAAAAACATCGGTATCGTAATTTGATTTTTTGTTTTGCAATGCCATACACAAACGTTCAAAACCCATACCAGTATCAACATGTTTTGCAGGTAGAGTCTCAAGCGAACCATCATCACGACGGTTATACTGTATGAAAACCAAGTTCCAAACTTCAATTACAAGGTAGTGATCTTTATTTACAAGCGAAGCACCGCTGATCGCTTTTCTTTCAGCATCACTTCGCAAATCTATATGAATTTCACTACATGGACCGCATGGACCAGTAGCTCCCATTTCCCAAAAATTATCTTTTTTGTTACCTTTTAATATTCTATCCTCAGATACGTGCTTCTTCCAAAAGTCATATGCCTCATGATCGATGTCTAAATTGTCAGCTTTATCACCTTCAAAAATAGTAACATAGAGTCTCTCTTTTTCCAACTTATAAACCTCTGTCAATAGTTCCCAGGCCCAATCAATAGCCTCCTCTTTAAAGTAATCGCCAAATGACCAGTTGCCGAGCATTTCAAACATTGTATGATGATATGTATCATACCCAACCTCCTCTAAATCATTGTGTTTACCTGAAACACGTAAGCATTTTTGCGAATTTGCAATACGAGGGTATTTTACATCTGACTGTCCAAGAAAAATATCTTTAAATTGATTCATTCCGGCATTGGTAAACATCAACGTAGGATCATTTTTAACAACCATTGATGCCGATGGAACAATTTTATGACCCTTTGACTCAAAAAAATCTTTAAAAGTTTGCCTTATCTGATTTGCATTCATTTTTCTATCTATTTTACAAATTGGTTCTTAACGACCTGTCTATCAATTAGGTATCGTGCTTATGTTTAAAAAAATTCTAACGTAAATTATTAGTTTCTTAAATCGTTGTTAATATATTATTATTTTCAGTAATTTTGCGCGATATTAAATACAACCGCCGCAATATAAAAAGAATAACATGTTTTCAAAAACGATTGCAAATTTAATTCTTTTACATTAATTTTGCATTGGTTGGGAAAGGTAATTTTACTAATATGTCAGTCTCTAAATATCGTTTTAATCCTGATACACTTCAATATGACAAAGTTGAGCGTTCTGTAAAGAGACGCATCATAGCTTTTATCCCAAAAGCATTAGTGATTGTTTTAATAACTGCTACTCTCATTTTTGTCCTCTCTGACTTTATTGAAACTCCACATGAACGATTGTTAAGAGTTGAAAATGAGCAGCTTTTGCTTCAATATAATATCATGAACAAAAGGATTGACGAAATGAATAATGCCTTGACTGAGATACAAAAAAGAGATAACAATATCTATAGAATGATTTTTGAAGCTGAGCCAGTTCCCGAAGATATAAGAAAAGGAGGTTTTGGTGGTGTAAACAGATATAAACATTTAGAGTCTATGTCTAACTCAAAGTTAGTTATTGAAACTGCACGTAAATTAGATGAGTTATATAATCAATACTACTTTCAGTCAAAATCGCTCGATGAAGTTATAGAGCTTGCTCTTTACAAAAAAGAATTTTTAGAGTCTGTGCCTTCGATATCGCCAATCTCCGACAAGGAGTTTAAACGGTTTGCAAGCGGATTTGGTTACAGACTGCACCCCATTTACAAAACAAGATTGATGCACACAGGTATTGACTTAACTGCCCCTACGGGCACTCCCGTATATGTTACAGGTAAAGGCACCGTCATCAAAGCTGGATCTACATCTGAAGGATACGGCAAAGTTGTAATTGTTGATCACGGTTTTGGTTATTCAACGTTATATGCTCATTTGCACGAAATAGACGTAAAAAAAGGGCAAAAACTTACTCGTGGTGATTTGATAGGAACAGTTGGTTCAACAGGTCGTTCTGTAGCACCACACCTTCACTACGAAGTGCGATTTTATGATAAGCCCATAGACCCTGTTAACTACTATTTCAACGACCTAACACCCGAGGAATACGACCGTATAATAGAGCTGTCACAGAGACCTGTTCAAAGCTTTGATTAAATTTTGTTAATCTGTTAAATAATTATAGTATGTCAGATAAAGAACCTAAAATTGAAAAGCTGTTTTATTCTATTGGCGAAGTCGCTGAAATGTTTAATGTAAATACTTCAAAAATAAGATATTACGCAAACACATTCGATATTTTAAAACCTAAGAAAAATAAAAAAGGTAATAGACAGTTTACTCCTGAAGATATAGAAAACTTAAAGCTTATTTTTCATCTTATTGATGAAAAAGGCATGACAATAAAAGGTGTTATTAACAAACTAAAAAATAAGAAGTCTAAAGTTTCTGACACTGTTACCGTTATTGAAAAATTAGAGAGCATAAAAGCTACATTACTCGAAATTCGCGACGAATTATAAAAAAGATTGTTTCTTTTTGGCTTAATTAAAATTATCTTCTATTTTTGCAGTCGCAATTCCAAAACGGAATTTAATGGCGAGATAGCTCAGATGGTTAGAGCGCGTGATTCATAATCACGAGGTCCCGAGTTCAATTCTCGGTCTCGCTACTAAAGCAAATGCGAAGATCGGTTAGAGCGTCCCGATGCATATCGGGAAGGTCCCGAGTTCAATTATAAGTTTTGCTACAAAAATATAAGGCAGTTGCATATTTTATGCGGTTGCCTTTTTATTTTAACCTTATAACAGAAAATCCAATGTTTTACATGTATATAATCCAAAGCGAAAAAACAGGAAAATACTACATCGGAAGCTGTGAAGATATTAATAGTAGGCTCAAAAAACATAACTACGGAGCTACTCCTTCTACAAAACCTGGAATACCATGGAAACTAGTTTATAAAGAAGAATACAGAACAAGAACAGAAGCCCTAAAACGAGAACGAGAAGTAAAGAAAAAGAAGAGTAGAAAATATATTGAATTCCTTATAAATAGCTCAGATAATTAGAGCGTCCCGATGCATATCGGGAAGGTCCTGAGTTCAATTCTCGGTCTCGATACAGAAAAAAATAAAAGCAGCTACAATATTGAATTTGTAGCTGCTTTTTTATTAATACGTTTTGGATACTAAGATTTGTTTATTTTATTTTTTGAGCACCATATCCTTCCATAGCTCCAAAGAATTTCAGTGCTTCTTGCCATGGATAACGGTTTGCAAACATTGTTGCCGATGAATGCATGGTTCCTGTCATGTTCATTCCCATAGCTTGACGGAATTGGTTGGCTTGAGAGTTCGGATCATGACTTGTTGTCTCTTTGTATGAAGCTGAAAGAAAGCCGTTCAAATATGGCTCATTTATTATTCCTTTAAACACTTTTGGGTCATTTAGCTTCTTGTTGCCAGCCACTTCTGCAAGTTGCTCAACATCCTCAAACTCTTCTGCCGAAATACGCATAAACATACCGCCACCTGGTATAACTAAATCTGCTTGTTTATTCAAAAAGAAGATGTTATGCTCGGCTGTATTAACATATTCTGCTTCGTTTTTAGGCATATCAACCCTTGTTCTGTCTAATCCTGCAAAAGTTGATAAACCAATAATATTGTTGGTTACATAATTACTTAACCTTAAGCCATATCTAAATCCATAACCCATATCACCCATATCTTTTAAACGTGCCCACATAAATAAAACGGTATTATATGTGAAATGTACTTCGGCTTTTTCGCTTACCATTCCACCTTTTGTGATTTCGCAAGCTGCCATTCGGTTATTGATAAATATACAGTTGTTTATTATAGCTTTAGTTCCTCCAAACATACCTCTAACACCGTAGTTTGGTGCGTTTATAAAGGCACAGTTATTAATAGTTATGTTACAACGAGGGTTGTCAAAATAAATTTCTGCTGTTTCTGTTGTTAAAACTCTTTCTTGTGTTAAATCTGGACCACCCAAACCTGCGGCACCGATTGGTTGCATCATGGCAGATGCTACTCCTTCTGGTTTACCTTCTCCTCTTGCATTGTATGCAATACTGTTTCCTCTATCGAAAATTAATCCATCGATAACAACTTCAGTATTAGGAGTTTTTACTTGTATTTGCATTGTTCCTTGGCCATTTTGTGTGCCATTGCTTTCAGGAGTTGGTTGCACCATAGTTAAGTGTTTCAATACATCGCGAGTTGAAAAATCTGGAGAGTATCCTCCGTAAATTTTTACAGGTTTCGTGACGTTAATATTTCCCTTGTTAAGCATTCCAAAATAATTTCCTTCTGCAACTAAGATTACAGCACCATCGGGCGCCTGATCAATAGCTTTTTGTAAATTCTTAAATGGGGCGCCTTTTGAGCCATCATTGCGATTACTTCCATTGCTTGCAGATACGTAAAGTGTAGCTGTACCTGTAGGTTGAGCAGAAGAACTTACCCCGGACTGAACAGATGTGCTGCTTGAAGACTGGGTTGTTTTACTGCTTGATGACTGAACGGTAGTACTGCTTGTACCTGTAGTAGTACTTTGCTGTGTTTTGTTCTGCTCTTGAGAAGTGTCAGTGTTAACATCTTCCACCACCTTCTTTGCTTTGTTTACAAGGTCTTTAAATCCCTGTCCACTAACTTGTTGTGGAACAAAAAACATTAATGGCACTATAGCCATCGCTAATAAAAGTTTGTTTCTCATATCAATTGATTTTAGTTTACCGGGCTTATATTAAAACGTTGACACAAAGAATCGTTAAGCCCATTATACAACTCTTTGGTCTTTATTAAAATTTAGTAATTATACATCAGTATGCTCATCACTATTCTATTTACACATATAAGCATATTCGCTATTCTGTGCAAAACAAAATAAAGCATAAAAGGACAAATTTGCAAACATTTAAGCTGTTTTATTTTAACAAAAAAAAGTTCTACTTCTTCGATTTGCAAATGGTAGTACCTCGATACAATGTTATAAGTCTCTCCTATTTTTCCTTCTAATACAAGATCAATCCAGCTAATCCCGATAAGATAATTAACAAAATAGGGTCAACTTTTTTAATTGAAGCTACGAGAACAACGGCGAATATTATCAGGCTTTTGTAGTCTATAAAGTTGTTTTCGTCCATTAACATAAGTGCGGCGGCGGCTATTAAACCGATAATTGCAATTTTCAATACCGAAAGAGCTGCGCGCATCCAGGGGTTATTGTTTAGTCGGGCGAAAAAGGCGCATACAATGGTCATTATCACGAGTGAGGGAATACTTACTGCCAAAGTGCAAATAGCGGAACCAATAACTCCCTGAAACGTTGTATATCCCATATCAGTTACGGCTGTATAACCTATATACGTTGCTGAATTAAAAGCTATTGGTCCGGGTGTGGTTTGTGAAATAGCGACAATATCGGTAAAATCGTTTATCGAAATCCAGTTATGCACCTCTACCACTTCGTGTTGAATAAGCGACAGCATAGCATAACCGCCACCAAAGCCAAACAGCCCTATCTTAAAAAATGCTACAAAAAGAGCAATGTATAGTTCCAATAACTCCATTTCACTTTCTGTTTAATCTCCTTAAAACCGCATAATGAGTGACACCTAACAAAATTGCCACAATAACAATATAGACAGGAGAGATATGTAACCACCATACACAAAACGCCACTGTAATCGGAATCCATAGGTTTTTTATGTTTACACCTGCAGCTTTTCCCAAGCCCAATAACGGTGCTGCAATTAATGCCACAACAGCTGGTCTTATCCCTTTGAAAATACGTTCAACAACCTGATTATCTTTAAATTGAGTAAAAACAATGGCTATAAGTAAGATTGTTAAAAATGAGGGCAAAATAACCCCAGCTCCTGAAAATAGACTGCCCTTAAATCCCAATCGTTTGTTCCCAACAAACAGTGCTGTGTTTAGAGCAACCGGACCCGGCATTGATTGAGCTATCGCCAGCATATCCATAAACTGATCATCATCAAGCCAGTTTCGTTTTACCACCACTTCGTTGCGAATAAGTGGAATCATTGCGAAACCACCGCCAAACGTGAATGCTCCGATTTTGAAAAATACGGTAAAAAGTTCCCGATACTGTTTCATTTTCATCAGTTTAGCGTTACATTGGATTCAGTGGGCAAATTTGCAAAAAATAGACGTAATTTAATTAACAACCAAGTAAAAGTTTGTAAGGTTTTTGTTTGGTATATTCGTTTCAGATAATTCATTACATTTGTACAGTAGTAAAACCAACAGATGAAAGCCACACGCCTCAGAAAAATTATGTATCTCTCCATTGCCACGGCTGTGGTTACGATACTTCTAAAATTTTACGCCTACTTAGTTACCGACTCGGTGGGATTGCTGTCGGACGCGTTAGAGTCGCTTGTAAACCTGTTTGCGGCAATATTTGCGCTTATTATGCTGAACCTGTCGGAAAGGCCTGCCGATGAAAAACACGAGTTCGGACACAGTAAAGCGGAGTACTTTTCAAGTGCCATCGAGG
>ENA-UPXM01006597-UPXM01006597.1-activated-sludge-metagenome-genome-assembly--contig:-NODE-6597-length-10751-cov-6.421840_pt1 | contig 10751 bp, 8 predicted proteins | sample MGYA00238178_ERZ772708 | MGnify/ENA primary metagenome ERZ772708 (study PRJEB29002, sample SAMN05720212) | activated sludge metagenome | isolation source: anaerobic digester from wastewater... | reverse complement strand
AGATACCGCAGACCCGCCGTTGTTGTTATCCCCTCCCCAAATTCCGTGATGAACCGATTTTGGGGAGTATTATAGTTACACCATCTGATGGACTGCATAACCTTCGAGGTTGACGAGCCGGATGTAGCGGGCTCAGAAGAGGAATGGGCATCCCCGAAGTCTACTTCATGGCGATCGCCGATGACCTGGCCGCAAAGCGGACGGCGACCAGGATTGCCGAATTGCGAGCGTTGTGTCCTGCCGTTGCCGGGAAGTAGACCACCCACTGGCACCCTTATGGGGATAGTAGAGATCGTTGATTGCTACCGGAACAGGCAACACGAGTGCTGTGCCTAACAAACGAGGAACGAATACGATGATCCAGGATTTGGAGCAAATCGAATATCGCTGTGGCATGCTCGACAAGGGCATGAAGCCGGAGAACCTGCCTGTGAAGGTCTGGCAGGGGGGCAAGATTCCAGCGAACGCGAGGAAGGCAATCAATGAGGAGAATCTGCTCAACCTTGGCGGCGTCTATGGAGACAAGGGGGCTGGCGATCCGATTGAGTACGATCACCTCAAACTGATTCTCACTGACGACACGGTTGAAATCACAGTATTCAACCGCGGTATCATGCTGTTCATGTCGGATGACGAACGGATCCGGCGTATTCACCGGGTCCTGTGCAAGCTGAAGAACGACGGAGAAGGCTGATCGCAGCAGGCATTCTTCCCTCTTGCATGTCACTGGTGACTGTAGCAAAATGTAGCAAAATCTGTGATCATCATGATCACCATGGTCATCATGACGATTTCGTTAAGTCCTTGTGCGACGAAGACAAACGCGTAAATCGTTGATTTGAAGAATGTTATAAAAACCTGGGTTGCCGGGCCCATAACCCGGAGGTCGGAGGTTCGAATCCTCCCCCCGCTATTGCGTAAGTCGCACAGGGACAGACAGTTGTATCTGTCCCTTTTTCTTTGCGCAGCGGGGACTGTGGCAAGAATGTCGTAGGGTGCGCAAAGTCGTCAGGCCGTGAGCCGAGTGGTTTCGGCCTGTTAGCTCTGAAACCGGGACGAGAGATGGGGCGGTGAGAGCGAGAGGAGCAGGGGGGCTGCGTTGAAAGTGATTCCTGTTGGGTAGATCTGATGCAGACTATGCGCCTCGGCGCGCACCGCCTCCCGAACGTGGTCCGGCAGTGGAGCGTCACGCCGCTTTGCGGTGGTAGGATCTCAGCAGTCCGCCCAGACGCTCAATGCAGATGATCTCGCCATGGCTTCCTTCGTGCTGCGGCTCGATGATCCGATTGAGGCCCTGGTGAATCCTCTCGTGATGATAGTACTTGAGATACTCGGCCAGAACGTACCGCAGTTGCTCTTCGGAGAAGAGGATCAGGTGATCGAGACATTCCTCTCGGACGGATCTCACGAAGCGTTCCGCATGGGCGTTCAAATTCGGACTGCGTGGGGGTAATTTCACCGGCTCCACCCCGGCGGCTTTGAGAATACTCTCGAACTTGGCGGTATTGGTTCAAAACCCCCCATTGGCCACGGGCGTAACTCACTGCTTGACCGATGGAACTCTTGGGAAGAACCTCAATCGACCAATCGTTCAAACGAGGGCTGATCTCATCAAGGATGGGCTTACTGTGTTGCTGACGCAGTTCCTTGACAACGGGGGCATCGAGTCCATTCTGCTTTGTTTCCCGCTCAATATCGTACAGCTTGCCGATCAGGGCCAACATCGCCTGGATGATCATGCGGCCCCTGGAAAAGGCCATTGAGAACATCGTACGCGTCACGAACGTTCGGATTGCGCACATGACTGAACCCATGCCGTTCTACGTCAGCCCCTGGGCTGATTCCTCCCTTGCATTGCTGTCCCCACAGGTGATATAATCGTGGCATGACTCTAGAATCAAAATTCCTATCAGCGGTTCTTTGTTCTTGGTTACTGGTCGCCGTTCAGGCGTTCGCCGGGGAGCGGGTGGCGCTGTGGCCGGAAGGGAAGATCCCGGATTTCCAGACCGGTCAGATCGCGGCGACCACCCAGGAGGTGAAGGCGCCGGGATTCGAGGCGGCCGAGCATGCAATGCCGTATCTCGACTGGTACGACGCGCCGGCGGAGAAAAACGGCGGATGCATGCTGCTCATTTCCGGCGGCGGTTATTACAGTTGCTGCGACGGGGTGTGGATTGACCGGGTCGCGAAGAAGTTCACCGAACTCGGGTTCGTTTGCGCCAGCCTCACCTACCGTACGCCGCGTCCGCAAGGGTTGCCGATCTACCAGAGCGGATGGGAGGATGGGCAACGCGCCGTCCGTCTCGTCCGCAACGACGCGAAAAAACGAGGATTCGACCCGGAGAAGATCGGTGCGTTCGGGTTCTCCGCGGGCTCGCACCTGACGGCCCTGCTCGCGACGAGCGCGCTGACACCGGCGTATGGGCCGGTCGACGAACTCGACCAGCTTCCCTGCCACGTCAACTGGGCCGTGCCGATCTACACCGCCTACGCGCTGACGGACGGACTGACCGGCCCCAACACGCGCGAGGGCGACGCGATCGACGTCAAGCTCTCGGACGTGTTCAAGTTCGACGCGAAGACGTGTCCGATGGCGCTCTTCCACGGCGGGGCAGACATCTATTCGCCGAACGGCTCCACGCAGATTTACCGCCAGCTCCGCAGGATGAAAATCCCGGCCGAGATCCATCTCTTCGCAGACCGTCCCCACGGTTTCATGGGCGACTCGAGCAAGGGCGAGAACGGCACGGCTTACGACCACTGGCTCGACCGTATCGCCGAGTACCTCCGCCAGATGAATTTTGACGGGCGTCTCGGCGAGGAAGAAGATCTGATGGCCCGCTATCTGAACGACGATGCTCGCGGCGAATACCTCAAGGAGCCGGTCTGGCCGGAAGGCAAGATGCCGGATGTGCAGACGAACCAGTGCGTGCCTTATATCGAGTGGCACATGCCGAAGGAACTCAAGACGAAGGCGATCCAGATCATCTACTCTGGCGGCAGCTACATGGGCAACGATCCGGACGGATTCGAAGTCGCGCCGGCGCGGCGTTACCTGAACGAGAAGGGCATGACGGTTGTGACGATGAAATACCGCACGCCGCGTCCGCTGGGCGGGCTGGCCAAGCACACGACGGCGTGGCAGGATCTGCAGCGCGCCATCCGAATCGTCCGCAGCGAGGCCGCGGCGAAGGGGCTCGATCCCAACCGCATCGGCATCATGGGCTCCTCGGCCGGCGGACACCTGACGATCATGGGCGCGACCAGCTCGCAGCGCCGTTCCTATTGGCCGATCGACGACCTTGACAAGATCCCCTGCAACCTGCAGTGGGCGGTCGCGATCTATCCGGCGTACGCGCTCACGGACGGCGCAGAGGCCCCTAATGCGATGGGCGGCAACGAGGACGACGCGAGGCTCGTCCCTGAGTTCTCGTTCGACCTCGCGACCTGTCCGATCCTGTTCATCCACGGCGATGCGGACGGTTGGGCGGCGATGAACTCGGTGAAATGCTGGGAGCAGCTTCGCCGGATGGGAATCCAGTCCGATCTCCACACGCTCGTCGGACGCAATCACTGCTTCCAGAGGAAAGCGGCTCCGGGCACGGGCAGCTATACCTGGATGGGGCGCATTTGGGAATTCATGAACCACAAGGGTTTCAACAGGTAGAAAAGCAAACAAGGCCGTCGTAAGGCGAAAATCACAGGGTACAAGTATTGTCACGCTGTAAGTGACGCTGTGTACGTTGTTTACATGTGAATGGGGTGAGAATGTTGTCGGCAGTAACCTGCTTCTCTGGAGGGGAAGGCAGGTTGTGGGGTTGTCACTCGTCCCCAAACCTGTTTTGTCCTTATACATCACTGCCACTGTAGCCAGAATGTAGCCAATTCTTAATCATCGTGATCACCATGGTCATCATGACGATTTGAATTCAGAGCTGCTAGGCTTGTTGTTTTCCGTAACTTGCGTCAAATCAAGGAGTTGTGGAAAACAAGCTCGTTGCTCCCATGACCCGGAGGTCGGAGGTTCGAATCCTCCCCCGCTATTGCGTAGGTCGCACAGGGACAGACAGTTATGTCTGGCCCTTTTCTTTGCGCAGAGGGGACTGTGGCAAAAGTGCAGCAATTTCTGCTGCAGTCTGACCCCCGGGAATGGGCCGTGGCGATGACAGAAAGGAGCTTTGCCATGGCCAGTATCTACAAACGCGGACGCATCTGGTGGATCCATTATCTGGTTGGCGGGAAGTCCGTTTCGCGATCCCTGCGAACCTCCAACGAGCGTGTGGCGTTGGAGAAAAAGAGGCGGTTGGAGGCCCTTGAGGTGACCGGACAGTTGCGAAAGCCGTCGAATACGCCAATCGACGACCTTCTGCAATCGTTTTGTGAGTTCCTGTGCCGGACTCGGACACGCAAGAACGCCAAGAACGACATCTCATACCTTCGCATGTTCTTCGGACCTCGTTGTCCCGCCTTGCAGCCGGGCAGCACGGTCAACCACCGGTTCCGACGGTTCCGAAATGGTGAGCCAATCGTACCCAAGGTAACCCAGGAAGCGTACGATCGAGCTGTACCGGCCCGACACTTGGAGGAGTTGCCGGTTGAGATCATCGGCGGCTACATCCGCGAACGGATTGTTGACGACCACATTGCCGCCAAGACTGTAGGGCGGGGCAGGCAGCAGCGCGTAGACGCTACTGACCGGCGGAGGGATGGCCGCCCAGAACGAGAGAGGAAAGACAGGTTCCGCAGCCGCTCCTGCCGTCGCTTTTCTTGCGGAACTCCTGGCTGCTGCCAGGGGGCTGTGGAACCAGGAAAGGCTATCTGGGAGCGGGTGATTGTGGCAGCACGCGAGCATTCGCGCTTGAAATCCTACAGGGGGAATGCTATTCTGATCTTTGAACAGCCATGTGATACAGTCCGGCACGGTCAAACAAGAAGTGTGCTGGGGAGTTCGATGAGGTGTGCCGGACTGACTCCATTTTGCTTGTCATTCTGAGGTGGCTATGGAGTCGGGGGAAACGATCACGGTGGACAACGGCCAGGACGTTGTGGTAGTGACCTTTGAGGAACGGGCGATTCTGGAGGACCAGCAGATTCGCAAGCTGGATCGGGCCCTGATGCCCATCATCCGCACAAATCCGGATAAGCGGCTGGTCCTAAACTTCGCCAAGGTGAAGTTTGTATCATCAGCACTCCTGGGCCTGTTGATCAAGGTCCACAAGCGGGTCATGGAGGCAGGCGGTCATTTACAGATGTCGAACCTCGACGGCAAGGTGCGTAGGGTATTTGAGATAACCCAACTGGTGAGTGTCTTCGACATCATTGCCAGTGAATCGTAGCAGGCTGACCTGCCACCCACTTCGACGCCAGGGCGCCCACTGGAAGGGCCTGCTCGACGACGTGCGCATCTACAACCGTGCAGTGAGGGCATAGCGGACTTCACCCCGGGATCTACACCCACGCTTCGCGACGCGTCGGCGGGAAACGGAACACCGGCCGGTCCTGTTTGGAGCTTCCACCACAGGTGGCCAGTCGCTAAGCCTACTGATGATGGTGAGAGCGCGAACGTGGACCACGTTCCGCAGCCGCTCCGGGTGTCGCTTTCGCTGCGGAACACCTGGCTGCTGCCAGGGTGTTTGAAATCATGACTGACCACTTGGGAGAGGGGATGTGGCGAGAACAGCAGGGGGGGGTGGAGCAGAAGCATAAGGAGCGGGCCGGCAACAGATAGGCGTCACCTGAACCACCGCGCCACGTCTCGACTCTACACTATGACCCTCTGAAGGGAACAGGGGGGCGAGGGCCTTCTATTTCTGGTGGAGGAGACCGAGGTATTGCAGACCGCCAGAAATGAACTCGGCGTGCACATGGCGAGCCTGAGTCCTGGGAATTCATTCCTCACAGGTCAATGGTCCATCCACAAGGTCCAGCACAACGGAGTGGAACTCCACCTCAAACCAGCCGTTGAACAACTTGAGGTCACGGCCGGAAGGCCATGCGGCTTCGTCCTGCCACCAGCCTGCCAGTTGTTCCTCGAAGATCAGATCGAAATACTGTCTGAGGATCTGCCTCTGTTTGCTATCTCTCTCGTAATCGGGCAGGAGGTACACGGTATTGTCTTGGTTGATCTGGTCCAGAGTCAGATCTGCTGGATCCGGCAGGGACCGCAGCCATTCCATAAAGGGCTGTTTGGCTTTGACGACAACAACACACCGGTTCAACATCCTTGTGGCCTTTCTCACAGGGGCTTTGGGCCTGCTCGTTCTTCATGGGAGAGCGATCGAGACAAATACTTGCTTCAACGTGGGGCCATTCTACCTATCTTGGCACGTGCCGCCAAGTCGTACAAGACGACGAACCCACTGTATACTGCGGCAACCGGCAGGAAGAAGCCTCTGCGGTGCGGAGGGAGAGGAAGCGAGACTATACGCAGGGGCCTGTGGACTCCATAGAGGGTTGCAGGCGGCCGTGCTCCAGACAGATGACAACCTCGCCAGCCACGACTTGTACAGAGTAGGTGCACTGAGCGTGCGGGCAACTCTTGTCGGGCAAGATGGACCCTGGTAAGATGGCCAGTGGGCTTGCCAAGCATGCGCCAGATCATGGTCGCGTACACGGTACGGGAGAACAGTGATGGGAATGCACACCTCCAGTTTCATAGATAGGATGATGCCAGTGGTGATACTGTTTGTTGGCGCGGCCGGTCTGGCGTTGGCGACGGCCGGTGTCGATCCCAACCTGGTCGGCCACTGGCGACTGGACGCCAACGCATTCGACAGCACCGGCGGTAACCATGGAACTCTCTTCGGTGACCCCACCTGGCTGAACGATCCGAACCGCGGCTGGTGCCTCGATCTTGACGGCGACGGTGACTACATCGACCTTGGGGATGATCCATCGCTCACGTTCACCCAACAGATTACCTTGGCCTGCTGGATTCGGGTCCGCGCATTCGACCGAAACTGGAATGCGATTGTCACCAAGGGGGACGATTGGGTCCTGGCCCGGACGCGTGACGACGATCGCGTCGCGTTTCTCTGCCTTGGCCTGATGGATGGGGGATGGCCGGAGGTCTATAGCAGGAACGTCAACGATGGCGAGTGGCACCACATCGCGGGCGTATACGATGGCGCAAATCTGTACATCTATCAGGACGGGCTCCGCGTGGGCACCCAATCGGCCCGCGGCCGGATGAACAGCCAGTGGCAACGGGTGCTCATCGGCGAGAACGGGCAGGCGCGCCACCGGTATTGGAACGGGCTCATCGACGACGTGCGGCTGTACGACCGGGGCCTGACGGGCGGGGAGATCGCCGAGCTGGCTCAGACCGAACCCGTCCATCCTCCGGTGCCACCGCCCGCTCCAAACGATGTGACTGCTACCGGACACGACAGCAGAGTCGATCTACGCTGGACTTTTAGCGCCGACCCCAATTTGGAGGGCTACAGTGTCTACCGCGCCGAGTCTGAGGAGGGACCGTTCATAAAACTCAACGACGCAGTGCACACGGTCTGCGTCTACAGCGACTTCTTCGGCGCCAACGACATGACGTACCACTATCAAGTGCGGTCCGTAGCCATTCGCGACGGAGGGGAATCGGAACCGTCAAACATCGCCTCGGCCACGTCCTATGCGATGACCGACGAGGAACTCCTCACCTCCGTCCAGCAGGCCGTCTTCTGCTACTTCTGGGACTACGGCCATCCGGTCAGCGGGCTGACGCGGGAAGGGTACGCATCCGGCCACGACTCCGACACGTGTGCCTGCGGCGGCACGGGCATGGGCCTGATGGCCCTCTGTATTGGCGCTGAGCGGGGATTCATCGCCCGGGGCGCTGCGGCCGATCGCACCCTGCGGATACTGGATTTTCTTGAGGAGAAGGCGTCTCGTTTCCATGGTGCTTGGTCGCACTGGATCGACGGCGCGACGGGCGAGACGATCCCGTTCGGCACTTTCGACAACGGCGGGGACCTCGTTGAGACGGCTTACCTCGTGCAGGGTATGCTCGCCGCGCGGCGGTACTTTGACGATCCGAGCGACCCGGTCGAGACGCAGATTCGCGACAGAGTCACGCGGATGTGGGAACAGGTGGAATGGGACTGGTATCTCCGCTCACCGAGGAGTGAGGTGCTTTACTGGCACTGGTCGCCGGACTACGGCTGGCAGATGAACCATCCTGTTCGCGGCTACAACGAATGCATGATCACCTACCTCCTGGCCATCGCGTCGCCGACGCACCCGATCCCAGCCTCATGCTATCGGAATGGCTGGGCGAGCACCGCCGATTACGCCAATGGCCAGACCTATTACGGCTACAAGCAGTGGGTGGGCCCGGAAAAGGGAGGCTCGCTGTTCTTTACGCATTACAGTCATCTCGGCTTCGATCCGCGCGACAAGAGCGACGGCCTGTGCAACTACTTTGAGAACAGCCGGAACATCTCCTTGATTCACCGTGCCTACTGCACGGAGAACGCGCGGGGATACGCCGGCTACAGCGACTTGGTGTGGGGTCTGACGGCCAGCCTGAATCCCTGGGGCTACAGTGCCCACTGCCCCACCAACGACAACGGCACAATCGCTCCTACAGCAGCGCTCAGCGCCATGCCCTACGTCCCCGAGGAGTCCATGGCGACGCTCAGGCACCTCTACCATATGTACGGCAGGGATTTGTGGGGGCCGTTCGGCTTCGTTGATGCTTTCAATCCAACTCAGAACTGGTTTGCGGCTGGCTGCTTGGCCATCGACGAGGGGCCAATTCTCATCATGATCGAGAACCATCGCAGCCAATTGTGCTGGAACCTCTTCATGGCCAATTCTGAAATCCAGCCGATGTTGGACACCATTGGCTGGACGAACCCGTAGAAGCTCGGACATTGCGATACGACCCCGGCGAAGACCCGCTGAGTGTCTGTCCTACCGAAGACACGAGCCGATACAGAGCACGGACACATGCCCCGCACTGTACAAGAAGTCATCCGCCCTCGGGTGCGCTTGGAGGTGTGTTTCCGATGCCCAGGACCCTTTTCAGCACACTGCCTCCACGAGCGCCGCAGTCTGGGGCGTGTCACGCCGTGATGGGACCGCCTCGCGATGCCAAGACCTGTTTTCACCGCTCATCAAAACGGGCAGTGTGTAGGACCAGGGGACGGGGGCCGGTGGCTGCGTGGTGTCTGTGGCCCTGTCGGCGCCTGACAGGCAACATCAGATCGAGAGGCTCACGGGCCGAGGGGAGGCAGGCAAAAGGCTGCGTCAAGCGACTGTGCGAGTCCAGTAGTGCGATACGCCTGCGATGGCGCGATGTTTGTGCCTTTCGGCGTACAACTCCCGTGTTCGATCAGACCAACCACTTCTTGCGATGCTCGGTGCGAACGAAGCGGGCTGCTTCGGGGGCGTTCCTGGCCTCCATCGTCTCACCATCCCAGTCCAGGTTTCTGCCGGTGCGGATGGCAAGCACCCCCGCCAGGCCAATTTCCGTGAGCTTGCCGCCAATGTCAAAGTCGGAGAATGTGCGGCCTTCGCCCCGACAGGCGTCGATCCATTCCTGGCCGTGTCCCTTGCTGCGCGGCAGGCTCTGGGGAATGTCCTTGGTGGCGGGGTGCCGCAGGACGTCCGTGAGGCGCGGCTCGCCTTCGAGGCGGATCAGCGCGCCCGTGTTCCAGTGGCTGGAGTAGATGCACCCCGTCGCGCCGATGATCAGGACGCCACCGTCCTTCTCCTTGTGGACCTCGACGACCGGCGCCAGTACTGCGGCCGGCGGCATTCCGTTACCTTGCCAGTACAGTTTCACAGGTGCAAGCTTGCCACGGGCTGGGAAATGAAACTCCACGGCGGGCTTGTCGAGTGGCTGCTGGCCGGAGCGATCCATGTTTAGAACGAGCCGCTCCGGATAGCCCAGGTTCAAAGCCCGCATGGGCAAGTTTACCGAGTGGCAGCAGATATCAGCCAGGCCACCATTACCGAAGTCGAACCAGCCGCGCCATGCGACCGGATGATACACATCCTTCTTAAAGGGACGCATAGCTGATGGACCGACCCACAAGTCCCAGTTGAAGCCGGATGGAATGGGGTCTTCGCCCTCTGCACTGCCTTCGCGGGCGGTACAGCCAATACCCCACTCGTAGATCTCCCGGATCTGGCCCAGGGCCCCGGCCTGAATGACCTCGATGCAGCGGCGCAGCGAAGAGCTGGCACTGCCTTGGTTGCCCATCTGGGTAACGACCTTGCTGCGGCGGGCCAATTCGCGAATCTCACGGGCCTCGGCCACGCTGTGCGTCAGCGGTTTCTCGCAATAGACGTGCTTGCCGGCCTTCATGAAGGCCTGACAGAGCGGTGCGTGCCAGTGATCGGGAGTAGCGATCAGGACAGCGTCGTAGTTGGGCGCATTATCAAGCAGCTCGCGATAATCCTCAAAGCCTTTGGCCTGATTGCCGCCGTTCTTGGCCGCGGTCTCGCGGGCCTTCTCGATCTGACTCGCATCCGGATCGCACAAGGCGACCAGGTTCACGCCGCTGGAAAGCAGCTCGGACATATCGCTGCGACCCTGCCCGCCGCAGCCGACCACCGCGAGATTCACCTTGCTGTTGGCGTCTGTCGCGGCGGCACTGCCGCGCATAACCAGTGGCCCGCCCAAAGCGGCCGTAGTGAAGCCCAGCGCTGACGATTTGAGAAAAACCCGACGCGACAAACTCAGTCTATTGGGCCTCATTGTCTCTCCAAGCAATGCACTCAGGTGGCCTGAACTCACTTCTGGTTTT
>ENA-UPXM01006594-UPXM01006594.1-activated-sludge-metagenome-genome-assembly--contig:-NODE-6594-length-10752-cov-4.616528_pt1 | contig 10752 bp, 12 predicted proteins | sample MGYA00238178_ERZ772708 | MGnify/ENA primary metagenome ERZ772708 (study PRJEB29002, sample SAMN05720212) | activated sludge metagenome | isolation source: anaerobic digester from wastewater... | reverse complement strand
CTTGCTTAAAATCACTTCAATCCAAGCTAAAAACTTAAACAGTGACTGGCTTTATATCTCATCTTTAAGTGGTGCTAATTGGCTCAAAAATTTAACCAATCTGGCAGCTAGCGGTAAAAAGATAGCCTGGAATCCAGGTCAACAACAATTATCAGCAGGCTTAACTAAATTAAAACCAATTCTCAATAAAACAGAAATCTTAATTGTCAATCGTGATGAAGCCTTGCAGCTTTTGGCTAGCCAACGCAATGAAAAAAATAAACTAGAATCTTACAATCGCGACATTAGCCAAACCATCAAACGACTCTGGTTTTATGGTCCGCAACTAATCATTATAACCAATGACAAAGATGGCGTCTGGGCTTTTGCCGGCCAAGAGCTATTTCATCAAAAAGCCATAAAGGTTAAGAAAATCATTGATACTACCGGTGTTGGCGATGCTTTTGGAGCAACCCTGACTGCTAGCTTAATTAAAAAATTACCCCTAGAGCACAGTCTGCTTTTAGCTGCTCAGCAATCAGCAGCAGTTCTAACCAAACAGGGGGCTCAAAATGGCTTGATTGACCTCAGTTCCAAAATGAAAAAATAAGATATGCCCGAATTGCCCGAAGTTCAGACAATCGTTAATGACTTGAATAAAATACTACTGAACAAAAAGATTATACAGGTTGAAGTATTGGATAGTCGCTTAGCTTTCTTAAAAAAATCACCAGCTTTACTCGGACAAACGATAGTCAGTATTACCAGGCGAGCCAAACATTTAGTTTTCTTATTAGCCAATAATAACTATCTGGTTATCCATTTAAAAATGACCGGTCAATTGATTTGGCTTGACAACAGCACGTGGTTGGCCGGCGGTCACCCCACCAAAGACCTCTCACAAAAAAATAATCACTGGCCCAATAAATCAACTCGGGTCATTTTTAATTTTTCTGATAGCAGCCAATTATTTTTTAATGACACCCGACGTTTTGGCTGGATTAAATTAATGTCACCACTAGAGTGGCAAAATTATCAGGAAAGACTAGGTATAGAACCATTGGACGGCCAATTAACTGTTGATTTTCTACAAAAATTAATTCACAAACATCCTCGTAGTAAAATAAAAACATTACTGTTAAACCAACAATATCTAGTCGGTCTTGGCAATATTTATGTTGATGAGAGCCTCTTTGCCGCCCGCATTAAACCGGATCGTTTAGCTCTAAGCCTCGATAAAAACGAGCTAAAACTACTACAAAAGAATATTATTACAATTCTTAAATCGGCCATTGCCCGTCGCGGCACATCTTTTAGCGATTATCGCGATAGTCGTGGTCAAAAAGGCAATTTTTCGGAAAAACTACAAGTTTATGGAAGGAATGGACAAGCTTGTTACCAATGTGGGCAGTCACTACAAAAAATCAAATTAAATGGACGCGGTACTCATTTTTGTCCTATTTGTCAGAAATAGCCCTAAACAATAAAATAAACAACAACTGCCACTAAAAAACCAATCAGTGAACCAACCATAATTTGAAGCGGAGTGTGACCAATTCTTTCTAGTAAATGAGGATAATGATTGTCTAAATAGTTATCATCCTTTAAATCCGCCACGAGCTCATTTAACATTAAACCATGATTACCTAGTTGGCGCCTTAAACCAGCCGCATCCCGCAAAATTAACAGCGTAAAAACTAAAGCAATTGAAAAACCAGGGTAATCCCAGCCTTTTTCCAAGCCAATAATCGTTGTCAAAGCCACTGTAATTGCGGAATGACCTGACGGCATGCCAGAGTAAACCCACAACGCCGACCAAGTTAGTTTCTGTTTATTACTGCGAATAAACACTTTGCTTATTTGAGCAATAACCGCTGCTAGTAAAGGCACCAATAATATTTTCATAATTTTATCTTAATTTTTTATCATTATAGCAAAACCTAGAAAAATCGGCTATAATAAAAAAACATTAAGCTATTTTATTTGCTGTTTTATGAAAATAGTTATTCGCGCAGGTGGATTAGGTACTCGTTTGTGGCCTTTTAGTCGCAAAAACAATCCCAAACAATTTCAAGCCTTACTGGGCGACAAAACCATGCTGCGCAATACTTATGAACGCGTTACCCCTTTATTGCAGCAACCAGAAGACCTTTTTGTCTCCATTAATGAACTGATGGTTAAGCGCGTCAAAGTTGAAGTGCCAGAAATCAATCTTAATAATATCATTGTCGAAACCGAAGCTCGCAACACTGGACCAGCCATGTGCTTAGAGGTTTGTTTTCTACAACACTATTGCCAAGACGATGATATTGTTGCCTCCTTACCATCGGATGACTATATCTCCGATAACCAAGCCTTTATTAGCCTTCTAAAATCTAGTGAACAATTCCTTCAAGAAAATCCAGATTATATTTTAACACCAGCCGTTAAGCCTAGCTGTGTTGATACTGGCTATAGCTATCTTAAGGCTGGACAAAACTTAAAAACCATTGGCGATGAAACAATCTTTACTGTTTCTGATGTCGTTGAAAAACCAAATCATGACTATTGTCGACAACTGATTGATTCTGGCATTTATCATTGTCACACCGGCATGTATGTCTGGCGACTCAAAACTATTGGTGATTTGTTTGCTCGCTTACAACCAACCATGTATCAGACTTGTCAAAAAATAGTTGAGCTAATGATTAATTATGGTGACAAAGAACAAATTCGCCAACTTTACAGTCAGCTAGAAAAGACCTCTATTGAGTCAGCTATCACTGATAAAGTCGACAAGCTAGTCATGAGCGTTTCCAATCATGTTGGCTGGAGTGATTTAGGCAAATGGCCAGTTCTAAAAAACATCCTTTCAGCCACCCCTAAAGATAACGTCACTAAAGGTCAGGTTATCGTTAAAGATTCCAGCAACAATATTGTTTATTGTAATTTAGTCGATAAGCTGATAGTCGTTAACGATGTTAGCGATTTAGCAATTATTGACACTGGTGATGTTCTTTTTATTTCCTCACTAAAAAATTCCATCAACACCAAAGAGATTATCGACGAATTAAAACAACGTAATTTAGAAAAATTTTTATAAACCAATGCCTTATTATCATAATCACCAAACGCAAACCAGAAAAAGCCGACGGGGAGCGGCCTGGATTTCAGCCCTCCTGTTCTTTGCTGGGCTATTTGGCGCCATCTATTATATCGATCAAAAATTAGAAGCCCGACGGCAGCGCCAAGCCTACTGGCAAGAAAAAGAAGCTGCTTTAGCCGATCGATCAATCACTGTTATTGAGGGGTGGAACAACCAACAACTAGCTGAAAAATTAGCCGCTAGCCAGCTTGGTTTTACAACTAAAGACTTTTTAAAAGCCACCAATAAGTCAAAACAAATTGAAACTAAATATTCATTTTTAATTGATAAGCCGGACTCAGCCAGCTTAGAAGGCTATCTTTTTCCCGATACTTATCGCTTTCGCGCCAGCTCTAGCCCCGAAGAAATAATCGAAAAAATGTTAAACAATTTTGACAGCAAGCTTACGACCAAAATGCGCGAAGACATCAAGCAGCAAGGAAAAACCATTTATCAAATAATTACCATGGCTTCTTTAATTGAAAAAGAAGTCCGATCCACTAAAGACATGAAGATGGTATCTGGTATTTTTTGGAACCGTATCAACAACGGTCAAAGACTGGAATCGTGTGCTACTTTAGCTTATATTTTAGGTGAAAATAAGCCGCAATATTCTTACGAAGAAACGCGAATTGAGTCACCCTACAATACCTATATCAACAAAGGCTTACCCATCGGCCCAATCAGCAACCCCGGACTAAAGGCCATTGAAGCAGCAATTTACCCCACTAATAACGATTACAATTTTTTCCTAACCCGACCTGACACTGGCGAAACTATTTTTAGCCGTAATTTCGAAGAACATAAGGCTAATAAAGCCAAATATCTGCCATAACAAAAAGGCTCACGGTTAGGTGAGCCTGGTAGGAGTTAGAGAGGTCCAACGAGAAAATAAAAATTAAACAACAGCTTGTCGAACTTGCTGCTTAAGATAATAAGCCAAGTCATCAATAAAAGCTGGTTTTTCTAGCAAGCAATCAGGATCAACAACCCGAGCAAGCGCATCACCAGGATAATTAGCTAAGACAATTAATCTGGTATTAGGATTAGATTTTTTCAAATCCTTCATTTTAATAATCTCTAAGAAATCATCGCGTTGGCTTCCGCCTAAAAATGAATTAGGTGGAATCAACTCATAAATTATGACATCAGGGGTCTTATTATTCTTTAGTTCATTAACATGAATCATTGCTTCTGGCATGATTTGATTAATAACCAAGCTAATAACACCAATTACTGAACCATCATAACCCAGTATTAAGACGTTACTCTTTTTTTCCATAACAAACCTCCATTAAAAAGAACGATATGCCTTGATTATATTACATTTCAAGAATCAGGTCAAACAAAAGTCTTTTATCTATTGACAAAAAAGAGGATTTAACCTAAAATTCAAACACAATGTAATACTTAGTCGCAGACAGCAGGTGGCTTGGCCATAAAACCTGCCGAGACAAATTTTTTTGACTCACTCCAAAGGTCGGACTGCGATTGTTACATGGCAGTTTTTTTATTTTTACTGAGCAATTATGCCAAAAACAAAACAACAGAAAGAAGTTATTTTACGAGACTTAGATGCCAAGCTGGCTAAAGCTAGCTCTATCATCTTTACTGGTTTTAATAACTTAACCGTTAAAGACAACGAAGAACTGCGCAACAAGCTCTATGGTGAACAAGGAGAATTCTTGGCCATCAAGAAAACTTTACTAAATCGAGCCTTAGGCACTTTGGAATTAAATGAACAACCTGATGTTAAAGGTTTTTCTGGTCAAGTCGCTGTTATTTTCGCTTACGGCGATCAAGTAGCACCAGCCAAATTAGTTCAAAAATTTCAAAAAGACCACGAAGACAAAATTGCCTTCTTGGGCGGTGTTCTTGACGGCCAACTACTTTCCGCTAAAGAAGTGGAGTCACTGGCTAGTTTACCCAGCAAGCTCGAACTGCAAGCTCGTTTGGTTGGCACTCTCAATGCGCCAATCAGTGGCTTTGTCAATGTTCTCGCTGGCAATTTGCGCGGTTTAGTTACTGCCCTTAAGGCCGTAGCTGACCAAAAAGCTAATTAACCTCCGTTCAATCGGAATTATTTAAATTTATGACTGAAGAAATGAACAACACCGAGGAACAAATCGAAGTTCCTGCTAAATTCCAAAAATTAGTTGACGAAATTGAAAAGATGTCTGTTTTAGACTTATCTGAATTAGTCAAAGTTTTGGAAAAGAAATTCGGCGTTAGCGCTGCTGCTCCTGCCATGATGATGGCTGGCCCAGCTGCTGAAGCTGCTCCTGTTGAAGAAAAGGACAGCTTTGACATCGAATTAAGCGATGCTGGCAGCAACAAAATTGCTGTTATTAAAGCTATTCGCGAAATCGTTCCTGAATTAGGCTTAAAAGAAGCTAAAGATTTAGCTGACGCTGCCCCAAAGATGGTTAAAGAAGGTGTTAAGAAAGAAGAAGCTGAAGCTATCAAAGCTAAATTAGAAGAAGCTGGTGGTAAAGTTACTTTGAAATAATTAACTTTCACCTCAATTACTTCAATAAAAAAGACCCGAGATGATCGGGTCTTTTTTATATTCTAAAAAATATCAATTTATAAAGAATCAACCGATTGAATCTTTTGCTCAGTTGGCAAAGCAAATCTTTCCAAAGCTTGATCGGTTAATAAATAAATGGCTTGAGCGGTTTTACTGATAGCCACTGCTAAAGCATTCTTAACTAGCTTATATTGAGCTATAATTGCCCCATCCTTGCCATAATGGAGAATACGCTGACTACCTGACTCCAAACAATAAAAATCTTCACTGTCTGTTAGTATTTGGCAATTAGCCCAGCCCGTTATTTTTGGTTCAACTGTTTTAACTTCAATTTTTTGCTGACGACCATTATTAAATTTAAATAACCGACCGTCTTGATAAAAAACATAAGCTTGACCATCAATCGCCAATCCAACGATTTCACCAGCTGGCAGCTTTTCATTATTCCATGATTTTTGACCGCCGACAAATTTATTATTCTGCTTCTGATAGCGATATATTTGATTATCCTGAGCAATCAAATATAAACGACCGCCATAAAAAGCAACAGCTTTTATTTGATCAACTTTTTTATCCAGTTCCCAGTCCTTCCATTGGCCATCGCGATTCAATTCGGCTAATTGACTATTATCATTAACAAAATACCAACTCTGACCATCAGAGGCTACGGCAACAATTTTAGTCCAACCTTGCGGCCAAGAAATAGTTTGCCATTCTTGACGGGAATTTTGATAGTTTACTTGTTTAGTTTGACTATCTGACCAAGCCAGCAACTGACCATTTAACCTTAAAGCCACGGCGCTGGTTGAAGTTGGTTGACTAGTTTGACCGCTCATCTTCTGACCATCTTTCAAAGTATAAATATGGCGGACCCGACCAAGAAGCTCTTCTTGCCTGATAATTGCCTTTTGCCAACGACTTTTGATTTCTTCCGCCATTTCAACTTGACTAGCTTGATATTCTTGAATTAAATTTTCAACTTCCGTTAAACTTTGATTAGCTGAATCTAAATTATTATAGAGAAGATTAGCCTCAATTTGATTATGCTTCTGATCAACTAAAGCAATCTTATCGTTTTGCTGCTTCATGATATCAGCTATTTGCTGAGCATGTTTTTGCCACAATAAACCAGCTGTTAACATTATTAAACAGACCAACACCAGAGCCAATAACAAACGGCTACGCTTAGACATTTTCTGCCAAGTATTAGCTGGCTGCCAGATTTTTTTATTTTCAAACTTCTTAAAAGTCTTAAGCAGCGGTTCAGCTTTCCGCCCAACTGGCAACCAATATTTTTCCACCAATCGGCAACGTTGCGGAGCTGTTTTATACCAATAAGCTAAAAATCTGTTACTAATATTTTTAAATCTAGGCTCAACCTTATACCAGCTGGCCTTAATTATTGTCTTGGCTGAACGGCTATATTTACCAATCTTGGGCCAAATTGACCAAGCACTGATTTTTTCTTTAGTTTCATGATAACCATCACGAACATCTTCGTAATATTCCTGGAAAAATTGACGCCAATTCTTCTTAATTATTTTCTGCGACAGTTCTTTGCCCCAAATGACAATCTTGGTTAAAAACTGCTTAAATTTAACTAAACCTGATGGATTAAGTATTTTCTCTGTTCTTTCCTCGGTTAAGCGCAAATTATTACCAGTTAACTTAGTTGGCACTGTACTAGCTTGACCACCATTAATCGCAATATTCATTGGCATTTCAGCACAGCTATCACTGTCTTGCTCACTTAAACTGCAGTGCTTAATAACTAAGCCAAGAAAATCAACGCGACGATTGGTTTGTTGTAAAAAATGACGCATTTTTTCAACACCAATCAATGGCGACTTATTGGCTAAAAGATTAAGAGCAGTGGATGGCTCAATATATTCCGCCAAAGCCTCATTACTAATAAGTAAATAACTATTTTTATTTAATTTCCCAGTAAAAATCTCTTGAAAAAAACGACTAGCCTTTTCGCCATCCTCAGGAACAATCATTTTAATAATCTGCTTACCAACAATCATCTCCGGTGAGAGGGTCCAAGCTTGATTACGGCCAATTGAAGCTAAAAATAACCCCTTATCAGTTAATAAACCAACCGTAGCATTAACCTCTGGTTTTGCGTAGTCAATTTTATTATCTGCCAAAAAATCTTTCAGCTCATTATTGGTTTGCTGAATTGCTGCTGTAAAAAATTTTTCTAAATCATCAAGACTCAATCTTTCTTGTTGATCAATTCCAGGTTGCTGATAATAATTAAGCTTTGGTCGTTCACTAAAAAAATCCAACAACAGTAAAGCTTTAGCATTACTGGCATAAACTTCAACTAAACTAAAAATTTTTCCTACCCGAGAAAAATGGGTTTCATTTTCCGGTTGGCCTGGTTCGGCTTCAGCCCAGGCAATTTTAGCGATTGAACTGCTTTTTTGTTCAGAACTAAGAAGTAGGGAGGCGAGTTTGTAAGGCATATTAGAAAAACCGAAGAAAACAGATAAAAGCTCTTTCTTCAGATAAAAATGTTGACGAAATTAATTATATAAGATATCATGTTTTTATACAAGGGCTAACACATTTTTTATACAGCCCTAAAAATACTCAGGCATAATTATATGCTAGAAAAACTTTTTAGCTCTCAAGCTAGATTAAAACTCTTAAAACTCTTTCTCTTTGCTGGTCCAGAAGATTGTTTTTACATCCGTCAACTGGCTCGCGAATTAGATTTACAGCTCAATTCAGTTCGCCGAGAATTAAATAATCTCGAAAACATCGGTCTGCTTTTAATTAAAAACAATCGCGCTCAAAAGCTAGATAAAAAGTTTTATCAAGTTGATCAAAATTTTTATCTACTCCCTGAATTACGCGCTCTTCTAGCTAAAGCTGAAATCGGCCAAGAGAGCAAAATTTTAGATGACTTACAAAAACTAGGCAGCATTGATTTATTAATCTTAACTGGCTTTTTTACTAGTGATGTAACCGCACCAACCGATCTTTTTATTATCAGCGATCACTTCAATAAAACTAAGCTAGGCGACCTGGTTAAAAAAATTGAACAGGGTGTTGGGCATTCTGTACGCTACACGCTAATGGATCAAGAAGAATTTAATTATCGTCGCAGTATGGCTGATGTTTTTGTTTATCAAATCATGAATAGTCAAAAAGAAATCGTCATTGATAAAATTTCTCTTTTCTAAAATAAGCCTTCTATTTTTTATAAAAAACCGATTAAACCTAGATTTAATCGGTTTTTTCTTTCTCTATTTAGCACTCTTGACACTAGACTGCTAAGAGTGATATACTCGAAAAAGCTAGTTAATATATCTTTATGGAATCACGACCAGCCTTAATTTTAAAGCTCCTAATTGAAGACTACATTCAGTCAGCCACACCAGTGGCTTCTCAATATTTGGTTGACAAATATCAGCTTGATTTTTCACCGGCAACAGTCCGTAACGACTTAGCTTATTTAGAGGAGGCCGGCTATATTATTCAACCTCACACCTCAGCTGGTCGCATTCCTACTGAAGCGGCCTATCGTCTTTTACTGGAACAAATCAAACCTGGTCAACCACATAATCAGATTAAAAAAGTCCTGGACCCGGTCTTAAATAATTTTGCGGAAAACTGGAAACCTCTGGCCAAGGCTTTAGCTCAATTAACTAGCAGTGGAGTTTTCTGGTCTTTTCATCGCTACGACTCCTATTACACTGGATTAAGCGGCCTACTTAGTCAACCAGAATTTCGCCAGCTTTCTTTAGTCTACGATATTTCCCAAGTAATCGACAGTCTGGAAGAGATTATTGACGATCTCTTTGATAAAACCACTAACGAACCAACCGTCTTAATTGGTCAAGACAGTCCCTTCGGTAATTTTTCCAGCACCATCCTAACTAAATATCGTTTTGGTCAACATACTGGTTTATTTGGCTTGTTATCGCCACTAAGAACCAATTATCAGAATAATCTTAATTTAATCACCTATGTCCACCGAGCCATCCAAGAAAAACAGTAAAGCCTTAATTCAGGAATTAACCGAAAAATATCAGAGAGCTTTAGCTGATCAACAAAACCTAGTGAAGCAGCACCAGAAAGAAAAAGCCCATTATATTCATTATGCCAATGAACAATTACTGCTAGAACTGCTGCCAGTCTTTGATAACCTCAAACTTTCTTGCCGTCACTTCAATCCCGACAACACCACTAGCTGGCTCGAGGGTATTAACTATATTATTAAACAATTTGAAAACTTCTTGAATCAGCAGGGGGTTACTGAAATCAAGGCTGCTGGCCAAGCTTTCAATCACGCCACCATGGATGCCGCTGAAATGGTTGAGACTACTGATGAAAAACTTGATAACCTAGTAGCTGAAGAAATTAAACCAGGCTACCAATTGGCTGACAAGATTATCACCCCAGCCCGAGTCAAAGTTTATCAATATAAAGATACTAAATAATTAATTTAATTATATGAGAGGACTAGTAAAATGGAATCCATTCTTTGACAGCATTGAAGAAGCTGAAAAAGTTTTCAATGACTTCTTACCAGCTCTTCGCGCCGATCAACACAATTTTGTACCAGCTATTGATATGTACGAAGATAAAGACAATGTTATCATCGAAACTCAACTAGCTGGTATTCAGCCAGAAAATGTTCAAATTTCAATTGAAAATGACACGATCTGTATTAAAGGAGAAGGGGAAAAGCATAGTGAAGTTGATGAAAAAAATTATTATCGCAAAGAAATTCGCCGCGGCAGTTTTTATCGCAGCATTCCTTTGCCAGCCCATGTCCAAGGCGATCGCGCTGAAGCAATTGCTGAGGATGGAGTTTTAAAAATCATGATCCCTAAGACTCCTGAGACTAAACCAAAAACTATTAAAATTGCTACTAAAAATAAGAAATAATTTAAAAAACTATAAAATACTGAATATGAGTAAAATTATCGGAATTGACTTAGGCACCACCAATAGCGCTATTACTGTAATGGAGGCTGGCCAACCTAAAATCTTAGAAAATGCAGAAGGCAATCGCACCACGCCATCAGTTGTTGCTGTTTCTAAAAACGGTGAACGCCTAATCGGTCAAGCTGCTCGTCGTCAAGCTGTTACCAATCCAGAA
>ENA-UPXM01006591-UPXM01006591.1-activated-sludge-metagenome-genome-assembly--contig:-NODE-6591-length-10756-cov-4.599103_pt1 | contig 10756 bp, 7 predicted proteins | sample MGYA00238178_ERZ772708 | MGnify/ENA primary metagenome ERZ772708 (study PRJEB29002, sample SAMN05720212) | activated sludge metagenome | isolation source: anaerobic digester from wastewater... | reverse complement strand
CGGTATTTTTGTAATTGAAGATGCCTGTCAGAGTTTCGGAGCTGAATATAAAGGAAAAAAGAGCTGCAATCTCTCAAAGCTCAGCTGTACAAGTTTTTTTCCTTCTAAACCGCTTGGGTGTTACGGCGACGGCGGAGCAGTTTTCACAAGTGATGCGGAGCTTGCTGAAAAGCTGAAAAGCATCAGAGTTCATGGTCAGACACAGAGATATTACCACAAATATATCGGGATAAACGGCCGTCTTGACACAATTCAGGCGGCGATCCTCAATGTGAAAATGGACCACCTTGAAGAAGAATTGAAAAAACGGATGGAAATTGCAGAGCATTATTCAAAAAATCTTGTAGAAAAGAAAGATATAGTTCTCCCTGTAATAAAAAAGGACAGGACATCGGTATATGCCCAGTATTCAATAAGAGTGAAAAACAGGGAACTGCTTATAAAGAAACTGAATGAAGCAGGCATTCCGACAGCAGTTCACTATCCGAAACCGCTTCATCTTCAGGAAGCTTATTCATATCTCGGTCTTAAGAATGGGGATTTTCCTGTGTCTGAAAAAGTCAGCAGTGAGATCCTGAGTATTCCGATGGGACCATTCCTGAAAAGAGACGATCAGGATTATATTATTGAAAATATTATGAAAAATGTATAAGGATTGAATCATGAAGATCGGGATTGTATCGAACATGTATCCTTCTGAAAATGATAAGAACTACGGAGTTTTTGTTAAAGGGCTTGTCGATTCAATGTCGAAAAAAGGGGTTGGGTTCAGCTTCACAGCAGTTATAAAAGGAAAACAAAAAGGAAGATGGCAAAAGATATGGGCATATCTTAAACTTTATTTCTCAGCTGTTTTCAATCTTCTTTTTAAAGAGTGTGATATCGTTTTTCTTCATTATCCTCTTCATCTTTCACCTCTTGTTTATCTGATGAATTCGTTCATGATAAAACCACTTGTCATAAATTTTCATGGAACTGACATGAATCCCCAGTCAAAAGGACTGCAAGTGCTTGAAAATATTCTTAAAAGATCTCTTGACAATGTTAAAATGGTTGTAGTCCCTTCAAGTTTTCTGAAAAAAGAAGTCATGAAAAAATATGGAGTACCTGAAGAAAAGATATTTGTTTCTCCTTCCGGAGGAGTTGATTTTGACAAGTTCAGGTCATTTGATGACAATCCTGTCGCCACTAAACCGTATTCGGCTGGTTATGTCTCGAGATTGACTAAAGAAAAAGGGTGTGATGTTTTTGTCGAAGCGGTATCTGTTCTTAACAGTAGCGGTCTTGTTGACGGAAGAAAATTTCTTGTTGCCGGAACTGGTCCAATGCACGATCGGTTATTAGAAATGATCAACGAAAGGGGTCTTAGTGAGAAGATAGAACTGAGAAATGTAAATGACCAGAACTTGCTCCCTCAATTTTTTAATGACATGGAAGTATTTGTTTTTCCTTCAAAAAGTGAAAGTCTCGGACTTGTCGGGTTAGAAGCAATGGCTTGCGGAACTCCCGTAGTCGGTTCAAAAATAGGAGGGGTGTCAGATTATCTTTATGATGGAGATAACGGTTATTTTTTTGAACCCGGCAATGCATCTGATCTTGCAGAAAAGATCAAAAAATTTATGTTGTTATCAAAAATTGAAAAAATGAGTTTTAAGGAAAATGCAAAAAATACTGCTACTCGGTATGAAAGGGAAAGGGTTGTTTCAAACCTTATTAAAATACTGGAAACATTGAAGTTTTGAATAATAGAAAATTACAGAAACTTTAAAATGTTTACAAATTGGAGATAAAAAGTATTTTTACTTGTCAATAGGATTAGGTTTTGAAATTTTTATAAGGGTTTAATATGAGCAGAACAGACGAAAAGGCACATGATGAATTTAAAGACATAAAAGAGATTACAATGTCTGACATAAAAAAATTATTTACCAATAACTTTAAGAAAGTATTGATATACTCTCTTGTTGCATTTGTTTCTTTTTTCTTGTTTTTCTTGTTTTTTGTTACTCCTGATTATGTTGTTGACTCAACAATAGAAATCAATAATTTTCAAGATTCAATTTCTTTAAATCCTATGTCTTTAATGCTTGGGACTCAAGCCACATCATCAATTTCTTCATACGAAGAGCTTTTGAAATCCAGATCTTTAAACGACAGAGTTATAAATGATTTGAATCTGAACATTTTTTTTGCAAAGAAAAGAAACTCGGTATTTTTCTATATTATTGATGTGCTTTTAGGAAATCCAATTAATACGGGATCTTTCTATATAAAGAAATTCCCAAAACTTGAAAACCAGAATTTTGACTTAAAGATTGAACCGGAGGGATACTCCATATCCAATGGTAAAATAGATCAGAGTTGCTTCTGGAATGTTCCTTGTATTATTGATGAACACGAGATAATATTTGATAAAGTTGGTGATGTAGCAAAGTCGGAATATTCTCTTCAAACACGATCAATAATTGATGCACGCACATTCCTAAAAAAGAAATTCAATATTAAATCTGTTATGGGCACGAACAATATTATTCTTCAATTTTCGCATGAGAATTCTTATACTGGATATTTGATACTGAAAAAATATATCGAAATTTTTGAGGATATTAATAAGAAATGGGATGAAGAAGAAATCGCTGCAAAAAAGTATTATATAAATGATGTTTTAAGCAGCGTTAAAAAAGAAATAGAAAATAAGGCTCAAAAACTTATTGTTTCACAAAAAGAAAACAAAATATTCCTTCCTTCTGTTCAATTTGATGCCGTTATCAAAAAGATTGAATTTATTAAGACAGAGTTGGAAAAACTGGAGTTGAAAGAGAAATTACTTTCTTCTGCTATTAAAGAAATGGATAATGATAAAATGGAGCCGGCAGCGTTTTCGGTTCTGTCAGACAATCTTTCTATGTTAGAAATGATTCGCGCACATAATGAACTAATAATAAAAAGAGATTTGATGAAAGAAAAAGTAACAGACGAATATCCTGAATACATAAGCATAAATAATGCAATTAAGGAATCGTCAAAAAACATATCATACACTTTAAATAAAGAGAGGATAGCTGTAAATAATGCAAAAATGATAGTGCAGAAATCAATTGATAAAATAGTTAATGAGCAAAAAGATTTTCCTCAGAGTGTTTTGGAGTCTGAAGCGTTAAAAAAAGATCTTGAATTGACAGAAAAACTTTATGTCGCTCTGACAACAAAGCTTTATGAAAGCACTCTTGACAAGAAAACAGGGGTTGCACCTTTAAAGATAATTGATTCTCCTGACCCTGTTGTTTTAAAAAATTCTCCAAAATTGTTACTAAGTCTTGTCATGATGGTTTTCTTGTCACTCTTTTGCTCTTTTGTTGCAGTATTACTGTTTGAAGTATTCAGAGAAAGAGTTAGATGCAAAGATGATATTAATAAACTGTTTGATGGATATTTGCTGTATGAAATTATTAAACAGGACCATGATTCTATTTTTAAAATCCAATCCTTTTTTGATATGATTTCAAGTGATTTTAATACTGTTTGTTATATTCCTACAGCACCCGACTTAACTGGTGTTGATCTTTACCTGGATGAATCTGCTTTTTTATTAAGTTTCAGTTTTAATGAAGGTATCTCTTTTCGTGATTTGGATAAGCTTGTCGGCTCAGATGTTTTCTTAAATAAAAGAAAGATTGTGGTTAGAATTAATGATTTTGAAATAAATGCTGTTTTTAGTGCTAAAAAATTTCATGATATTATTGTCAAGTTAAATGTAAACTTTAGAAACATAGTTATTGAAGTGCCTTTTTTGTCAAAAATTATCAGATATGCTGAACTGATTAATTTATCTGACAAGATTTTTTTATATGTTAAAGAGGGTGAAACATCTTTAAATTTACTAAACGATTTTTATGAGTTTATTAAATTAAGCGGTAATAGGAAGAATAATATGGATATTTTCTTTCTTTACTCTAAAGAAAAGAACTCCTGAGAAAAACATTTATGTTTAAAATTAGAAATGAATATTTTAAAAATATTCTGACTTTGTTTACCGGAGCAACCTCTGCTCAAGTATTGCCGTTTTTGGTTTCACCTTTATTAACAAGGCTCTATTCGCCGGATGATTTTGGTGTTCTGGCAATCTTTTTTAGCTTATGTTCAATTTTCAGTGTTTTAGCTTCAGGAAGATATGAGCTCTCAATTCTGTTGCCTGAAAAAATAGAAAGTGCGATTAATTTGCTGGTGTTCTGTATTGCAACAGCATTCCTCGTCTCTACTGTTTTAATGATTGTTGTTATCGTATTTAATGTCGAAATTACTAATCTTTTGGGAAATAATTCAATTTCTTTATGGTTGTACTTTGTTCCACTTGTTGTTTTTATGATGTCATCATATAACAGTCTCAGATATTTTAGTTTGCGGTTAAAAGATTTTAAAAGTGTTTCGATTTCAAGAGCGGTAAAATCTGGAGCATCTTCAATAATTAAAATTCTGCTCGGTTTTCTTGGTTTTGTTCCTCATGGATTAATGACTGGAGAAATTATATCGCATTTTTTCGGGAACAGTTCTTTTTTAAAAAATTTATATAAAAAAAGAAAATTATTTCACATTGTAAATAAAGAAGAAGTTTTGATTCAAGCAAAAAAATACTCGGAATTCCCAAAATATTCTCTTCCGGCGGCTCTCTCGAACACTCTTTCTCTGAATTTAATAAGTGTTTTCATGTCATCTTTTTTTTCATTATCAATTCTGGGACACTATTCTTTGGTTAATAAAGCAGTCAACCTACCATTAAATTTGATCGGTTCTTCAATTTCTGATGCTTATTTCCAAAAAGCTGCAGAAGAAAAAAATAAAGCAGGAAATTCTAAAGATGTGTTCATCGTTTCTTTTAAATATTTAATTGTTGTTGCAGCGGCAGTTTTTTTAATACTTTTCTTTGCGGGAGAGGGAATGTTCGCATTTGTTTTTGGTGAATCATGGCGAATCGCAGGGAAATATGCCAGAATTCTTTCTTTTTTAGTTGCAGTAAGGTTTGTAGCGGTTCCCCTTTCCGTCACAATGAGTGTTTTTGAAAAACAGAAAGTAAGTCTTTTTCTCACTTTTTTACAACTAATGACAATGATGTGCATATTTTTTCTAACATGGATGCTTGGTCTTGATGTAGAAGATTTTCTTGTTCTTTTTTCTTTTGTGATGACTATTTACTATATTTTTATGTTTTTCGCCTGTTATTTGGTTGCTTCCGGAAGGTATAAATAAGATGTTTTTAGGTAAATATTTAGAAAGAAGATGGTTTAAAATCAGGAAGATTTATTATTTGATACCAGGTGAGATAAATTCCTGCACTACAGTTCTTCCTGAAGGTTTTAATGTTGATGTCCAGATAGCTAATAATAAGGGTTTCATTAAATTTAGTTTTAGAATTAAAAGTCCATTTATAAATAACGATTGTGCAGTTACAAATGTTGTAATAAATAGCACAAAAAAGCTTTTGTGGCATGACAATTACCCTGTTCTACACAATGAAGGATTGATTTATGCATCATTTGTTGATCCAGTTTTTCGAGGCAGAAATTTTTATGTGATTTTACTTAATTATATTAATGACTATTTTTCTGAAAGATCAAAAGTTCAAGTAGAAACACTCGTAGCTGTTGTAGAAAAAAACAATTTCGCTTCAAAAAGATCACATGAGAAATGCGGATATGTGATTCGGGAGAACAATTTTCTTTTGAAGTTCTGGGGCAGAAATATTTTTTCATTTTATTCAAAACCATTCAGAGGGTATTTTGTATACAAGAAGCGCAATAGTTTTTAATTGTTACTATAATGGGTTAAGTATTATCCGGGAACTCGGGAAAAACAACATCCCCGTATATGCAATGGACACCTTTAGAAATGTAGGAACTTACAGTAAATATGCAAAATATATAAAATGTCCTGATCCAACCATTAATGAAGGTGAGTTTATTGATTTTTTATTGGATTTTGGGAAGAGATTTTTAGAAAAACCCATAATATTTCCTACTAATGATTCTTGGGTACTAGTTATTTCAAAAAATTATAAGATTTTATCAGAGTATTACATTTTATGTTCATCTGGCTTTGAAACAGTAGATCTATTGCTGAAAAAAAGAGCTTTTTCTAATTGGTGCAAAAACAATGGTTTTTCTGTTCCTGAAACATGGCGGTTTGATGAAAAGGAAAAAATTTCTCAGGCATATTATCCATTAATTGTGAAACCAGAGAACAGAAGACCTGAGAATGGAAATCATTCGCTTTTCTCACTTCTTGATAAACTTAGATTAACAAGGATTAATTTTAAAGAAGAATTGTTGTTGTTTGAAAAAAAACACGAAGAAATTATTAGTCACTTTTTAATTCAAGAATTAATTGAGGGTTTTTCTGATACAATGTACACAGTAGGCATTTTTTCTTACGAGGGTAATATTAAGGGAGTTTTTACTGGTAGAAAAGTAAGGGGATATCCAGCAGATATTGGTGATTGTGTCGTTGGACAAATTGAAAAAATGCCAGATACAGTAATAGAGGAAGTAGAAAAAATATGTGAGAAATTAAATTATACCGGAATTGCTGAATTTGAGTATAAAAAGGATGTTGGAAAAAATATTTTTAAACTAATAGAAATCAACCCGCGATCGTGGTCATGGATAGGAATAACTCCTTTTTGCGGAGTTAACCTTCCTCTTATTGCTTATATGAATTTGACTGATAGCACGAATAACAGCAACGAGGTGGTTTTTTCTGACAAATCTGATGGTAGCGTAAGATATGTAAAGATAATAGACGATCTGTACAATTCTTGTTTTAGATATAAAAAAGATGGTTTCTTCAAATGGCATAAATCTTTTTATGAATGGTACATTTCTCTAAAATGCAATAAACTTGTTGTTGCTGAATGGGAATACGGAGATGTGAAGCCATTGTTTTTTACTGTTTTTTCAAAAATTCGCTCAATTATTAAAAGATTGTTGAAATGAAATTAAATATAACTGCCCCAATTTCTTTCATTAATGAAAGAAGATACATTTTAGATGTTTTTTTTAATGAATTTCTCGGACTTGAATATGAAGTCGAATTTAAAGAAACAACCGATACTGTGAAAATCTTTTATGATGATAGCATAAAGCACATTTCTATTGTTGACACTTTTTTTTCCATGAATGAATCTGACTGGCTAAAAGAAAAGTCTCTTCCCAAAGAGCCGCTCAAAATGATTAACAGTTCTGTTTTTCCAGGCAACCCGATACTCTCCTCGGATCAAATCCAGCTTATTTACGGCACAAATGAAAGTGAAATTAATGTTTCTGAAGAAGAAATTTTTATTCCTGTAGATGTTTTCGGCAGTGCCTTTTTTATGCTTACCAGATATGAAGAAGTTGTCAGAAAAGATCGAGACAATCATGACCGCTTTCCGGCAAGTGCATCTTTGGCGTTCAGAGAAAAATTTTTAAATCGTCCAATAATTAATGAATATCTTGAAATTTTATGGGCTTCAATGAAAAATTTGTGGCCTGAAATGAAAAGAAAAGAGAGAAAATTTGAAATGGTTTTAAGTCATGATGTTGATAGACCATTTAAATACCTGAATATGCCACAAACAACATTGTTAAAAATTGTTGCAGCAGATTTAATTAGAAGAAAGTCTGTAAAAAAAGCAGCTGAAAGTGTTAAAAACTATATCGCAGTTAAAATGGGTGAAATAGACAAAGATCCTTTTTGCACATTTGATTTTATTATGGATCTGAGTGAAAAGGCCGGATTGAAAAGCTGTTTTTATTTTATTTCTGATCATTCAGATAACAAGATCAATTGCGATTATTCAATAAATGATCCTGAAATAGTCAATCTGATGAAAAAGATACACAAGAGAGGACATGAGATAGGTTTGCATCCTGGATACGATACTTTTGATAACCCTGAAAAGCTTAAAAATGAGTTTGTAAAACTCCAAAATGTATGTGCTGAAAATGGCATTATTCAAGACAGGTGGGGATCCAGACAACATTATCTTCGATTCAGTGTGCCTCAAACATGGAGCTATCTGTCTGAAGCTGGGATTAATTATGACTCTTCAGTCGGATTCGCTGATCATATTGGTTTTAGAAGCGGAATATGCTATGATCATCCGGTTTATAATGTTGTTCAAAGGAAACGGCTTGATGTTATTGAGAAACCTTTGATTATTATGGAAAAAACAGTTATTGATATCTCTTATATGAATTTAGGGTTGACTATTGACGCCGAAAAGATTTTTTTTGATATTAAGAAAGTAGTTGAAATGTTTGGAGGTAGTTTTTCATTGCTATGGCATAACTCGGCATTCGATACTATCGGGAAAAAGAATATATATATGAAAATATTGGACTCTTAATATGTATTATTTCATCAGCTTTATTATTCTTGTTTTTTCGTTTCTTTTATTTCGGAAAAACGCAGGAACTATGGCATTTAATAAAATAAATATGATATCCTACATTTTTTATGTTCAGATGTTTCTCATGTCATTTATAGGAGCACTGCTTGTTGTTAATAACATCGACAATCATTACTTGATAAGCAGACTTACTTCTGAGAACCCAAGATATTACGGCTGGTTGGCAGTAAACTATTCCATGATCGCAATGCCTTTGGGGATGTTGTTTTCTTCGTTTCTCCTTAAAGAAAAGGATGTTGGCGAACTGTTAAAGAGATATGGTGTGAAGAATGTTGAACCAATAGTTTCTAAAAATGATTCATATCTTAGACTGCTGTTGCTATTTCTTTCTTCTATATCAATAATCTCAGTATGCTATACATTTTATTCCATCGGAAGCATGCCTGTGCTGAGTCTTCTTTCAGGAGAAAGTTCAAAATTTTTAGCAAGATTGAGAATTGAGGCTTCCCTTGAGTTTGGAGGGAATATTTATGTTAGAAATATATTTGCAATAGCTTTAACCCCTGTTTTGTCATACATTTCATTTGGGTATTACAAAATGACAAAATCCAGATTCGATTTATTCTGGTTTTTAATAATGCTTTTCTTTTCTTTACTTATTTCAACTTATAGTCTTGCAAAATCGCCATTGTTGACATATTTGTTAGGGTTCTTCTTGTTGAAAATTTTAGTTGATGGAAAAGTTAGTAGAAAAGTAATAGTTTTTTCGATGATTTCTCTTCTTTCTTTGTTGATCTTCTTATACATTTCAGTAATGGGATCAAATTTGGAAAGGATACCCGATCTTTTTATAAAATTTAATGAAGGGATTTCCGGCAGGATTCTTCTAAGTCAATCGGCTGGGACTTTTTTCTCTTTTGATATTTTTCCTGTGCAGAATAATTTTCTGGGATTTTCAAGTTTTTCTAATGTTATTTCTGAGATTTTTTCTATTGATAAAAGCGATAGATCTGCCAGAATAATTATGTCTATAATTATGCCTTCAGCAATTGATGATGGCACGGGAGGAGTTATTAACAGCCTTTTTGTCGGTGAGGCTTGGGCAAATTTTGGATTAATTGGAGTGTTGTTGTCGCCTTTTTGGGTCGGTTTTGTAATTCAATGGAGTTATATATCAATATTGAGATCAAAAAAAACACCAATTTTTCTTGCGTTAATGGTTTATCTAACTCTAAAATGGCCGATAACGGGAGGATTTAATGATTTTATTTACAATGCTGGGATTGTGATGATGTTCTTAGTTTTTTCTTTAATTATTTTTTTCAGCATTTTCTTAAGAATAATAAATACAGGGGAAAGATATTTTTTAAGAATAAGAGCTGATTTTAAAAGATGAGTATTGCTGAGAAGAAAAAAAACATGATTTTTCATACGCCTCTTCCATTGTTCGAAGACCCTGCTTCAGCAAGTGGATTGCGGCCATTGAAGATGATAGAAGCTTTTAAGAATATTGGGTATAATGTTGATGTGGTGTCTGGTTATGCAAATGAAAGGAAAACCAAAATTAGAGAAATTCTGAGAAGAATAGAAATGGGTCAAAAATATGACTTTTGTTATTGCGAATCATCAACGATGCCAACCCTTTTAACAGAACCTAATCATTTGCCTGTGGCTCCATTCTTGGACTTCCATTTTATTAAAAAACTGAAAGATAATTCTATTTCCACTGCTTTGTTTTATCGTGATATCCATTGGGTATTTGAGCAATATAAGAATGCAACAGGGTTTTTTAAAAGATTTATTGCGACACTCTTTTACAGATATGATCTTTTAATGTATAACCGATTGTTTGATGTTCTTTTCCTTCCATCTGAGAAAATGGTTGAATCAATTCCGGTAAAGATAAAAATAAACAAAATCTTCGCCTTGCCGCCGGGATGTGATATAACAAATTTTGATTTAAAAGATATTAAGAAAATAGAAAATGAACTCACTGTTGTTTATGCCGGAGGCATTATTCCGCCTCTTTATGATTTAAGTCCATTATTTGAAGCTATAAAGAAAAACAAAAAGCTAAGACTCTTTCTTATATGTAGGGAGGAAGAGTTTATAAATACAAATACTTACTACGATATATCAAATGTAAAAAACATAGAAATTATTCATGGTAGCGGTGCAACCATAAGAAAATATTTTTTAAATGCAGACATTTATGCGATTTTATGGAAGCCGTTTTCATATCTTTCTTTTGCATATCCATATAAACTTTTTGAAGCACTTTCATATGGGTTGCCAATTATCACAACAAAAGGAACAGCAACCTCTGATTTTGTGGAAAATAACAATATCGGCTGGACGGTTGATTTAGACAAC
>ENA-UPXM01006576-UPXM01006576.1-activated-sludge-metagenome-genome-assembly--contig:-NODE-6576-length-10773-cov-4.555048_pt1 | contig 10773 bp, 18 predicted proteins | sample MGYA00238178_ERZ772708 | MGnify/ENA primary metagenome ERZ772708 (study PRJEB29002, sample SAMN05720212) | activated sludge metagenome | isolation source: anaerobic digester from wastewater... | reverse complement strand
CCAATGTTTCAAGAGGGACATTATTAGAGGCCGGACTCAAAAATATTCGAAAGTTTTTCTCAACCATATTCTTCCGGTACTCATCCTGAGGAGTCCCATAGAGGGTAGGCATTTGTCCGTCTTTCCCCTTCCCTTCTTTTACCAAGTACCGGTTGATCTGTTCCTTGTGAGCCGCCATGCTGCGGGAGTAATGCATTTTCACTGTACACCGCTGCCTCGTGTCTTTAACCTGGGTGTAGCTACGTCTTCCTGATCCTCCGCCACTGCCTTTTTTCTTCTTGCTAGCATTATACCTGCGGAGCATATAAAGAGCGGCGAGCCCAAGGGCAATATTCGGCCTCTTGTGGATCGGTTTCCATTCAGGACTGATTTCGTAATCGTCTACGCCAATAAAATGCTTCACAGTTAGCTCACAATCCCGAATTGTCGGTCTATCTCGACAAGGTTCTCGGTTACGTTGCCACCAGTTACGAATGCTCTTGACCGCGCGATAAGGTATTCCTTTTTTTTGGCGGGATCCAGCTTATAGAGCTGCAAATATCGCCCTATTTCTTCCTGAGGCGGGTCGATCGGAGTTTCACAGGTTGAACACTTTCCAGTCCCAGCGGTAATAATTTGTTCTTCACCACACACTGGGCATTGATACTTTCGTTCTGGTGGGTCGGTTCTCTTTACCGCTTGCGCTTTGATCCTTGCATGATACCGCTCAACATACACATCGCGAAAGAAAACCTTGAAAAAGTACCCGTGGAGATTATGTATCCTTGGTTGAGATTTAAGTGTTGTGTAAAACCACTCAAGGTATTCATTCCCGAGAGTGTAAAAATTCAAAAAGTCTGCTGCTGCAGGATAAAACTCCTCATCGAGGATCATCCCCGGATCAAGCAAACGAAGTTTATCCCGTACAGAAGCAGCAGTATTTGGTTTTTTATTTGGTTTAGAATATGTGTTTATATCTGGTATTGGTTTCCCCGTTTGGGGAAATGGATTTCCCGTTTTGGAGAAATGCATTTCCCCGTTTGGGGAAATCGATTTCCCCGTTTGGAGAAATGCATTTCCCCTTTTGGGGAAATGGAAGGATTGGACATTTGCGGTCTCCTGATGACTGTTTTCATCCTCGGTTGTGCTGCAGTCATCAGATGATTCCGCATAATTCTCATCACACTCAGGATCTGTATTCTCCTCATTATTATCTGATTTACCATTATCCTGGGAAGGTTTCTTTTCTCCAAGGTATTTACTTATCCAGTACTCTTCATCTACGAGACAATACCAACTAGTCCGGTCAAAACCCTTCTCATTGAAGTTCCCTTTAACGATAAAGCCATTATCTTTCAGTTTGTTGAGATAATTCTCTATCTGTTTCTTTGAGAAATATGGGAATTGCTTCAAGAAGGCTTGAATACTGTTAAAGGTGAAGTACCGCTCGACTTCCTTTCCCGCAATTTCGATACTTTTTTTGTTTCGGTCATTCGTCTTATTATGAATAATCCAGTAGCAAATATTCTGAAAGAGAACGGCAATATTTGTATCTTTGAACTGTTCTGCTACCTCTGTATCGAATGTATGGAACATATCTACCTTTCTCCCTTTTTTCTAATTTCTTATCAATAAAAGGGGCCGGGGAAAGAAGCTCTCCCCGGCCGAGCTGAACTCAAACACCGGTAACGACCGGCACGTGATTTTCACCCATACGGGCTATGCACTCTGGCAGAATCGAACTGCCATAAAGCCACACCTGCGAGTGCTAAAACTCCTTATTCTCGAGGGAGAGCAATACCGAACCTATTCCGAAAATCGAAACACCCGCAGTAATGATCACCTTCCCAAGCAACTCAATAACAAACATTTTTTTGTCCTCCTCACGTTTACTGCTCATGATAAAACCTGAGACATGCTGGACACTTTTGAACGTCACTATTCCAGTCAACGATATTTTCAAGTGCCCAGTCAGTACTCTGTCCGCATGCAAAAAAAGTGCGAGTACAGTTCCCGTTGACGGTCTTCTCCTCGCGTATAACCAAATGCTTGTATCGCTGCCCGTATCCTCTTTTCCATTCATTTTTCATACCTATTCACCTCCCAGCCCCCAAAGGCCTCTTTGATTTGCTCGGGCATCTTGTTCGGCATTCTTGAACTCATACATTCGTTCAGGATCAAATGCAAACTCACCATAGAAGAATCCATATCCTTCGGAAATGAGTTGTTTGTTGATTGGTATTTGGTTTATATCGTTGTATACATAGGCGAGAAGCCGTCCATACTGATCACGGGTACTTGAAACTGAATCAAACTCAATAAGCACATTCTTCTGGTAATATCGATTAGTATAAGTCCTGGCTTCACGTGCGTAGTATTCAGCCGGAACCGTATAGAGTTCCGGTGTATCTACACCAATAAATCTCACTCTTTCATTCCATGAGCAATCAGGAGGCGGATCATCCACGAACTGGATTTGTATCGTATCACCGTCAACAACAGCGGTTACCACCGCTTCATACCATGATGGTGCGTCTTCAAGTTGACCGATTGCACAGGAAATAGTTACAAAAAGGAACAGAGAAACAACAAGAGCTCTACGCCAGATATTCTTCATACCAATCCTCCGGATAGTCATCGTTATCTCCATAGACTTCCTCGTCCGTCAAAGGTCCGAGAGATTCTATATACACATCAAAGTCTTCAGGCATTTTTCTCGTCCTTGTATGAGTTAATAAATATCCAGCTGAGGATCATCCCCTTCTGGATAATCATTGCCCGTTTCTTCATCTTGGGATTCAGTGCTATCATGTTCTTGTTCTTGTGTATTCTTTGGAGAAGATAGTAGGTTTATATCCCGAACATGTATTTCAATGCTGGATCGTTTCTTTCCGTCTTTTTCCCACCTGTTTTGTCTTAACTCTGCTTCAACTCCGACAAGAACGCCCTGTTTCAGAAATGGGTAAAGGCCCATAGCCTTCTTGTCGAATATCGCAAGATCGAAATAATTCGCATCCTTTGACCAAACATCTCCGGTTCTTTTTGTGAAGTTGTTTGCGATTGAGAACTCACAAATAGTTACGTTTCGAGCTGTTTTCTTTAATTCGGCATCGCGCACCAATCGACCGGTCAGTGTTACATTGTTCACATCAGCCATTTCGTTTCTCCTTTTTATGACAAAATGAAAACGATACTCCGTGAACGGAATATCTCAGTCCTCTACAAACTCTTGATACCTGTATGGGGGATACACCCAAGTTTCGTGCTGCAGAAGAAATACTTTCGAATCGCTCTCCAGTTTCCTCACACATAACTGGTTTGGCACATCGAGCAATGACAGCAGAAGAAACGTTGTCTTTCCACGTTTCAGGCATTTTTCTTTTCTTGCATGATTCGCTTATTTTCATTCTTGTTGTCTTCGAAAGCTTTTTAGTCTTCACGCTTTGCACCTTCGGTTTTTACAGCGTCGAATACATCATCTGACTTTTGCTTCACTGCATACACGTAAAAACATTCTTCAGTGGAAACCAATTCTTTATCGTTGTGCCGCTTTATTGCCATGGGAATTGCTTTCTTGCTTTTTAGGAATACCTTTGTATCCCCAATAAGGTCGTCTTCAAAGGTTGCTACAATTCCGACCCCGGTAAATAGCTGGTACTTCTCAAGACGCTGCAACGTTTCTTGTGGAATAGCTTTTTCTGGATGAAGGTACACATCATCAGTCATGGAATAAACGATATTTGTTCTCTGCATGTTCTCTAATCCTCCGGTATTTCAGGCTAATACCAAGAATCCATCAGGGATCCTATTCTTGACGCGCACTATTCCCGACAGTGGAGACAGGGTGGTAAAAGCCTGAGAAAACATCGTCTACCGCTTCCGGCCAGACAGCGTCGAGATTCGGCCACTCTCCCCTGAAAGAAGCCAACTTTTTGGTGAACTCCTTAATCTTTTTCCGCTGAGTTGAACTACGCGGTAAAGAGTCATAAATCTCTTTCAGTTCCTGAAATACGTCGCCAAAGTGATCAAAATAATCTTTCATTATTCACCTGCCTTTTCCAATTCGTTATTTATCAGAGAACGCAATTCTTCGATTTTGTTCTCCTCGAGGTGCTTCTGGAGAGCACGGAGGAACTGAACTAATTCCCTGGAAGGCTTTTTTTCTTTCTTTACCGCAGGTGCATCTTTCAAGTTTTCACGTACAAGTTGGTATGCCTTGTTAAGAGTTAATTCGCCGGACTCTATTTTCGCTTTTATTTCATCTGAAGCATATTTTTCAACGGTTCGGGTTTTCTCCACCCGTGACGTTGATATCCCAAGTATCTGAGCAGAACGCGTAGCGGACTTACCCTTCTCGCCTTCCGCACCAAGGCCGCGGGTTTTAAGCGTATCCACGATTTTCAATGCTTTGAGTAGTTCAGCGTCGCTTAAGTTTCGCCGCTCTGTTTGTAAGCTGATCGCATACTCAAGAGCTTCATCAATAGAAGAGAACTCATGAAGATAGCATGGGATCTCATATAGTCCTGCTTCGATGGCACCTACTCGGCGGTGGTGTCCATCGATGAGGATGTGGGATCCGCCCGTTTTCCAGATATGGACCGGCTGTGAATTGTCATACCCGTTCTCCTTAATCCTCATGGTGATCTTTTCCACATTGGCCGGAATAAGCGGAAAAAGTTCCTGGAATTCCTTTTTCAGTTTGATATCTTTAAGTGGAATCAGGCGAGCAAGGAGAACAGTCCCGGAATTGTTGAGATCCAGTTTCTTTTCATCAGATAAAATTGACAGTGGTTTCATGTGTTGTCCTCCTATTAGAAGCTTTCCACTTCATCTGCAGTATCTTGGATGATGAGTTCCACAAGAGCCTTTATTCCGTCATAGAGCTTTTCATTACTCTTCCGGGTAATCCTCATGTCCCGATCGATGGCATTGGTCACGGCAGAAGTCTTCGGAAGAAAAATATTGAGACACTGGCCAAAGGTCTTCTTGTAGAGGGAAATGTACTGGTAATGGCTGGAGTTCTTGTTTTGTGCGTAATGGTTTACGCCGTTGAAGAAAAGCCCCCATGAAGAGATCTTTTCTGCCTCAACAATCTTGCTCTGCAGGGAGAGACAAGAGATCATATCAAACTGACAAAGCATGACCGGTGTAAGGATTATCTCTCCCGCGTGAATTGCATTCAACACGACTGAGTTATACCCTTGGGAAGTATCAATAAGAATGTAATCATACGTCTTGAGTGAATCCGCTTCGTTATCAAGAAGCGTTTTGAGTAGATACGGATCTTTGATATCAAGACGTTCGATATCAGAATTTGACGGGATTATGTCGATTCTTTCATTTCGGGTTGATACGATATTATCAACAAGATTGCCACTTTTTATTGCAGCTGAAAATCCTTTTCCCAATAAGCTTGCCTTGCTTTCGAGGTAGTACAGGGTTGTACTGTTGCTGTAGTCTGTGTCGATTACCAGAACATTCTTTTCCATTGCTGCAAGGTAGTTTGCAGTAAGGATTGTACTGGAGGACTTCCCTACCCCTCCTTTTGTCGATACATACGCAATTGTTTTCATAACGAGCTCTCCTTTTCGTTTCCGTCTATTTCTGTTGGACCCATCCTGTGATAAGTCAATTCCTATTCCATTTGCGGCAGGAAGGGGATTCGAACCCCTTCAAGAAAAGGTAGGAGTGGAGAGCTCCCGTAACTCACCGTTTCCCCGGATTATCCTTCCGCTGCCAAGCTATTTACCGTTTTGGGCATGGCTTCGCCATCACAAATTGCTCTCCCAATTTGCGCTAACAAAGGCCCCGAGACCTCACCTTCTTTCATCCCGGCCGAAACACGGTGATAAAAGGCCGGTTGCGTTTCCGGCACCGTGCCTTGCTTCACGCAAAGCAGGTCGCTTACAAAAATCATTTATTCAAATAGCTTCAGTTGAAGCTAAACTTCACGTCCGATTCACTTGAGCTGTTTTTGAAATCTTCTATATTAAGGGTGTCTTCCGTTTCCTGGCTTTCGAGCAGGTGTATCTGGAAAGAGCAAACAGCAATCTTTCCTTCCTCATATCCTGATAGCCAGGCATCACGCTGACAGGATCCGGCCGGATCGGTCGGCTTGATGAAGAGCTTTGAATGTTTGGTATCAAGAAGTCCGTTGAACGCGGCGGCACGAAAGCCGTTCTTATACTCAATACTCCGAAGATTGTGCGGGGAGGTAAAAGCATCCGCGAAAAGGTCGTCCGCTATTGCTTTCGCCATTTCAGGGGAAAAGCGCTTGTCAGAAACGAATTCATCGCTCATGAGTCCCTCCCTTCTCTTCTTTACGGGTGACTTTCATTGCCTCTGCTGTCTGGATTTCTGTTTTGCTGATGCGGCCGGAATGGAAGGTAAAAACTATGGAACAGGTGCCAAACTCTATGTCAGTGCTTTTTTTGTTTAAGAGGGAAAGACAGTTCTTGATGATTTCAGTGTTTTCCCGGATGTACTCTTCGTTCAGCATATTGCCCGCTCCCCTACCAGCTCCATGGAAACCCCTTTCGGTTTGCCGGGAATCCGGTATTTCTCGATTTCTTTATCAAGGACCGCCTTTTCAAACATGACCTGATTTCCAAAGAGCTTGACCCTGGGAAGCTCAGGATGACGGTCCAGGGTAGCGATGCTTATGTTCAGGTACTTGGCAGCCTGCTTGCGGGTAAGTAAGGGGGATTCAATTTCTTGTGACATTGCCTTTCTCCTTAGTAAACAAAAAAGCCCCTCTTGATCCGAGCCGATCTAGAGGGGCCTAACCGTTTCCGGTTTATCCGCAAAGCGGATAAGTCACGGCTCGGTTCAGACTTATCAACTCTGCTAATACTTAATTTTAAGTATCTTATACCACTATAGCGTCTATTTAAGTTTTGTCAATACTAAAATACGTTTTTTTAAGTACACTGTGTTTAATGGGATTTAAAGAAAATCTTAGATCGGAGCTTGACTATCAAGACATGATAGTTAAGGAACTTTCTGAGAAAACCGGCATTAATAAACGTACTCTTGATAATTATCTAACAGGCCACAAATCTATACCCTCAGCAGATATTGCCGTGAAGATTGCGAAAGCGCTTAGGGTTACAGTCGAATATTTAGTTACTGGTAAGGATAGTCATAAAGAAGCAATGGTCCCACCTCAGACACGGAAGCTTCTTGAGCTCTTTTCTATTCTTGATGAACGAGATAAGCAGACTGTATTGAATCTGGTTGAATCTTTGTCCGACAGGTACGCAAACGGTGGAGAGACGGAAAAATCGTCTTTTCCCGCAGGTTAATACTATATCTTATAGGAATAGGGTTATCTAAAATATTTAAGGTCTGTAAGTACCAAGTCCTCTTTTCATTAAGTATAAACTGATAAACATATATCGTTTCTTGAAGAATTATCGTTTCTAAAAACGATAAAATTACATATGTTGGTTGTTCATTTTACAAAAAAACAATTGACATCTTTTATTTAGTGATATATATTTAACATGCGTCTGGTAGGAGTCGCAAAGCGTCTCCCCGAGCGGTGGTTTACCGCATCACCAGTCGCATTTTTTTGTATGCTGTTATGTTACATAGATGAATCCGGTACTCCAGAACCCACAGGAAATACCAGCCACTATGTTCTAGCTGGCCTTGCTATTCCTATCAGCGAATGGAAAAGATGTGATAGTGAAATAGATAAAATAAAAAAGAAATTCCATATTGTTGGCGAAGAAATTCACACGGCTTGGATACTACGGAAATATTTAGAACAATCAAAAATCCCAAATTTCGATTCCTTGGATTATTCAGTAAGACGGTATGAAGTTGAAAGATATCGGAAAACTGAATTGCTTCGTCTTCAAAAAACTGGTGACAAGGGATATAAACAGATGAAGAAAAACTATGACAAAACATCTGCGTATATTCATTTGTCCTATGATGAACGTGTAAACCTGATAAAGGAGATAGCGGAGAAAATTGCTAGTTGGTCAAATGCAAGACTTTTTGCAGAATGTATAGATAAGCTTTACTTCGATCCACTGCGTTCAAAATTAACCATTGATGAACAAGGTCTTGAACAAATTGTTTCTCGATTTCAAACTTATCTCACAATTTACACGGCCTCATCGTGTAGCAAACAATACGGCTTGTTAATTCATGACAATAACCAGACGGTCGCAAAAAAACACACAAACCTTATGAAGAAGTTTCATAGAGATGGTACATTTTGGGTTAACCTTGACAATATCATTGAAACGCCGTTATTTGTTAATTCTGAGTTAACTTGTATGATTCAGCTTGTTGATGTTTGTAGTTACGCTCTACGAAGATACCTGGAAACACAGGAAGACGATCTTTTTGATATAATTTATACCCGCGGGGACCGTAGCACACGGAATGGTAAGTGTGTAGGCATTCGTCACTTCACTGAACCAGGATGCAAATGTAAAATTTGCACTAATCACTCTTAATATATATAGTATAGACCTTTGCTTACAAAGCACCATTTAGACCTCTTCGCTAGGCTTAGCATTCAACATACCTGTTAGAAGTTTATTTGTGATTATTCCCTTTATATTTGGCGGTTTTATACTAAAAAGACTCAGTTCAACTTCACTTTACTCTCATTTATCCTCATTTGCTTGCTATGTACATCATGCAGGTATAAAATGTTGTATGGATCAGCATTACCGCTACTTGAAAGATCCTGTTAATCGCCCATAAAGACGGATTTATATTGTTGCTTTTTACAAGAAGTACTTTTTTCAAGATTTTTCCAACAAGTTCTACAGACTATTCGACATTGGCTTATACATAATTTGAATAAAGTGCTTCTTCTAGTAAGATAAAGGAGGCACATATGCGATTACCACCATAGTGTATGCTTAAGTTCGCACAAAAATCATATCATTTTTGAAGGAGAAATTATGTATAAGACAGGTGAAAAGCCCGGGAAGGGAACATACTACTGTACGAAGTGTGGTCAAAGAGTTGTGTTGGATGATGATTCAGATACGCTTCCGCCTTGCCCGCATTGTAATAATACCACTTATCGAAAGTAGCTAATAATACTAGGAAATTGTCGTTTAATCTTTAATTCAATAATTTCCTAGTGTAATAATCATGCGAACAATAAATTGCCCATATTGTGGTAAAAAAACAGTGATTCCAATTGTATATGGATACCCTGGAGCCGAATTGTCTGACAAGCAGAAAAAGCGAGAACTTAAACTTGGTGGATGTGAAATAAAACCAGATAATCCAGCAAAACACTGCTTGTCATGTCATAAAGATTTTGATCAACTACATCCTTGTGCATTTTATGTCAAAAACTTTAATTTCTTAATTACCGGTTATTATAGTACCGATCTTCGTTTTGATATCCAGGCATCAGTAAATGGATATAGGCTTATCTACATCAAATCCGTTAACGGTGATGAAGGCAATGGAGAACCAAAGGAATTCCTTTTTGACCTAATGAAATGGGGAGAAATTTGGACAAAAATCTTAAAATGCTTTGTTTTTGATTGGAACGATGAGTATGTAAATAATAATGTAATAGATGGACCTAGCTGGGAGTTAGTTATAGAATTATTGTCTGAATCAGGGGACGGAACAACACAGATCAAGAGAATAATCGGAACAAATCATCATCCAGTCTATTTTAATAATTTACTTAAGATATTCAGTACTATTGTAGGAGAAAAATTCTCTTAACAGCTGCTTTAACCTGGCAAATCCTATTGTCATGGTTTGTGCTTGGCACTAGTAGGAATCGCAGTACCAAGACTACTATACACGCGGGTAGCTGGCATTATTATCAAGTGGAATGAAAAAACCTTTTATGCAATTGGGGTTTCTAATACATAGCTGTATATGATTCTTTTCCCTAAATCCTGCTGTAGGATAGGCCACGTTTCCTTCAAAAAAGACGGCCCTTACCGAGTCATAGGGTTTTTCTTCGATTTTTTCTCTCATTTTATGCAACATTTCGATAACAGCACAATCAAGAACGCGAAGAAGAGTCTCATCGGAACCTTTACAGGATCTATTCTGGATAAGTGCTTCGTTTCTTCTTTGGCAATCTGCCTCAAGAACAGAATAGGAGGCCTTAAGTTCTTGAATTCCATCAGATTCCAGAAGATCCAAACAGTATCCGAGAGAAATAATAGCTCCCAGAACCGACGGTTTTTCTATCACTTGTTTTGTGTTTTGAGGTTTTTTTTTAGCTTCAACAGCCCAGTCATAAGCTCTTGTATAATTATTTTCCCAAAAGTACATTCCATTCCCGAGCCAGTCATAATTATTTGTACTTGGGAGGAATGGTTTTCTTCTATTAATGATGTCATCACGAACGCTTTCATCACAGCCGTGAAAGCCAAGAACTAGGTTATTTCTTATCCTGTACACAGCATACACTCATCGAACGATACCGCGCTGTATAATCACCTTTACTATTAACAATTCCCGCTTCACGAAGCAACGAGGTAGATTTTGCAGTATCACCGATAAGTTCAGCGGCGAAAGCATTGAGTTTTTTCAAATAGCTTTGTCGATCCTTGTCAGTATGCTTCATCCATTCCCTTCCTTCTCCGTCTCTAATACTAAATGTTGTGACCTGATGTGTCAATTCCTTTTCGTCAGCACGGACTCCTTCTGTCCCTTTGTCATCCGTATCTTTATGAAAAATCAGCTATCACACTATAAATAGTTTTTCTTGTACAAAGAACTCTCCGATGTTACTATTAGCTATAGTCCTTATTTAGGCTCGTAAATAATCAAAAAAGTATT
>ENA-UPXM01006571-UPXM01006571.1-activated-sludge-metagenome-genome-assembly--contig:-NODE-6571-length-10778-cov-3.664646_pt1 | contig 10778 bp, 7 predicted proteins | sample MGYA00238178_ERZ772708 | MGnify/ENA primary metagenome ERZ772708 (study PRJEB29002, sample SAMN05720212) | activated sludge metagenome | isolation source: anaerobic digester from wastewater... | reverse complement strand
GAATATCCCGTTTTGAACTTAGCCAGAAATCTACGGTGTCTCCTTCCGAATCTACAGAACGGTACAAATCTCGCCATTTCCCACGAGCCTTGACATAGGTTTCATCAACCTGCCAGGAACGTTCAGTCGCTTGGCCTTCTGATGAACAATTTTCACTAACGTTTTGACCCAATGCCACAGCGTTGAATGATCCGGCTTAAGACCACGTTCTTCCATCATCTCCGCTAAATCCCGATAGCTCAACGGATACCTTAAATACCAACTGACGCACACCCTTATAATTGTTTCTTTGTATTGCCGCCATTTCGTTTTAAGCTCCGCCTGCATCACCCGAAAATTTCGTCCGCTCTTACATCTTGTCAAATCTTTTCAACAGAACCAATGATTACAAGATGACTTGAAGGCATTTTTTGGCTTATTACTTGCAGTTAAAAGCTTTTTGGCTATAAGTGATTGCCTTATCAGGAGCGTAACTATGTTCGCAATACAAGAGGCTAAACGGGCCGGTCTATTGAATTTTAAAAACATTTGCAAAAATTTCTTGCCAGGTGTCGTGGTGGGCATTGTGGCCTTGCCATTGGCGATGTAGGTGATTTCACCGCTGATGTTGCGCAAGCCGCCGCCATTCATGCCGCCATCAGTGAAGTTGAACAGCGGGCGGCCTTCGTTGGGGTCTTTGACCGTGACGTTGCGGAAGAACAGGTTGCCGCCGGCCGACTCGTCCTGGGCGCGGTTGCTCATGTTGATGACCGCCTTCTCGGGCTGGGTGTGGCCGCAGTTGTCAATCGTCACGTTGACAAATTCGATTTTGACGCCGTCAGCGTCATTGCCGACTAGGCTGATCGGATTGCCGGCATTGGTGAATGTACAGTTGATGACTTTGAAATGTCCCTGCAAGGTGCGGCCAGGGCCGTTGCCAGTATGGAGCGCCAGCGGAGAACGCTTGTCGTTGATGGAGATGCAGTTTTCGAGGGTCACTTCCAGCGGGCTGATGTCGCTTACCATGTTAGGCAGATAGAAGACGTATCCGCCGCCGTTGTTGTTTTCGCTGTAGCAGTTGCGCATGACGCAGTTGCGGATTGGCTCGTCCGGCAGGTTGGGTTCAAAGTCAATGCCGGCTTCCGGCGCGGTGCCGCTGGTGTTGATCAACTTGGTGTCTTCGATGAGCATGTTGACGGCGGCGATGACGCTGATGCCCTGGCGGTTGTTACCGTCGCAGACAACGTTTTTGATCAGGATGTCAGTCGGAGGCACGCCGCGTTTGGCGATGCCCAGATAGATGCCGTCACCGCCGGTGTCGACAATGTTGAGATTGATGATGTTGACCCCGAGCGAGCTCAAAATGCTGATGCCGTGCCGCCACTCCGATTTTTTGTAGGCGTCGGTATGGTAGTCAGCCTTGTGCATGCGGAGGGTGGCGCCTTTGCCGAGTCCGCGGAGAGTCACGTTTTCCTGCTGGCGGATAGTTATCAGGGCGTCGGTAAGTCCCTGGAACTGGCCTTTCAGGGCGACCAGCTCGACGCCTTCCTCAAAGATGATTTCCTGGTTGCTGACTGCCGTCAACTTGTTGGTGTACCAGGGCGACGGCATCTTGTCGATGATCAGCTTGGGGACTTTGGAATTGATGGCTTGTTGCAGAAATGCGGTCGAGTCGGCAGGGTTAAAGCCCCACCAGGAGACGCGGGCTTCGGTGAGGGTGCCGGCGGCAACTTGAGCCACTTTTTCCGGGTTGGCCTGCTGGGCTGTGGCAAGAGTTACGCCAAGGCCAGCGGCGCAGAGAAAGACGCTGAGGCTGCGGAAAGTCATGGTGATTCCTTTAGGATTGTGGGTGAAAGGGCGCAAAAATCATGGCATGGGAGACTTTCGACCAATTATTATTTTAGCATGACCGGCAACTATTGCAAATCAGCTTGGGCGTCCAACAGCGATGGTGGCGGGAAAGAGTCGGCAGTAAGACACGCGAAAACGGCTGATTTTTCCTGGCGGAAGTTGAAAATGCGGTTTGAAGAGACGTCGGCGGGATAAATATCGGCTATATTATGAGATTTGCGTACAAGCGTTATACCTGCCCCGCAGGGGGGCGAGCTGGAATGGCGCACCAGATAGAGAAGCGAGGGCGGAGGCCCGCAAATGCAGGAGTCACGAGAAGATGGGAAAAAAGATGAATGTGGCGGTAGTTGGAGCAACGGGCGCAGTCGGCGTCGAGGTACTCAAGACTCTGGATAAGCGCAATTTTCCTCTCAAAGGCCTGCGTCTTTTGGCCTCGGCGCGCTCAGAGAACCGTCGGCTGCTCTTTCGCGACGAAGAACTCCCGGTGGAGGTCTTGAGCGCAGATTCTTTCCAGGGCATTGACGTGGCCCTGTTCTGCGCTGGCGCGGCGCGGTCACGTGAGTTTGCAGCGGCGGCAGTTGCGGCTGGCGCAGTGGTGGTGGACAATTCGAGTGCGTTCCGGATGGATCCGAAGGTTCCGCTGGTGGTGCCGGAGGTCAACGGCGAGGACGTTCGCAAGCACCAGGGGATTATCGCCAACCCGAATTGTACGACGACCATCATGCTGGTGGCGGTGAAGCCGTTGTACGACATCTCGCCTATCCGCCGGATTGTGGTGAGCACCTACCAGAGCGCGAGCGGCGCCGGCGCCAAGGGCATGGAAGAATTGTGGACGCAGACGGCGGACGTCCTGGCCGGCAAGCCAGCCAAGCCGGTGACTTTCCAGCATCCGTATGCCTTCAATCTTTTCAGCCATAACACGACGATTGGCGAGAATGGCTACAACGAAGAAGAGATGAAGATGGTCAATGAGACACGGAAGATCATGCACGACGACACCATCCAGGTGTGTCCGACCTGTGTGCGGGTGCCGGTGCTGCGTTCGCATGCCGAGAGCATAGTCGTGGAGCAAGCCCGCAAAGTGTCGGTTGACGAGGCTCTGGCGGCTCTGTCCAAAGCGCCTGGCATCAAGGTCGTCGACGACCGCGCGGCCAACCATTTCCCCATGCCGAACGAGAGCAACGACCAATATGACGTCCTGGTCGGCCGGATTCGCGAAGACCTCAGCTGCGCTAACGGCCTGGCGCTGTTCGTGTGCGGCGACCAGCTTCTGAAAGGCGCGGCCCTCAATGCCGTGCAAATCGCGGAGCTGCTGGTCTGAAGCCGGCAGGCCGTCCGGGAAGCAGCGGCAGGCGCGCTTCCCGGGACGCGCGATTTGCACGGCATCGGGAAAATTATGAGCCACCCGGCTAAGGCGATGCGCGGAAATAGAGAGCGAGCAAGGAGAGGTCATGCCGATTTACTTCGTCCTGCTGTTGGACATACTAATCTTGTTTTTTTTCTTTGGCAGCCAGATTCTGCGCCTGGCGCAACGGCCGCGCCAGCGACGGCGGACGTTGCTGCGCGATTTTGAAAAGCATTTCAAGAGTCGGCTGCGGCGGGATGAGGACTTGCTCACCGAGGAGAACCAGGCGCAGCTGCGCAGCCTGATCGAGGAAATTCGCCAGGTGCGTCTTTCCGGAGACGACGGCGCAGTGTCTTCCTGCCTGTCGAACCTGGCTAGCGGCCGCACCGGCGGCAGGGCGCCAGCAACGCCGTCGTATGCGTGGATTCGTGAGCATTTAGAGGTGTTGGTAGTCGCCCTGGGCCTGGCTTTTGGCATTCGGGCGCTTTTCCTGCAACCGTTCAAGATTCCGACCGGGAGCATGCAGCCGACGCTGTACGGCATCCATTTTGTCGAGCAGGAGACACCGCCGCCAAAGAACTTTTTGCAGCGTTTTTTCGCCTATGTGAATTATTCACGTCGGGGCGTTGACGTAGTCGCCGAAGAATCAGGCGCGGTCGACTTGTCCCGGGTGACGGCTCTGCCCTCCATGCCCTTTTTTCCGACGTCCTCCGTGCCGATCGGATCGCGCCAGTACGCTGTCCCTGGCACTCCAGATACGGTGCTGCGGACGATTTACGACCAATACGCTGGCAAGCGCGATACAAGCCTTTTTGCCCGCGAAGAAGTTTTCTTGCGCGGCTACCTGGAGCTTGGCGACCATCTGTTCGTGAATCGGACGTCGCTGTGTTTCCGGGAACCTCGCCGCGGTGACGTGATGGTGTTTGTGACGGACGGGCTAGTCGATCCGGACGGCATTGGCTTTGGCGGTCGGTTTTACATCAAGCGGCTGGTCGGCCTTCCTGGGGACACTCTGCGGATCACCGACCACCGGCTGTATGTCAAGCCAGCTGGAGCAGCGGATTTCCGGCTCCTGGATGGCGCGGACGATCCTGGCTTTGACCGTATCCACAGCTTCACAGGCGGTTATCGCGGCTATGCTCACATGCCAAACACGCAGTATCTTACGAATAATGAAGACACCTTTGAAGTCCCGGCAGGCGAGTATTTCATGTTAGGTGACAACAGCGAGAACAGCAAGGACAGCCGCTACTGGGGCACGGTGCCGCGCCGCAACTTAGTCGGCACGGCGTGCTTTGTCTGGTGGCCCTTTTCCCGCCGCTGGGGAACTGTGGACCGAGTGGCGCCAATGCCGGTGGAGACGCCGCCGACCAGGCCCGCGATGGCGGCTGCGGCTTATCCATTCCTGCCGTGAACCAAGCCGGAAAGGGGCGCGTGGACGGGCGCGGCTGCAAACGAACAACGGACTTTGAGTGAGCGCTTTCATGGCTAATGCGAAACGTAAAGGCACATTGCAAATCATCGACGATGAAGCGTCGATCTGCTTTGCGTTTCGGCGCTATTTTGAAAAGCGCGGCTATGATGTGCTGACCAGCAGCCGCGGCGCAGAGGGCTTGCAGCAATGCCTGAGCCAAAAACCAGACATGGTGTTCCTTGACGTTCGCCTTGGCGATGCTGACGGACTGGACATCCTGGCTCAAATCCGGCAGGAACGGCCCCAGTTGCCCGTAGTGGTGATGACGGCGTATGGAACCTTGGAGACAGTCAACCGAGCCATGGCCAGCCAGGTGTTTGACTATGTGACCAAGCCGGTTGACATGACCCAGGCCGAGCAGCTCGTTCTCCAGGCCTTGGCGTCGACGTCGGCCGCGCCGACTACGCCAGCGCCAGCCGCTGCGGAGGGCTTTGTCGGCGAGTCGGCGGTCATGCAGGAATTGTTCAAGCAGCTCTTGCGAGTGGCGGCCATGGACGACGTGCCGGTGCTGATCACTGGCGCCACCGGCACTGGCAAGGAGCTGGCAGCCCGGATGATCCACGCCCGCAGCCGTCGTCGTCATGGCCCCTTTGTCGGCGTGAACTGCGGCGCTTTGCCGGATAATTTAGTGGAGAGCGAGTTGTTTGGGCATTGCCGGGGCGCCTTTACTGGCGCTGGCGAAGACAAGCCGGGGCTGTGTGAAGCAGCAGATGGCGGCGTCCTGTTTCTGGACGAGGTCGGGGAGCTGCCCTTGCCGACCCAGGTCAAGCTGCTGCGTTTTTTGGATCAGCACCAGGTCGAGCGCATCGGGTCGGTGAAGCCGCAGCCGGTCGATGTCCGGGTCCTCGCGGCGACGAATCGTGATTTGGAGGTCGCTGTCCGTCAAGGCAGTTTCCGGGCTGACTTGTACTATCGGCTGGCCGTCTTGCCGATCCGAACCCCGCTTCTCCGCGAACACCCCGAGGACGTGCCAGTGCTGGCGCGTTATTTTCTCGCCCAGGTCAACTCTGAGTTGAGCTTGGCGGCAGATGCTTGTGAGGCCCTGGCTGGCCGGGATTGGCCGGGGAATGTCCGCGAGTTGCGCAATGTCATCTGGCAGGCGGCCGCCAGGGGCGGCGGGCCCGTGATCACCAAAGCGTGCCTGGAGCAGTGCATGCAGCCGCAGGTGCCAGAGGCAACGCCGACCGACCAGAGGCGCTGGCACCTGGAACAATATGTCGATGCGCTGTCCTGGACAGGTGGCAGCTGTTTGCGGGACGCACTGTCTGAATTGCAGAATTTGATTGTTGCAAGGGCGCTGCGCGAGTGCCAGGGCAACCAGACCAGAGCGGCCGCCCGGCTGGGGGTGCATCGCAATGCCTTGCATCGGATGATGGAAGAAGCCGGCCTGAAGCCGAGCAGCAACACGGAGACGAAGGATGACGATTAAAATTCTCGGTCTGAATTGCAGCCCGCGGACTAAGAGCAACTGCGCGGCCTTGCTGGAGCATTCTTTTGCTGCGGCCAACGCCAAGCTCGGCGGCCAGATTGAGCATGAAGTCATTCATTTGAAGGACAAGAATATCCTCCATTGCCTGGCCTGCGGCGTCTGCGGCAAGCGCAAAGACCGCGAGGAATACATCCCCTGCGCGATTAAAGACGACATGACCGAAATCCTGGCCAAGATGTGCGAAGCAGACGGCATCGTCGTAGCGACGCCGGTCTACTTTGGCTTGCCGTCTGACTTGTTCAGCAAATTTATCATGCGTACGCGTGTGCTTCGGCACCAGGATTTCAAGTTGGCGAACAAGCCGGTGGGCGTCATGGCGATTGCTGGGCGTCGTTCCGGGGGCGCTGAGACGGCGATCATGGCCACGTGGCTGCCGTTCATCCGAAACGGCTGCCTGATTGTCGGCAATGGCGATCAGACCTGCCAGTATGGAACCATGGCCTGGGCCGGCCCGCCTGAACACATCCTCACCGATGAATGGGGCCTCGAACAGGGCGAACAGACTATCCGGCGCATCTTTGAAGTCGCCTCGCTGATTAAAGCTGGAAAAACTGTGGTCGGCGGGACAACGCCGATGAAATTCTCCTACACTGCCGGTAATCGGCCATCGTAATAAGAAAGGCAGACCATGTCAACACCGATTATTGAAGCACATCGCGGCTATAGCGCTGCGTATCCGGAAAACACCCTGTTGGCGTTTCGCCAGGCCATAGCAGCTGGAGCGCCGTCGATTGAGCTGGACATACACGTTTCCGCTGACGGCGAGCTGGTCGTGATGCACGACGCGACCGTCGACCGCACTACCAATGGCACGGGCGCGATAGCGAATCTGTCTTGGACAGAATTGCAGCGCCTGGACGCCGGCTCATGGAAGTCGCCGACGTTTGCCGGCGAGCGCATTCCCAGCCTGGAGGAGACCCTGGCCCTGTCCGATTCCAGCCCAGTCGTCTTTAATGTCGAAGTCAAGCGTTTCAGCGACCCGGTCCGGTCGGCGGAGAAGCTGACGGCGATGCTGCGCCGACATGCGCCGCGCCAGGGCACGCACATTGTTTCCTCGTTTGACTTGGATGCCTTGCTGCAAGTCCGTGCAGCTGATGCCGGGTTGCCGCTGGCCATCTTAGGGAGTGACGGCGTAGCTTTGTTGGAATTGGCCAAGAAGCATAGCTTTTCGTGGGTGCATGTTCACCATGAAGGCGTCACCCGTGACATGGTGCTGGCGGCTCATGCGCACGGTATCAAGGTGAATGTTTGGACCGTGGATAAACTAGAATTGGCTCAGGAATATGCTAAGCTCGGCGTGGACAAGATTTGCAGCAACCGGGCGCCTGAACTGTTGGCTGCCATCCGTTAAAAGCGTAGTCCTGCGGGACGGTCGGGGGCGACGCCCTAAACCTCGATGTTAAGCCGGGGCTTAGGGCACTGCCAAGCAGCCAGCATGAGGAGTGAGATGACTAAGAAAAAAACAAGTTCAACGGACGCCAAGTCCAAGATGGATATTGTGATCGCCGCTTTGGAAGAAGTCGATTCTGCAGATGCGGACGGTTCTTCGGTAGCGGCGAACGGCAAGCTTCCCAAGGAGCTGCCCATCCTGTCCGGCATTCAGAAGCCGGTGTTTCCCGGCATGGTGTTTCCCGTTTTGTTGACGGAGGATGCAGACATTTCAGCGGCGCGGGCTGCTATGGCCGCGCACGACCGCCTGATTGGCTTTGCGATGCATGAGCCGGGGTCAGAGGCGGTGGGCGGGAACAAGAAGAAGGAACTGAAGCTGTTCCGGGTCGGCACAGCGGCTTTTATCCGCCGTTCAGAGGAAACCACGGAAGGGCATTTGAATATTTTCTGCCAGGCGCGTTTTCGGATCATCCTGAAACAGGTCAAGGTGACGGACGGACGGGTCATGGCGAAAATAGAGTACCCGCAGGACATCCCCGGGGTCGAGGAGGAAGTCAAGGCTCTCTGCCTGGCGATCAAGGACGCCATGTACGAAATCGTCAGTCGAAGTCCTATTTTCACAGACGATGCCAAGGCCGTGATTCAGCGCTACAGCTGGAATGCGCCAGGCAGCCTGGCCGATTTTGCAGTCACGCTCACCAGCGCCGAGGGCGTCGAATTGCAGGATGTCCTCAATGAATTGCGGGTTCAGGCTAGGCTGGAAAAAGCCCTTTGGCTGTTGAAGCGTGAAGGCGAGCTGAGCAAGCTCAAGGAGGACTTGTCCAACAAAGTCGAAGCCAAGATGAACAAAAGCCAGCGCGAGTTTTTTTTGCGTGAGCAGCTGCATTTGGTGAAGGCGGAGCTGGGCATGGAGCGCGATACCCGCGAGGAAGAGGTGGATCGCTACCTCAAACGGCTGGAAGTCATTCGGCCCCATGCAAATCCAGAAGCCATCAAGCGGGTCGAGGACGAGGTTGACAAGCTCACGGGCATGCATCCTCAGTCCCCTGATTATGCGATTGCCCGCACCTATCTGGATTGGCTGACTGAGCTGCCTTGGGACGTAGCGACCGAAGACAAGCTCGACGTGGCTGCGGCTCGCAAAATTCTGGAGCGCGACCATTATGGTTTGGAAGACGTCAAGAAGCGCATCCTGGAATTCATCGGGGTGGCCAAGCTGAAAGGGTCGGTTGACGGTTCGATTTTGTGCCTGGTTGGTCCGCCCGGGGTCGGCAAGACCTCCCTGGGACGGAGCATCGCCGAGACCCTGGGACGGAAATTCTTCCGTTTCTCCTTGGGCGGCATGCGGGACGAGGCCGAGATTAAAGGCCATCGGCGGACGTATATCGGCGCCCTGCCAGGAAAGATCATCAACGCGATCAAGATTTGCAAATCCTGCAATCCTGTGATTATGCTGGACGAGATTGACAAAATCGGGCAGGCATCGCTGCATGGCGACCCGGCCTCCGCTCTGCTGGAAGTCCTTGACCCTGAGCAGAACAACAGTTTCCGCGACCATTATCTTGACGTTCCGTTTGACTTGTCAAGGGTGCTGTTCATCGCCACCGCGAATATGCAGGACACCATTCCGCCTCCGCTTCTGGACCGCATGGAAATCATCACCCTGTCTGGCTACATCACCGAGGAAAAACTTTGCATCGGCAAACGCCATTTGATTCCCAAGTTGTTGCCCCGGAACGGGTTGACTAAGAAGGACCTGAGTTTTACCGACGCTGCCTTGCGGGACATCATCCTCGGATATGCGCGCGAGGCCGGGGTGCGGGCGTTTGAAAAGTCGCTTGGCGCCTGCATGCGCAAAGTCGCGGCCAGCATCGCTGAGGGGACTGTTACCGAACCCGTCAAAATAACCCAGAGGAATTTGACTGACTATCTTGGCCCGCGTCGCTATGAGGACGACCAGCTGATGCGCGAGTCGCGGCCAGGCGTGGTCATGGGCTTGGCTTGGACGCCGCTGGGCGGGTCCAAGCTGTATGTCGAGACGCTGGCTGTGCCTGGGCCGGCCGGGTTTAAGCAGACCGGGAAGCTCGGCGAAATTCTGAAGGAGTCAACCCAGATTGCCTACACTCTGGCGGAAGCTAATGCCGCCGAATACGGCATTGAGGCGAAGTTTTTCCGTAAGCACACGATTCATGTGCATGTCCCGGCTGGTTCCACGCCTAAGGACGGCCCGTCAGCGGGCATCACAGTGGCGACCTCGTTGATTTCGCTGGCGTTGCATCGGGCGGTGCCGCCGCACTGGGCAATGACTGGCGAGCTGACGTTGACCGGCCGGGTTCTGGCAGTGGGCGGCATCAAGGAGAAGATGATCGCAGCCAAGCGCGCTGAAGTGCGCGACCTGATTTTGCCAAAGGCCAATTTCAAGGACATGGCGGAAATTCCCGATTATGTCAAGGACGGATTGAACATTCATTACGTCCAGGATTTTTCCGAGGTGTTTGACCTGATGTTCCCGGGGCAGCGGCGGGCGGTCTCCCGAACCCGGGCGGAGGGCGACAACGATGACACCAGCGCAAAATAGGCGTTTTGCGGTTTTGCAGATGTTGTTGTGCGGCCTGCTCTGGAGCATTGCCGGGCTGTTCATCAAGAAGATTGACTGCCACCCAATGGTGATTGCCGGAGCACGGGCCATCTGCGCCTGCCTGGTCGTGCGGCTGTTTCTGCTGTTTCGCGGCATACCGGTGGTTATCACTCGGCAGGTCGTCTGGAGCGGCCTGTTCTGGTCTGGCACCTTCATCACGTTTGTCAGCGCCAACAAGCTCACCACTGCGGCCAACACCATCGTGCTGCACTACACGTCGCCGATTTTCATTTTGCTGATTATGCGGCTGTTGTACAAGCAGCCCATTCGGCTGGCGGACGGCGTCACGGTCGCCACGACTCTATGCGGCATTTCGCTGTTTTTCGTCGGCGAGTTGGCTCTGGGCGGCCTGTTCGGCAATCTGCTGGCTTTGTGTTCCGGGGTGTTTATGGCTGCGTCCTTCATCGCGATTCGCCAGTCAGTGCGCTCTGAGCGGATGTGCGGCGTACTGTTGGGTCACGCCATCACGGCGGCTGTTGGGTTGCCTTTCGTGTTTTTCACCGAGAACCACATCACTGGGGAAGCGGTCGGTTTCCTGTTGATTTTAGGCGTAGTGCAATCAGGCCTGCCGTACATTTTGCTGAGCAACGCTGTTGAGCATTGCTCGCCCTTG
>ENA-UPXM01006570-UPXM01006570.1-activated-sludge-metagenome-genome-assembly--contig:-NODE-6570-length-10778-cov-8.484846_pt1 | contig 10778 bp, 10 predicted proteins | sample MGYA00238178_ERZ772708 | MGnify/ENA primary metagenome ERZ772708 (study PRJEB29002, sample SAMN05720212) | activated sludge metagenome | isolation source: anaerobic digester from wastewater... | reverse complement strand
CTTAAAATAAGCGTCAATGCTTGAACATGAAAATTATGTTATAATTATACATATAAAAAAGTATTGAGGTGTTTGTTTTGAAAAATTTGTATAAAATAAAGGTGAAAGACGACAGCTCTGTTTCAGAAAAAACCTTATGTATACTTTGTGCAGATGTTCAGGAGATATTCAGACTGATTCCGGCAAACATGAAAGTCTCATCAGTATCGCTTGAGGGTATCTATCCACAAAATAAGAGGATCCCGCTTAAGTCTATGAAAAAGATAGTTCAGAGCATATATCTGATGATGAACAGTGGTATAAATCTTTATGACTGTCTTTTTATGATAGCTGTAGGGGATGAGTACGATAAGTTTACCCGCGGGGTGGTATGCAGAAGTTACTTTCATATAGTACGTGGTGATGATTACAAAAAGTGCTTTGAATTGGCTGAGTATGACGGTTATTTTTCCCTTGGGATGGGGATATGCGAAACAAGGGACATGTTTGTATCCAACCTTGGAAGTTTTTTATCATACTATACTGAAAAAGAGAAAGTACAGTCGGAACTAAAAAAATCACTTCTGTATCCTTTTACCGTTCTTTTATCGCTTACGGTTCTGCTTTTTTTTCTGAGGTTTTATATCATACCTTCATTTTCTTCCTTGCTTAATATAGAAATAAACTTTACGGTATCTTCAGTCCTCTTTGTATGCTTTTTTCTTTTGCTTATTCTGATATCTGTTTCATATGTTTTTGCACGGAAAAATGATTCATACCTTTGCAAAATCCCTTTCTTGGGAGAGTTTTATAAGACAATAGTCTTATATCGTTTCGTAAGGGATATAAATCTTCTTATTTCGAGTGGACTTACTCTTTATGAGGCTATGGATAAAACTGTTGAAAGTATTGATTCGGTTCTGGCAAAAAAAGCATTTTTAAGTCCCGGTCTGGATATACGTAGCGGGCTTGATGTAAAAGAAGCTTTCTGTAAGGTAAAAGATTTTAAAGAGATTTCGCTCGCATTTGCCCTGTCGGGAAAAGTAGGCGGTTACAGACAGGTTCTTGATTTTCTTCAAAAGGACTGTCAGAGCAGAATTAAGGAAAGCAGCGAAAAAATTCTTAAAATGATTGAGCCCGTTCTCATAATACTTATTTCCGTACTTATTATGAGTATTGCCTACGAGGTTTACAGCAAGGTATTTATTGGAAACATAAACTTTTCGGTCGGAGAGTAGGTGAAATATGAAGTCCGTTGAGTTCAGAAAAGGTTTTTTAATGCTGGAACTGAGTATATATCTTATTGCAGAAGTGATAATGTTCTCATCTCTTTGTGCCGTAAGCATTCTTCCTCTGTATAGGTACTTTGAAAGGCTTTCTGACCAGGTACTGGCCGTAAAAACGATAAACCGCATGAGGACTGTATCTTTTATTTCCCGCAAAGCAGATATTTATGCAAGCAAAACATCGGTTATTGCCGGATTCAGAAATAATTACTTTACGTTCAAAATTAATCAGTACTCCTATAGAGAGCTGACGTTTGATGACGGATACATAAAAAGTCCCGGAGGGATTATAGTTGACAGGAAGAATCAAACCGTGCTGAAAGTGGTTCCTGTAACCGCGGCGGTGACGTTACCGTGAAAAAAACAATATTTTTGAAGTACAATGGAAAGAAGATAGGAGTAGGTCATATGGACTGTTACATACAGTCATACCAGACAGAGCAGCACCTTTTGAAGGATCTTTTCAAAAAGGGTATCAGTAAAAGAGTCGGGTTCTTTGAAATGGGAAGCTGGGATGAAAAGTACTATTTAATCTATGACAAGTCGCATTGGCTTAAAAAGAGATTATCGCCTATTCAGGATATATTCATCCCGCAGCAACTGTTGGCAGTAGATACCTTGCTTAAAATGCCGTCTGGAGAGTATGTTATAAAATTTCCTTGCTGCTCATACTTTTTTGAAAGGAATAAATATTACATTAAGAACGGAATCGTTTGTGATAGGCATGAGTATGATGTTTCATTTTCTGTTCAGGATATTAATAAAGCAGTGTTGGAATATGCTAAAAAGGGCGGGCTATGATTTTTTCTGTAAAGAGTTTATCAAGGAAACCGTTTTTACTGCTTCTTGATTTATTGATAATCGTTCTGGCGGTTATGACTGCATACTCTTTTTTTGGCGGAGTATCCAGCCATAAAAAAGTCGCCGATGAAAAAAAATATGAAAAGAGCAAGTATGAGAAGTATCTCAAAAGCATCAGGGAAGAGAAGAATGAGATATCTGAGTTTTTCAGAGTTCTTGAAAAATATGATGCAAGACTGATAGAGTTCACATTTGTGGGTGGAAGGATAGAGAGTACGGTTATGCTTGAGCTCTCAGAAGGTCAGGAGATAATCACGAAGTATGCGGTAAAAAAGATTTCTGAGTTGAAAACAGGAGAAAAGAGCATAGTCTTTCTCAGTATATTTACTGAATAAGGAGAGTTTATGAGAATAAGGGCTTTGGTTGCCTTAGTACTGCTGGCTTTCTTTTTGATACTTTCAATGCTGTCCAAGGAGGAACCTTATGAGGAGCAGGTCTTTATACTGTACAGCATCGGAAGCGGTTCGATAGACAGAAAATTTTCAAATAAAGAGCTTAAAAAATTTATGAGTGCTGTTTTGGCTGACGACTCAAAGGTTGACAGTATAAAACTGCTCAGAGAAAACAGCAGCGTGAATAATATCTCTACTGACTTTACCCTACAGGTTAAGCAAAGTCTGCCATCTGAGGGTGAGTTTGCTTATAAAACACTTATCTGTGCTGAAAGTGCCGAAATAGCAGAGAGCATATTTGACGGAAAGGTCTTTTCTCTTGAGTATCTGTGGTCGATGAAAGATTCATTCAAAAGTTTTATGCCAGACTGTATAAGATTTGCCGGAGTAAGGGTGAAAAACGGAGTAAAAAGTGCATACATCTACTTTAATGATGAACTCCTAAATGTATGTGAAGGAGAGGTTATCGGAGACAGACAGATCATGGGAATATTCGATGACGGAATACTTGTTCTCACTTGTGGAAAAGAGATTGAGGTAATCTTATGAAAAAAATTTTTCTAGTCATAGGCTTATTGCTTTTAATAGGGCTTTCTTTTACAATGAGCATAGATTATGATAAAAAAACAAACGCCAACGTAATCCTGTTTGATTTTCAAAAGGAGTTTACAGTGGTTTCAAACAGTGAGCTGACGGTTCATAAGATACTTTTCGGAGAAGAACTGTTTATCCCACAGTCATACAAAATTGAAAAAGGTCCTTTGAGATCTGTCGAAATACTTTCCAATATGTTGGAGATAAGAACTCTTATGCCAGTAAAGCCTTTAGTTGACGGCAAAAACCGTCTGATATTCAACGGAAGAGGTGCATTGAACTTTGAAAAGCTTTTTTTAAAAGAAATAAAGCTGGGAGATCTTCTTAATCTTTTTTCACAGGAGCTGAAATTAAACTGGATAAGGATGGAGCCATTTCCTCAGGAAAAATTGAGTTTGTGGTCAGATGAGATTTTTTTTGAAGATTTTATAAGGCTTATGGAAAAAACATATGCCGTTCAGGTTGTTTTTATAAACCAAGATACCTTTGTTGCCGGGAAAAATGCGGCAGAGTTTGAAAACAAGCTTCCTTATTTCATAAAAGAAGGAGTTGCACAGAAGTCTATCTTTGATATCCAAAGCACTATTGCCGGAACTTTAACTCAGATTCCCACAGATACGGTATATCTTAAGTCGACTCTTTCCGAGATTTTGTCCAGTGCGATTATCAGTTCCAGAGGAGAAAAAATATCTGTTCCGGCGTCTGGTACCGACGCAGACAAAGATGTAACCCGCAGAACCGGAGATCTTATTCAATACCGCGATCGGATACTTCAAGAGTTTTTAAGGCAGGAAGTTCTGGACATGCCCGGGCATGATTTTGAAAAGTACGAACTTGTATCCAAAGAAGAAACGAGTGTACAGACAGGTCCTGCTGGAAAAAAGGAAAAGCCTGAAGAGTATGAACTGTATGAAAAAAAGCCGGAAAAACCTAGTCAGAATTTAACTACGGAAAAAAAATCTGTAGAGGAGGAAAAGTTTTTTTATTTTTTTAACAGCAGGTATGATCTTGGACAGCTGGAAAAATTTTTTGACTGCAAATTTCAGAGATTTGATGATTATTTTCTGACGTATACTTCTGCTTTGAACATAGCGCAGATAATAAGAATTCAGGATTTTTTAAACGATGCTTATAGAGCTAAGAGCAGAGAGAAGGATAGACAGGACGAAGAGATACAAAAGATACACGAAAGTTACGCTGCAAGCATCACCTATCTGCAGGAACAGGAAAAAAGGCTAAAAGAAAGTATTCAGCAAGCTCCTGACAGCAAGCTTTCCAAAGATGCCACTGCTGTTGATCCGCAACCAACTTTTTCTGTAGAAGAACCGTTGTTGATAGAATCTTCCAATGAGTCAACAGCACAGGCTTATAATGATGAAATTTTGGTAGAACCACAAAAATCATCGCAAGAAATAAAAGAAGAGGATGGAAAAAATATAACCAAAAGGTTAAACAAAGTGATAAAAGTGCCTCTTAAAGTTAAAGATATATTTGATAGAATAATTATAAAGCAGGGGGTGAAGCTTACTGAAATTTCGAGAACTGATTCCGATATTTTTTATCTGATCGAATATGACGAAAGTTGTGAGGAGTTTGTACTTGAATATATTCAGTCTGTGCTGTCAGATAATTCTGGAGTATCGCAATCTTCAGATATTAAGGAGCTTATCGTCTCCGTATGCCGGCGCAATGGACTTAATTGCGTATGTGATCTTTCCAAGGAAATAAAAATTCATGTCAACCATGATGCTTTTACTATGGAATCACTGTTTCGGCTATGTTTTGCAAAAGGTATAAGTTATAATTATTTGGATAACCAAACTATCCGTTTTTTTAATAAACAAAAAATGCTTAAATATGAGATAATAGTAATGAACGGAAGTGACTTGGGGTCAATAACTCTTGAGAACCTTTATGAGATATCCCGGTTGAATATAACCAGCTCAAGGTATATTGATGAGAAGCTTAATATACTTGCAAGACAAAGCTTTTATGTTATGCAGGGGGAAGAGGCTCAGATAAATTCAAATGTATCCATACCTGTACTGGTGGATGAAAAGGACGGAAAAAAAGTTTACTCCAAAGTTCAGTCTAGTTTCAAATCCAGGGTAAAGGGAAGTTATGACGAGATGACAGGAAGTATAACAACAACCTTCTATGTTGAATTGACCGAAGCGAAAGAACAAAAAGAAAGCGCTCTTGACAGCAAGACCATAGAAACTTCCTTCATGACCGGAAACGGCGGTCTTATTAAGATTGGCGGACTTAATTTTTCCAAAACCTACAGGATGAAAAAAGGAGTTCCACTTTTGAAAAACATCCCATTAATAGGAGATTTTTTCTCATACTATAAAAATGAAGTTTCAAGTTTTGAACTCGTTTTTCTTATAAGGGCGGAGGTTCTTACCAAACCGGTTGCACAGGATTACAAATGATTGAAATGACAGGGGGTGCAGCATGTATTCAAAAAAAAGAATGCCTGCAGCAAGCGGAAAGTTTTACCCGCAGGATTCATCAGAACTTTCAGCGAAGATGAAAGGATACTTCCCCGAGGGTTTTCATGCCGGTGAAAAGCTCATAAGATGCAGTGGTGCCATAGTGCCTCACGCCGGGTATGTTTTTTGTGCGCAGACAGCTGCAAAAGCTTATGAGAAGATTTTTAAGGACGGAACGGTAGATACAGTTGTTATTATAGGACCCAATCATAGCGGGTTGGGAGAAAGTATTTCTGTTTATCCGCAGGGAAGCTGGGTTACTCCTTTGGGAGAAGTCGAAGTAAACAGCACACTTGCATCTGATATACTTTCAAAATTGAGTAGGAACGGCGATTACCTTGCGCATATCTATGAGCATTCGCTCGAAGTACAGTTGCCATTTATACAGTACTTGACGGGAAATAACTTTAAAATACTTCCCATATGTATGAAGGATCAGAGTATAGAGGCAGCATCCGCACTTTCAGGTATTCTTAAGGAATACAAGCATGACGGTGTTCTTTTTATAGCATCGACCGACCTTAATCACTATGAAAGCCAGGAAGTTACTTTAAAAAAAGATGCAATGGTTATGGATGCTGTAATAAAGATGGATATGCAGGAGCTTTACAGTTCGTTAAAGCATTATGATATCAGCATGTGTGGATATGGGCCGGTAGCCGTGCTGATGGGACTTGAGTTTGAAAAATCTGTTCTAACGGGGCACAATACAAGCGGTGATGTCCTGGATGAATATACTAGTGTCGTAGGTTATCTGTCAGCGGTATTAACATGAAATAAAAATTCTGCCAGGAGGTGTATGATATGACATTAAAAACCGAATATGGCACTCTCGTTATAAAACCTGAGGTTATAAGGGATATAGTTTATAAAGCAGTTTCTGAATCATACGGTACTGTAGATACCGGAAAACAGGGTTTTTTCAATAAGATAGCCAATCTTCTGGCCAAAGAAGAAGCTAAGGGAATAAACGTAGAAGAAAGTGACAGAGGCATATTTGTGTCTGTAGACCTTGTTCTTGAATACGGGCTCCCTATTAAAAAAGTTGCAGAAAATGCCCAGGAAAATATACACCACAGAGTAACTTCCATGCTGAATTTTCAGGATGTGGTGGTGAATGTTCATATAGCAGGTTTGAAATCATAGGCACATAATTTATTCAGCGACTTGTAGAGGTGAGAAGATTGAAGAAAAAGCTTTATCTTGACGGTAAAGATATATATATAGGCATAAAAAAAGGTACCGAGGTGCTTATAAAGAATAAAGACGAGATCAATGCATTGAATGTTTTTCCGGTTCCTGACGGAGATACAGGTTCAAACATGAGTGCAGCTATGCTGGAGGCGTGCCAGTGGCTGGACAAGGTAAAAGATCCTACGGTCACAAAAGATATTTTAAAGGCTCTGAAAGACGGACTGCTCATGGGTGCAAGAGGAAATTCAGGAGTTATACTTTCCCAGATATTCAGGGGATTCACCGAAGCCATAGAGACCAAGAAGAAAGTAAATACGAATGATTTTATTCTTGCACTAAAAAGGGCCAAAGAGGTTTCATACAATGCTGTAATAAGGCCCGTAGAAGGAACGCTTCTAACTCTTATAAGAAGGCTTTCGGAACGTTCGGAAAAAGAGCTTTCTGAAATAGAAGACTTTGTTGAGTTCATGGATAAGCTCTATATAATGTCCGATGAAATTGTAAGAGAAACTCCGAAATACCTAAAAAAGTTAAGGGATGCAAACGTTGTGGATGCTGGAGCAAAAGGTTTTTCATATGTGCTTAAAGGTTTCAGCGACTCTCTTAAGGGAGATACTCAGGTAAACCTTCTTAAGATAGAAACAGCGTCTGCGCAGGAGATTGCATCCTTCGCCTATGAGGACATAAAGTATCAGTACTGTACCGAAGTCATACTAAACCTTAAAGATGCTAAAATACCAAAGACTGATCTTGAAAAACTAAGAGCATTTCTTGAAGAAAACGGTGATTCCATAGTACTTGTTCACCAGAATGAATTCCTTAAATGCCATGTGCACTCAAATCATCCAGGCATAGTTTTTGAGAAGTTCCTTGAGTTTGGCGAACTGATGAAGGTTAAAGTTGAAAATATGAAAGTACAGCACGAGCATCTCATTGATGATAAGAATAAAACAGAAGAGATGGAAGTTCAGCAGCAGGAAGAAGAAACAGAAACAGAAACAGAAGTGTTCCCTCAGAGAAACTGGGGTATCGTTTCAGTTTCACCCGGTAAAGGACTCAGTGAAATATTCAAGAGCCTGGGGGTAAACAAAATCATATTCGGCGGACAGACTATGAATCCAAGCGTTAAGGATATAGCCGACGCTTTGAATGCAATGCCCTACTCGAAAGCAATAGTTCTTCCAAATAATCCCAATATAATAATGACCGCACAGAAAGCGGCAGAAATGAGCGATAAGGAAGTCTTAGTACTTCCCACCAAGTATGTTCAGGAAGGCGTGGCGGCTCTGCTGGGCTTTCAGGACGAGATGGAAAGACAGGATCTTGAACAATCCATGCAGGGGTACATTGATTCTATAGTTCCAATACAGGTTACGTATGCCGTAAGAGATTCTGAGATAGGCAGTGAAAAGATTAAGAAGAATGAAAACCTGGTTTTTGTGGGTAAAGATCTCAAAGCACATGGAAAAGATATATATAAAGAAACGTTAAAAGCACTTACAGAGGTAATTGATCAGGGGTATGAAATAGTTACTATCTTCTACGGTGAAGGTGTAGAGGAAAAACATATAAACCAATTTGTCAAAAGATTGACCGACAAGTACAGCAAGATAGAAGTTGAAGTTCATTACGGTGGTCAGCAGCACTATCCTATGCTTATATCGGTTGAATAATCGGACAAATAATTACAATCTTTTTGATCTGGAGGGAATATTTTGAATATACAGCAGCTTATTATGGCGCTTGATAAGTTTTGGAGCGACAATGGTTGTGTTATCGATCAGCCGTATGATATAGAAATGGGAGCGGGAACATATCATCCGTCCACATTTTTCAGGTCTCTTGATCCTTTTGAATGGAAAGTTGCATATATACAGCCAAGCAGAAGGCCGAAAGACGGAAGGTACGGAGAAAATCCCAACAGGATGCAGCGTTTTTATCAATATCAGGTTCTTATAAAGCCGTCACCTGAAAATATACAGGAGCTTTATCTCCAGTCGCTTAAAACATTAGGAATAGACCCGATGGAGCATGATATAAGATTTGTTGAGGATAACTGGGAGTCACCTACTCTGGGAGCATGGGGTGTAGGATGGGAAGTATGGCTTGACGGAATGGAAATAACCCAGTTTACATACTTTCAGCAGATGGGAGGAATTGATGTAAAACCTGTTTCTGTTGAAATAACCTACGGAATAGAAAGAATTTCAATGTATCTTCAGGGAATAGAGAATGTATACAATACCAAATGGAACGATACCGTCGATTACGGATATCTATATAAAGAAAATGAAAGACAGTTTTCAGTGTTCAACTTTGAACAATCTGATACCGAACTTTTAAATAAGCTGTACGGACTTTACAAAAATGAGTTTGAAAGACTTATAGAAAAAGGACTTTATCTTCCGGCCTATGATTTTCTTGCCAAAACAGCTCATTCATTTAACCTTTTGGATGCCGCCGGTGCGATAAGCGTAAATGAAAGACAGAAGTATATTCTGGATATAAGATCGATGTCCAGAAAGTGTGCGAGCACATATGTAAAAGCAGTAAACGGAGGAAATTCAAATGAATAAATTACTTTTTGAGATAGGGGTCGAGGAACTTCCATCTTCTGAGTATTCAAACATAGAGCTCCAGCTTGAAGAAATTATAAGATCAGAGTTAAAGACAAGAAATATTGAGTTTTCGGATATAGAAACAGTAGTTGCTCCAAGGAGGTTTGGAGCGGTTGTTTGCGGACTTTCAGATAAAGAACCGGACACGTTTACCGAAAAGAAAGGACCTGCACGGAATCTTTGCTTTGCAGAGGACGGCAGTCCTTCCAGAGCCTTTGAGGGTTTTCTTAAATCATCGGGAGCAACCGTCGATCAGGTTATCTTCAAAGAGATAAACGGCATTGAATATGCCCATGTGAAGATTGATAAAAAAGGCAAAAAAACCAAAGAGCTTTTTGAACAGATACTTGGACCTGCAATCACTAAGATGAACTTTAAAAAGCCCATGCGCTGGGGTAAAGGAGAGTACTCTTTTGTAAGACCTGTCCATTGGGTTCTGGCTCTGTATAATGATGAGATAATGAATATAGAAATTTTTGGTAAAAAATCATCGAACAAAACATACGGACACCGTTTTTTTGGCAGGGAAGAGATCATTAACAATGCGGATGAGTACTTTTCAAAGCTGCGCAGCTCTTTTGTTATTGCCAGGCTTTCAGAGAGAGTTGAAAAGATAAGTACAGAACTTTCAAGAATCGAAAAAGAAAGCGGTTATACATGTGACCGCGATAAAGAGCTCATAGATGAAATTGCAAAGCTTACAGAGTATCCCACAGCGGTTGTAGGAAGCTTTGATGAGAAGTATTCATATCTTCCACCTGAAATAACCACCGTAACTATTAAACACCATCAGAGAAGCTTTCTTGCTCTGAAAGACGGTAAAGCTACCAATAAGTATATATCTTTTCAGGACGGCTACTCTAGAGAGAAGAATGTAGTTACAGGATATTCAAGGGTTATAAATGCACGTCTTGATGATGCAGCATTTTACTATAATGATGACCTTAAAGCGGTTGTACAGGAGAGATTTGAGCAGTTATCAGGGGTAACCTATCAGCAGGGGCTCGGAACGTATAAGGACAAAGCTGAAAGAATATCTGCCATATGCGCAATTATAGCCGAAAGAATGGGATTCAAGGGTAATGAAGTTGAAAAAATAAAAAGAGCCGGATTATTATGTAAGATAGATATAACTTCAAATGTTGTTTTTGAATTTCCTGAAGTTGTAGGCTCTATGGGAAGAATATTCCTAAAAGCAAAAAATGAAGAGGAGGATATATGTACTGCCGCTCAGGAGCATTATCAGCCCAAAGATGAGTCAGACAGAACTTCATCCAATATCACCGCCAATATTGTTTCAATAGCTGATAAGGCTGATGATATTGCCGGATACTTTGGCATAAACAAAATTCCGAGCGG
>ENA-UPXM01006567-UPXM01006567.1-activated-sludge-metagenome-genome-assembly--contig:-NODE-6567-length-10780-cov-4.862471_pt1 | contig 10780 bp, 11 predicted proteins | sample MGYA00238178_ERZ772708 | MGnify/ENA primary metagenome ERZ772708 (study PRJEB29002, sample SAMN05720212) | activated sludge metagenome | isolation source: anaerobic digester from wastewater... | reverse complement strand
GGCGGGGCAGCCATACCCGGCGCTGGCGAGGCTGGTAGCGATGGTCCCGTTGACCGTGAGGGTGTCGAAGTCGAAGCCGACTTGGTAGCCGAGTGCCCTGTCGCGGTATCTCGCATACACGGCGCGGCCGTGAATGCCGTCCGGTTGCTGCGTCAGTTCGATCTTGAGACATTTCGTGTGCTGGCCGTTGTCGCGGCGCTGGAGTTGGAAGGATGCCGTGGCGCCCGTGTTCACAAAATAGAAGATGTGCGCGTCGGCATAGTCTTCATCGAACGATCCGCCGGCCATGAGGGCGGCGGCGGACCGGTAGTCCGCGAGCGAGGCGCCTGGAAAGAGCAGGGCGTCTGCGGATGTGATGAAGTTGGTGTGGATGAGCGGCGGCGGTGCGGGCGTGATCGCCACGGTCAGCTCCGGCGCGCGGAAGAGCGTCAGGCTGGAGGCGAAATAATTGGTGCCGTTCTCCGTACCGGCGGTGTCGAAATCAATGCGTCCGGTCATGTCGAAGAAGGTTTGGGCGTACCGGGCATAGGCGGCGCGGCCGTGAATGCCGTCCGGTTGCTGCGTGAGCGCAACTTTCACGCACTTGACGAATTTTCCGGATAGCGCGCCGTTCTCAAAGTACTGCAGTTGAAAAGCGGCATTCGCGCCGTCGTTGGTGAAATAGAAGGCGCGCGCGTGGCTGTTTTTGTAGGCAGCCGCTACGCTCTGTCCGGCGAGGGTCCCGTCAGCGCCGGTCACTTCGGCCAGCAAGGCGCCGGGAAAGAGCAGCACGCTGTCGGTGGGGATTGCGCCCGCGGCCCAGGCGAGCGGCGGCAGGGGTTCCCCGGACGTGGTCATGCCGCCTTCTATGGCAAGGTCCGGCGCGTCGGGCCGGATCGTGGTTTCGGCGGAGAGCGTGAATGCGGCTGCGATGTCCTGTGAAACGGTGATGACGGACGGATTGGTAACGGATGCGGTATCGCCGGCGCCGGGCACGGCAGCCGGCGACCAGGCGGCAGGATCGTGGAAATCACCCGTGCCTGCCGTGAAAACGTTTGTCGCGCCGGCGGCACCGGTCGCCAGCAGTACGACGATTGCGAACGAGTGTGATGCAACGGCATGCAACAGGTTTCGGATTCTCATGGTCGTCCTTTTTTTTGAAGCCCACAGCACAAAAACAATGACAATTACTTGGCCATAGTATTGATTCCGTGGAGCAAAGTCAGCAAGAAAGTCTGCAAATGAGTGACTGGAGTTCCGATGAGGCTTGCGCCGGAACCTGCCTTCAGGGTATTATAGTCCGCACACACGACCAAGGAGGGAACCATGTCTGGACAACTGATCGATTTGACGACTGACACGTTTGATGCGACCGTGGGCAGCGGCGTCACGCTGGTGGATTTTTGGGCACCTTGGTGCGGCCCGTGCAAGATGCAGACGCCGATTCTTGAGCAGCAGGTGGTGCCGGCGCTGGGCGGGCGTGCCAAGATCTGCAAGGTGAATGTGGACGACGCCAAGGAGTTGGCCGTGCGCTACGGGGTCAAGGGGATTCCGGCGCTCTTTATCTTTAAAGACGGCCAGGTGGTGCAGCAGTTTGTCGGCCTGCAGCGCGGGGATGCGCTGGTGTCTGCGCTGGAGGCTGCGCTGGGAGCCTGATTTTTTTAGAGCTTCCGTATTGACCGTCCGGCCAGATCCGCTATTATATCACGCTTTCATGTGTTTCGAGGAAGTGCATTAAGGAGCAACGTTTCATGGCGAATATCAAGAGTGCAGTCAAGCGTGCGAAACAGGCTGATGCCAATCACCTGCGCAACCGGTCGGTGAAGAGCAGCGTGTTGACGGCCCGGAAAAAGGTGCTTGAAGCCATCAGCACGGGGAACAAGGAAGAGGCTCAGAAGCTCTATTCCGCGTACTCCTCGAAACTGGACAAGGCGTCAAAGAAGGGCGTGGTGCCCAAGAACAACGCCAACCGCAAAAAGTCGCGCGTGGCGCTCAGCATCGCCAAAATGGCGTAACGCCTTCGCGTGTTCTAACGTGTTCAAGACCGGTCGCCGCACAGACGTGGGGGGACCGGATTTTCTGTTTTGACCGCTGACGGAGGCCGATGTGCGGACGTTGAGGGTCAGGGATTTGGGAGGCGGCACCGGCTACCTTGAGGTGCTGGCCTTGCAGGAGCAGGTTCATGCGCAGCGTGTGGCGGGGCAGTGCCCGGACACCCTGTTGCTCCTGGAGCATCGCCCTGTTTACACGCTGGGGCGTTCTGCGGCAGAGTCCCATGTGCTCTATTCCGAGGAACGTCTGCGCGCGGCCGGCATCGAACGGGTGGTGACCACGCGCGGCGGTGATGTGACCTATCACGGCCCGGGACAGTTGGTGGGTTACCCGCTTGTGCATCTGGGTGAAGCCGGACTGCGGGTGCTGGAATACATCGACGCCTTGGAGGAGACGCTGATCCGCGCCGTGTCTGCGTTCGGGGTCGTGGCCGGCCGCGACACGCGCAACCGCGGCGTATGGGTGGGTGACGCGAAACTTGCGGCGCTCGGGATCCGTGTCGCTCGCCAGGTGACGATGCATGGCTTTGCGTTGAATGTCGCGCCCCGCATGGACGATTACCGGGGGATCGTGGCGTGCGGGTTGCAGGACGCCGGTGTCACCTCGCTCGCGTTGCTGCTGGGCGAGCCCCCGGATATGGCCGCCGTGAAGCGGCAGGTTGAGTGCGCCTTCCGGGATGTGTTCGGCTACGGGGAGTCGGTATGAAATCTGAATTTCGCGATGCCGGCCTGGTGCTGCTGTCGACCCTGCTGGTGCCGCAGGTGTTTGTGCTAGCCTACTTTTATCCGCTGCTGATCACGGGCCCGGATCGCTGGCCCTTGTGGCTGGTTCTAGCCGATCTGGGGCTGAGCATCTCATGGGTTTCCTCCCCCTTTTTTCTGCTGGTCACCGTGCTCTACCGCGTGGCCGTCGCTCGGCGCATGCCCGCCACCTTTGTTTTCTTAACCGTCTTTGCAGCGGGTTATGTCGGCGTCGCCCTCTGGAACCGTCTGGTCTTCGACCTGTTCGGTTATCTGCGTTCGGCCTTGCCGCTGCTGCTCTGCTGTTCGGCCACAGCCGGTTACGCGCTGGCGCGCCGTGCATTCAGGATGGGCCTGACTGACGCGAGGTAGATCTCTCGTTCCCGCGCGAACGCCGTGCTCCTTCAAAAATACCCTGTCCCGGCGGTTGCCGCACTGTTGCGCAGCGATGTACAGTGACGTGCAGGTGTAGCCACCCTCCTCATGTGAGGGCCCGGCGGCCAACAACGGAACAGGGTATGACACAGGATTTTTCGGATGTGCTGGTGATCGGCGCGGGCGTGGTGGGCTGCGCGGTTGCGCGTGAGGTGTCACGCGATGCGTTGCGGGTCTGCGTGCTGGAGCAGGCGGGCGACGTGGCGGAGGGCAGCACCAAGGCCAACAGCGCGATCGTGCATGCGGGATATGATGCGGCGCCCGGATCGGCTAAGGCGCGGTTCAATGTGCGCGGTAACGCGCTCTTTGAAGCCTGGTGCCGCGAACTGGATGTGCCGTTCGTCCGCAACACGTCGCTGGTGGCTGCTTTCGGCGACCGCGATCTCGCCGCGCTCGAAGCCTTGCGGCTGCGCGGCGAGCGCAACGGCGTGCCGGGACTGCGGGTGCTCACGCGGGACGAGGTTCGCGCCCTGGAGCCGAATATCAACCGTGCGGTCGTCGGTGCGCTGCTCGCGCCCAGCGGCGGTATCTGCTGCCCGTACGGGCTCACTTTCCGGCTGGCCGAGCACGCGGCCGCAAATGGTGCCACCTTCTTTTTTGAACGCCGGGTCGTTGACGTGGCGCGCGCGGCCGACGGCCTCTGGCATGTGACGACTGCGGACGGCGGCGTGTTCCGTGCGCGCGCGGTGGTGAATGCCGCCGGACTCTACGCGGATGAGTTGAACAACCGGGTCAGCGCGCAGAAGCTTTCGATCACGCCGCGCCGCGGCGAGTATCTGATGATCGACAAGCAGTACGCCGGTACGTTTCGAGCGACAATTTTTCAGGTTCCGACACCGCTGGGCAAAGGCGTGTTGGTGTCGCCGACTGTGGACGGCACGTTGATTGTCGGGCCGACGGCAGAGGATATCGGTGACAAGAGCGACACCCGTACGACCGCCGACGGCGTGCGCAAGGTGATCGAATCGGCGACACGGGTGTGGGAGCAGGTGCCGATAGGCGGTGTGATCGCGACCTTCTCCGGCCTGCGCGCCCATGGCGATCAGGGTGATTTTGTGGTTGGTGAGGTCCCCGACGCGCCGTTCTTTTTCAATGCGGCGGCCATGGAGTCGCCGGGGCTCACCGCCGCGCCGGCCGTGGCGGAATGGCTCGCGGAGCAGATCGGAAGAACGCTCAACGCTCAACGCTCAACGTTCAACGTCCAACACACAGCAGCTTGGAAGCCGTTCCGAGCGATGACGGATGCGGAACGTGTCGCCGCCATCGCCGAAGACCCCTCCTACGGACGGATCGTCTGCCGTTGCGAAAACGTGACGGAGGCCGAGGTCCGGGCGGCGATCCGCTGCCGTATCGGGGCGCGGACGCTGGACGGCGTCAAGCGCCGCACGCGCGCGGGCATGGGACGCTGCCAGGGCGGCTTCTGTGCGCCGCGCGTGGTCGCGATCTTGTGTGAGGAGTTAGGGTTGAAGCCGGAGCAGATCACGAAATTCGGCGGGGGATCGAATCTTTTAGTGACGACGCCCGGCGCACGACCCGCGACTCTCGGTCTTTCCCCCGAGCGTTGTGAGTCGTGTGTCGAGCGTCGGGAGGTCTGCCATGACTGAGGTCGATGTGCTGGTCATCGGCGGTGGACCGGCCGGTCTCGCCGCGGCGGTCGCGGCCCGCGAGGCGGGCTGCGGGAACGTGTTGGTGCTCGAGCGCGACGATCGTCTGGGCGGCATCTTGCAGCAATGCATCCACACGGGCTTCGGACTGCATGTGTTCAAAGAGGAGCTGACCGGGCCCGAGTACGCGCAGCGCTTCATCGACCGGGTGCGGGCGCTGCGGATTCCGGTGCAGTGCGGCACGATGGTGATGGACATCACGCGCGACCGCATTGTGACGGCTGTGAGCCCGGCGCATGGGCTGCAGCGGTTCCGCGCCAAGGCGATTGTGTTGGCGATGGGGTGCCGTGAACGCACGCGCGGCGCGCTGATGATTCCGGGGTGGCGGCCTGCCGGCGTCTACACGGCGGGTACGGCGCAACGGTTCGTGAACATGGAGGGCTGGATGCCGGGGCGCCGCGTGGTGATCCTCGGTTCAGGTGACATCGGGCTCATCATGGCGCGGCGTATGACGTTCGAAGGCGCGCAGGTGCTGGCGTGCGTGGAGCTGATGCCGTACTCCAGCGGGCTCACGCGCAACGTGGTGCAATGCCTTGACGATTTCAATATCCCATTGATGTTGAGCCATACGGTGACCGAGATCCACGGGCGCGAGCGCGTGGAGGGCGTCACGGTCGCGCAGGTCGATGCGCGGCGCAAGCCGATTCCCGGCACGGAGAAGCGGTTCGCCTGCGACACGCTGTTGCTGTCGGTCGGGCTGATTCCCGAGAACGAGCTGTCCAAGGCGGCGGGCGTCGAGCTGGCGCAGGCCACCTCGGGCCCTGTGGTGGACGAGTCGCTGCAGACCGGTGTGCCCGGCATTTTCGCCTGCGGCAACGTGTTGCACGTCCACGATCTCGTCGATTTCGTCACAATCGAGGCTGAAAGCGCTGGCAGGCGGGCGGCTGAGTACGCCAGAACGTTCAACGTTCAACGCTCAACGCTCAACGCTGAAGTCGGGGCTGTCCTTCGGGTCTTCGACGGCGCGGGGGTACGTGGTCTTGTGCCGCAGTCGATCTGTGCCGGGCGCCTGAAGGATGATGTCCCGCTGATGTTCCGGCCCGCTGCGGTCTTCAGGGATGCGGCGGTGGTCGTGCGGATCGACGATGCGGAGATCTCCCGCCGTAAGCATCGCATCCTGACGCCCGGCGAGATGGTGAGGGTACTGGTCTCCAAGGACGACCTCCGGCGGCATGCGCAGGGTCGGGAACTGACCGTGGAGGTGGAAGCGTGAGTGCGAAAACGATCACCTGCATCGGATGCCCCATGGGTTGCCGTCTGACCGTTGCGCTTGAGAACGGGAAGGTGACATCGGTGGATGGCGCGGGCTGCGGACGCGGCGCGGCCTATGCGCGGCAGGAGTGCGTGTGCCCGACGCGCCAGGTCACGACGCTGGCGCGTGTGCGGGGCCGGCGCGAGCCCCTCAGCGTGAAGACGGCGCAGCCGATCCCGAAGGCGTTGGTTTTCGCGTGCGTAGAGGAGATCCACCGGGCCCGCGTGGCCCCGCCGGTGAAGATCGGCGACGTGGTGGTGAAGAACGTATGCGGCACGGGCGTGGACGTTGTCGCGACGATGGATGTCGCAGCAGTTTCTGGAGATGGGGGTGCGGCGGATCTACACCGACTACCCGGCGCACCTGTTGCGTTTGAAACAGATGGCGGAAGGGCAGGAGTAATAAGTTGGCCTGCCGTGCGACGGGGCCGCGAGGGATTCGGGAAAACTCCAGGACAAGTTTTGACATGATATCTACCATATGGTAAAAACAATGGTATGAAAAGTACATTGACGATTGACAGTGCGGGGCGGATGGTGTTGCCGAAGGAGTTTCGCAAGCGTTTTGGTCTTCATACCGGGGCCAAACTCGAATTGCGGTTGAGCACAGAAGGTATGATACTCGCACCTTCTGAGACGCACCCGTCTATGACCAAGGAAGGTTGCCTGTACGTGCATGAGGGGGAACCAGAGGGAACGTTTTCGGGAATGACGGATCGCGCTCGCCGTGAGCGTGATCGGCAAGTTTGGGGCGGCCCTCTATGAAGATATTTTGCGACACCTCGGTATTGGTGGCGGGAAGTGTCAGGCGGCATCCGCATTTTAACCGGGCACAACCGGTGCTTGCGGCTGCTGGCAGTAAAAAGAACGAATATCTGATTTCCGCCCACAGTGTGGCAGAGGTGTATTCCGTTCTGACAAACCTGCCTGTTCAGCCCAAGATTGTGCCTGCGGAAGCGCAGATGATTGTTGAGGCCAATGTGCTCAAGCTCTTCCGCAGGGTAACCGTAACGGCGCGGATGTATGAGAATGCGGTTATGCGATGCGCGGAACTCGGCTTGCCCGGAGGTGTCATTTATGATGCTTTACTGTTGGAGTGTGCCCGATCCGTGTCGGCTGACCGGATTTATACATTTAACATTCGCGATTTTCAGCGGTTAGCGCCTGATTTGGCATCGCGTGTAAGCGCACCGTGATAAACCGCAAGAGCACAGTTTGGGGGAGTAGCAACACTATGAGGGTGATGTCTTTTTTTAAACCTGCGCCGCACCGGCCGGTGACCGGCACGCGGGAGGCGCAGGCGCGCGATTACCGCCGGAGCCGCCAGCAGGCGGTGTTTGTGATGGTGACGGTTTACGGGCTCTACTACGTCTGCCGGCTGAGCCTGAACGTGATGAAGAAACCTCTTGTGGATTCGGGGTATCTCACCACCGAGCAACTGGGGTACATCGGGTCGGCATTGTTCTTCGCCTACGCGGTCGGCAAATGCTTGAACGGTTTTCTGGCGGACCGCAGCGACATCCGCAAGTTCATGGCGGTCGGCCTGTTTGTCTCCGCCCTCGCCAACTTTGCTTTGGGGTTCCGCATGCCCGCGCTGCTCTTCGCGGCGCTGTGGGGCCTCAACGGGTACGCACAGTCCATGGGCGCGCCGGCCAGTGTGGTGGGGCTGGCGCGCTGGTTCAGCAACCGGGAACGCGGGACCTACTACGGCATCTGGTGCACGAGCCACAATCTGGGCGAGGCGTTGACGTTCGTCCTGACGTCGCTGATCGTCTCCTCGTTCGGTTGGCAGTGGGGTTTCGCGGGTGCCGCATTGTTCGGTTTTGTCGGCGTGGTGCTGGCGTGGGCCTTTTATCGGGACAGTCCGCAAAGCCGGGGCTTGCCGTCGATCGCCGACTGGTCAGGGGAGACCCTTTCGCCGGAAGAGGCGAAGGAGCACGCGTCGGTGGGGGCAGGGCAAAAGGCTGTTCTGACGAACTGGGCCGTGTGGATGATCGCGCTGGCGAGCGCGTTCATCTACGTGTCGCGCTACGCCATCAACAGTTGGGGCATTTACTTTCTTGAAATGAAGAAAGGGTACAGCAACCTGGAGGCCAGTTCGATCATCTCCGTGAATGCGATGTTCGGTCTTTTCGGCACGCTGTTTTCCGGTGTGATTTCGGACAAGCTGTTCGGTGGCCGGCGTAACGCGCCCGCGCTGATTTTTGGTGTGATGAACACCGTCGCGCTCTGCCTCTTTCTTCTGGTGCCGGGTGCACACAAGTGGGTGGACGTGGTGGCGATGGTGCTGTTCGGAACTTCGATCGGCGTCCTCTTCTGCTTCCTGGGCGGGCTGATGGCCGTGGACGTGGCGCCGAAGAACGCGGCGGGCGCGGCGCTGGGCGTCGTCGGCATCGCCTCGTACCTCGGCGCTGGCATCCAAGATATCGTGAGCGGGTATCTGATCAAGTCGCAGGGGACGATTGAGGGCGGCAAGAAGGTCTACGAGTTCGCGCACACGGTCTTTCATTTCAACGGATGTGAGTACGCGGTGGATCACATCGCCCTGTTCTGGATCGGCGCGTCACTGCTCTCGCTGCTGTGCGCGCTGACAGTCTGGAACGTGAAGCCGAGGGAATGAGGAACGTAAAAACAAGGGGGCCAGCCCGAATTTGAGGCAATGGTTTCTTGCGGGAACCGGGCTGTTTTAGTACCTTGGGGCCGTTGCCCGAAGAGCTGTTGTCAGCCGAGCCCTTGGTGCCGTCAGAGCGGAATGCGTACCGGTTCATGCCTCCCGACCTCAACACATGGGAGCGGAAATTCGCGGGATGTCTTGATGCCGATACAACGGGTGTGGTGAAGTGGTGGCACAGAAACAAGCCTTGGCGTCATGAATCCGTCTGCGTGCCCCGGCCCAGCGGGAAGGCGTATTTCCCGGATTTTGTCGTCTGTTTGGCAGGACGGAAGAGAGGCGACGGCATCCTTTTGGTCGAGACCAAGGAGCGCGTTTACGATCCGGCTGCGGAGGAGAAGGTCGAGGCGGAGCACAAGTTCTACGGACGTCCACTGATGCTGACGCTTGAAAACGAACGCTTCATGTCCGTGCGGTTCAATCCCCATCAGCGAAGAAATGAACTGGACCGGATCTTTTCGCTGGATTGGGCTGCCGGGTACGAATAACCGCGCGTACGTATCGAAAGGCGAGGGGATAGCGCGAAAGAGAACATCTCTCGTGCTTTCCGACGAAAACCCCTACCCTGAAACTACCCTGTTTTTCGGGTTCACGCATGCGGCAAATCGTGGTAATTTGACACAAAGTTTAGATTGGCATGTAGAGTGTGTGTGAACGCAGAGCATAAGGAGCGGTTGTATGAACTCGTGCTTGAAGGGTGCGGTGTGGTGCATGGGTGTTCTGGGAATGGCGGTGTCGGGATCGGCTGCGCGGGCCGATCCGTTGCCGGCGCCGCTGGTGCATTGGACGTTCGACGGCGGCGCGGCGACCAACTGCGGCAGCGGCGGGGACTTGTATGACGCGGTCGTGTCCGGCGCGGTGGCGTACACGAACGGCCTTGCCGACGGCGGGCTCTGCCTGCTCGGCGGAAGCCAGGGGTATGCGGCGCTGCCCTATACCCTCGGCGACCAGGGAACGATCGCGTTCTGGTACAAGCCGTTCCGGTTTTACAATTGGAACTCTCTGTTTGACAACACCCGGGATGCCAACCAGTGGGAGATGTGGCTCGATTCCGGCGCGAACGTCCGGTTCAGGCTCACGGGCGGACAGGGCGACATCTCCTACGGCAATCTCAACAGCCTGCACAACGGTTCGAACGTGTGGTATCACTTCACCGTGACGCGGGACCGGTATGCGGAGACGAACCACGCCCGCCTGTATGTGAACGGTTGCGAGCGCAAGAGTGCCAACATCACCTCCTGGGTCGAGCCCGGCACGACGGTCTATTTCGGCGGGCATACCGGTAACTCGCCGGCCGAAGGCATTCTGGATGACGTGCGCGTCTACGGGACGGCGCTGGCCGACACGCAGGTGCAGGCGCTGCACGCCCTGATCGCCGAGCGGGCGCCTGCGGTGCAGGTGTCGTTCGACGCGAGCGTGACGAACACCGGCTCGGGCGGCGCGGCGTTCGACGCGGCGCTCACCGGCGAGCCCGCCTGGACAAACGGGCTGAACGGCATCGGGCAGGCGCTGGCGCTGGACGGCGTGGACGATCATGCGTCCATACCTTACCGGCTGCCGGTGTCGGGCTCCGTCTCGGTCTGGTATTACGCCCCCGGGCCTTGGTATGACTTCAACACGGTGTATGACAATTCGGTCAACGGCAACCATTACGAGTGCTGGATCGCCGGGGACTCATGGTTGGCGTGTCGGCCGGCGGGCAACCAGTGGCCGCAGCGGGCCGCCTACAAACTGGACGGCGGCTCCAACCGCTGGTATCACATCGTCGGCACCTGGGACACGCTCTCCAGCAACATGGTGCTGTTCGTCAACGGCGTCGAGCGCGGCCGTGCCGTCAACACGAACGGCGCGGCGTGGCCGATCGCCGGGACGCATTTTTACATCGGCGGCGGACATCCCGACAACACGAACGGATGCGGCGCGGCCTCGGACCTGCAGATTTTTGAGACGCCGCTCTCGTCCAACCGTGTGGCCGAGATCTTTAACGA
>ENA-UPXM01006565-UPXM01006565.1-activated-sludge-metagenome-genome-assembly--contig:-NODE-6565-length-10781-cov-12.441637_pt1 | contig 10781 bp, 8 predicted proteins | sample MGYA00238178_ERZ772708 | MGnify/ENA primary metagenome ERZ772708 (study PRJEB29002, sample SAMN05720212) | activated sludge metagenome | isolation source: anaerobic digester from wastewater... | reverse complement strand
CCATCAAATGGATTAGTTGAATACGAGCCTTCAAGTGAGTTAAAGTTTCGTGGCATATAACCCCAGTTATAAGCGTGATTTTTCATATAAGCTTCATCTTTTAATCTCGTTTCATCAACTTCGCCGTGATCAAAGAATGGAAGAATATGAATTGCGTTAACACCTAATTCTGCAATATGATCAAGTCCGGTGGTAACGGTGACATCACCTTTAGTATAAGTAGTACCAGATTGGGCTAGACCTAGAAAAGTTCCGGCTAATTCTTTAGGACCTCCCCAAGATGAGTGAGTGGTAAAGTCTCTAACGTGTAATTCATAAATAATATAGTCAGTCCAGTTAGTGATGGTATTTGGTCTTTTGTTTTGCCAGTTAGTAGGATTAGTTTTAGAAAAATCTAAAATCATTCCTCTTAATCCGTTAGCTCCGAGTGAATAAGCGTAAGGGTCAACAATTTCGTTTGAAGCTGAACCATTTATAACTGTGTAGGTGTAATATTTACCATGTAAATCACCAACAAATTCTGCTTCCCAAACTCCTTTTTCTTTTTTAGTCATTGGAATTGATTCGTAAGGAGTATCTTCAATATCAGCTTCCGCTAATTTATTCCCTAAATTATCATATAGTGGATGTCCTTGGTGATATAAGTTTAAAATGATATTTTCAGAAGTAGGTGACCAAACTTTAAAAGTAGTTTTCGCTTTCGTATAAATTGGACCCAGAGTTCCACTATAATAAAAGGCATTGGTAAATTCTTGAGTATCATATAGTTTTTCAAGACCGACTTGTTTTACTGTGTGTCCACCATCAGCAAAAGTTTGTTCAACGGTGTAACGTTTAGTAATATCAATTACACCCCCTGGATTAATCGTAAATTGATTAGTAGTAGAGGTACCACTGGCAATTTCAACGTTATCTTCTTTTAAAATCCAATCGCCTAAACCAGTCGCTTCAACGACGATACCTTTAGCAATATTAAAGTAAGTTTTAAAAATAGTATCTTTAATTACTGGTCTTGAATTATAAATGGCTTGATCGCCTTGAACAAAGTAAAAATGATATTTATTATCAATAATTTCAGTGTTGGCATCAATTGTGATAAATCGATCTCCACCCGGTTCGCGGATTACTCCGTCCCATCCGGATTTATTTTTAATAATAACTCCAAGTCTTCTAGCACCAGTATAAGAAGCTTTAGTTAAATCAACTGATGTCACTAACCAGTTAGGATGATCCGTTTCTAGAATAAAATCATGTTGAGAACCAGCACTAGGGTTAGGTTGGTCTTGCCACACCCAAGCATTATGGTCTTGGTCGATATTATTGTATCTGTAATAGTGGATTACAATCTCTTCAGGAGTCATCGCTTTTACGACTCTAGCACTTATTAAAAATACTCCGATTAAAACGATAAATCCTAAATAAAATTTTCTTAATAACTTCAATTTCATCACCTACATTTTGTAATATTCAACCTCATTCTATCATTTTATTTAATTTATGAGAACATAAATTTAAATAATCCCAAGTGAAACCGCTATCACTTTAATAATATTAAAAGATTAAAGAAAAATGAAAAAGGGCTTGACAAATTTTCATCTTACGATATAATAAATACGTGTCAAAATTTAAGAGAGGTGAAAAGTTGACCGAAAAACAAAAAAAGCGAATCGAAAAGCTTCCTCAAGAAGCAAGAGATAATCTGTTAAAAGATTATGATGAAATGATTAAGCAGGGATACACTCCCCAGGAAGTAGACTTAGAGATTAGAATTATGTGTGCGGAAGGGTTGTTCACAAAAGATGATGCCTCGCGGCTCCTATTAATTCTCTTAAAAGGTGAAGCGGAAGCAAGAGTAATTACTAGCGAACAAAGAAAAAGAATCAACAAACTTCCCGATGATATAAGAAGTGATATACTAAACGGATATCAATTTAGCCTCAGTCGCGGAAAAAGGCCATCAGAATTTGAAAATGAGTTATGGATTATGAGGGCTGAAGGTAAAATTGAACACTTCGAAGTAATAAGGATAGTCCATATGAAAAACAGGGACAAATAAATACATCGAAAAGGTGCTAAAAATAGCGCCTTTTTTTAATTCGACAATTCAATTGACATTTGAATTATGTTAAAATATGTGAAAATCTATTTACTTTTAAATTATTAAAGATTATAATGAAAGTAGATAATTACATTATCTAAAAAGGGGGCGGATATTATGAAAAAAGTATTAGTTACTGGAGCATCAGGTCATGTTGGGAATATGTTAGTAAGAGAACTTTATGAACAAAATTATGAAGTTTATTCTTTAGTAATGCCGCATGATAAGATAGATCATCTAACTCCATACTCAAAGATTATTTATGGTGATATTTTAGATAAAGAAGGGCTAAAATATAATTTTCAAGGAATGAATTATATTGTTCATGCTGCAGGGGTCATTGAAATTGGTTCGGGTAATAAAAAGTTTGTTTATAAAGTGAATTATGAGGGCACGAAAAATGTTTTAGCTGCGGCACAAAAAAATAATGTTAATCGGGTTATTTATATTTCAAGTGTGCATGCCCTGCCAGCACTTAAGAAAAATCAATTAATGACTGAAATTGATTATTTTGATCCTAAGAAAACTAAGGGGCATTATGCTAAATCAAAAGCGATGGCGACTCAATATTCACTTGATTTTACAAAAGAAAATGATTTAGATGTGGTCGTAGTTCACCTAGGATCAATTGTTGGTGAGGGTGATTATAAACGTTCACATATGGGAACTGTTACTAATATGTTCTTACAAAAAAGACTACCTTTATACTTAGATGGTGGATATAACTTTGTTGACGTCAAAGACGTTGCTAAAGGGATTATCCTGGCAATTGAAAAAGGTAGACGCGGTGAATGTTACTTACTTACCGGTTATCAAAAAACGATTAAAGAATATTTAGACGAAGTTGCTAGAATTGCCAATATGAAACCAATTAAACATAAAATTAATTATACCTTTATTTTAATGATGTCTAAATTTGCTGAGATGTATTATAAGATGACTAATCAAAAACCATTAATGACAACATACTCAATTAAAGTCTTAAAATCTAATTCGAACTTTTCTAATGAAAAAGCCAAGAGAGAATTAGGTTTTACGACCAGACCATTTGAAGATACCATTCACGATGTTGTTAATTTTAACTTAGAATTAATTAAGGCCGATAGAGAGGCTAAGATGATTCCAAAAGTTGGTAATGGTAAACAAAAAACTGAGTAATTTTCTAATTTATGAGATAAAAGGATGACATTTAATGTCATCTTTTTTTCTTTAAATACCCTTTCAAGTATTAATATCATTAGAATAATGATATAATTATTTTGAGGTTTAAAGTTATGATTATCTTATATGGGGGCTCATTTAACCCACCAACAATGGCTCATTTTAAAATTATTGAAATCCTTGATAAATTATATACACCAAGTTGTATAGTTTTAATGCCGGTCGGAAATAACTATAATAAACCTGAACTATTAGATGGTGATCTTCGTTTAGCGATGACGAAATTAATGACTGCCAAGTTTTCGAATGCTGAAACTAGCGACTATGAAGTTAAAAGACCATTTGAAGGAACGATTCGCTCACTTGAATATTTAGAAAAAACTTATCAAGATAAAGTAGCATTAGCCATTGGCGCTGACAACTTACTTTATTTAGAGACTTGGATTGAAGCTGAGAAACTAATTAAAAATTATAAGATAATTGTCTTTAATCGCGATAACTTAATTACTGAAGAATTTATTAAAGACTTTGAAACTAAATATGAAATCATATTAGATATTATTAATTTTGATTTTGATATTTCAGCAAGTCTTATTCGCTCAAATATCAAAAAATATCGTAAATATTTACTGCCTGAAGTATATAAATTCATTAAGAAAAACAAACTCTATTTAAAGGAGGGTAAACGATGAAAAAAGTGTTAAATATTGCGGTGGCAACACCACTAATTAAAGTTGGTAATTTAAAATATAATGCTGATGAAATTATTAAAGTTTTAGATGAATCTAAAGCTGATTTAGTATTATTTCCAGAACTTAATTTAACTAGCCTTTATTGCGGAGATTTATTTTTAAAAGATGAATTTTTAGATAGAACTTTAGAAGAAGCCAATCGAATTATTAAAACCACTAAATATAGCGGTTTATTTACGATTGGATTACCATTAAAAGTTAATCAATATGTAATTAACGGATTACTTGTTGTCAACAACAATAAAGTGATTGGAATTGAAATGAAAGAAACTCTAACTTTAGAGGAACAAAGATATTTTGATGATTTTATTTATTCAGAAATGAATGTTAATATTTTTGGCAAAGATCTTGATCCGTTTGGAGTTTTATATAAACTTAAGGGACTTTATCTGGCGATTACGCTTGATGGGATGTACGGAGCACTAGATTTAAATAACTATTATTTATCTCAACTTGGTGCCGATGTTATCCTTCATGCTTCAGGGGACTATGAAGTTTTAGATTCAGGATCAGTTAAAGTTAAAACATTAACCGAATTATCATCAAGATTTAATCAAGTATATGTCTATGCATCACCATCAAAGAGTGAATCATCAAGTAAATATGTTTATGCTGGTGATATGATTATTTGTCAAAATGGTGAAGTCATAAAAGAGGCGACTAATTTATATGATAATGAAAATTATATCGAATTAGCGGTTGAATTAAATAAAAAATCAGTTTTTGAAAGAGCTGATATTCGTTCTTCAGAATCAGCTGAAATTCCGACAGTTGATAATGAATTTATCAACTTATCACCATATCCTTTCTTAGAAGGAAATGATCCATTTGTCGCCGCTAATGTTTTAAACACGCTTCTAGTTCAAGCGATGATTAAAAAGATTGAATCAATGCCAAAACACTTACAAAAAGTAATTATCGGTGTTTCAGGCGGTGCTGATTCAACTTTAGCGCTACTTGTAGCCGAACAAGCTTTAGAGAAAATGGGCTTGCCACCGACTAATTTAATTGGTGTTTCAATGCCAAGTGAAAACTCACTTGAGATTAGCTCAAAAAGAGCTTTAGAATTAATTGATGGCGTTAAGGCAACTAAACTAGTTATTCCAATTGACAAACATTTAAAGGTTCATTTAGAAGCGATTAATCATACTAATTTAGACACTGCCTATGAAAATGCCCAAGCTCGAATTAGAACTAATATTTTAATGGATTTATGTAATAAATACGGCGGCTTCATGGTAGGACCAAGTGATCTATCTGAGATTGCCTTAGGCTTTACTACCTATAATGGTGATGCTAGTAGTATGTATGGTATCAATTCAGGAATCCCTAAGACAATGGTTTTAACCATTTTAGAGTTTTTATCAAAAGAAGTATATTTAGATTTAGAAAAAGTAATTTATGAAGTCTCACAAGCCAAGCCATCACCAGAGTTATTAAAAAATCAAGTTACAGAAGATGTTTTAGGTAGGTACGATATTAATGATTTTATTTTGTATCATTTTATTAAAAATGATTGGGGACGCCCTGAATTTTTAAAAGCCTTACCAGAAGTTTTCAAAATTGATTTAGATGAAGCTAAAGTATATGTTAATCGTTTTTTAAGACGATTTTATCAAAACCAATTTAAACGTAACGTCCTTCCTGAAGGACCTAACGTTTTAGATATTTCACTAAATCCACGTGATGGATTTAGATTAGCAGGAGATAATGAAGTTGACTATTAAGAAAAAGAAAGTAATACTCGGGTTATCTGGCGGTGTTGATTCGGCAGTAGCCTTATATAAACTCATTGAAGATGGCTATGATGTTATAGCCGTTTTTATGCGGAATTGGGATTCGGCATTAAATCGTGATATTTTAGGAAATCCTACCGCTGATGATGAGATTTGCCCGCAAGAAAAAGATTATCAAGATGCTAAAAAAGTCGCGGATAAACTCGGAGTTGAACTTCAAAGAGTTGATTTTGTTAAAGAGTATTGGGACCGAGTATTTACTTACTTTTTAAATGAATATAAATTAAATCGGACCCCAAATCCGGATGTTTTATGTAATAACGAAATTAAATTTAAAGCATTTTTAGATTATGCAATGTTAAAAGATGTTGATTATATTGCCATGGGTCATTACGCAAGAGTTGATCGTTCAAGTGGCCGCGCTAAACTACTTCGCGGAATTGATCAAAATAAAGACCAATCTTATTTTTTATCACAATTAACTAATGAGCAACTTTCTAAAGTATTATTCCCAGTTGGGGATCTTAATAAAGACGAAGTAAGAAGAATTGCTAGAAAACTTGATTTAGCAGTTAAAGATAAAAAAGATTCGACTGGAATCTGTTTTATCGGGGAAAGAGATTTTAATAAATTTTTAGCTAATTATTTGCCGGCTAAACCGGGGTTAATGACTAGATTAGACGGAACAGTAATTGGGAAACATTACGGACTGATGAATTATACTATTGGCCAAAGAAAAGGGTTAGGGATTGGAACGATTGACGGACTTGATGGTCCGTGGTTTGTCGTTGGAAAAGAGTTAGAAACTAATATTTTACTCATCGAAAATAAAGATAATTTAGATTATTTAAAATCTGATGAAGCGATTATTACTAATTATGTTTGGCGCGCTTGCAAGCGTGATGGTAAATATACTGCCAAATTTAGATATCGCCAAAAAGATGTTGCAGTCTATGTTAGGTTTTTAAATGATAAAGAATTCGTTGTTACCTACAATAATGTCTCTGCAGTAACTCCAGGCCAAGTGTGTGCCATTTATGATGGTGATGAATGTGTTGGCTCAGGTTTTATTAATGAAGTTTTTTATCAAGGTGAAAGAAGAAGATATTCATGACATTATTTCCAGAACACCAAAAACTAAAGGGGCATATAACGAGATATCGTTTCCATAATGAAGATAATAGTTATTCAATTGCGACCCTTAAAACTGAAGATGACAGAAAAGTGACAATCGTTGGTTATTTTCCTAAAGTAACAAGCGATTTATTATATGAACTTGAAGGAAATTGGATTGAACATCCAACCTACGGAGAACAATTTGAAGTTCTCGCTTTTAGACGTGCTAAAGTCGCGTCTTTTCAAGGTTTAGTGAATTATTTATCAAGTGATTACTTTCCTGGAATCGGACCAAAAACAGCTGAAAAAATCGTTAATCATTTAGGCGATGATGCGATTGAAAAAATTTTAGAAGACAAAATGGTTTTGCGAGATGTCGGGTTAAATGCGATTAGAATTGAACGTTTTTATCAACAATTACTAGAAAATCAATCGCTTGAAGGGGTGACGATTGATTTATTTGAATTAGATATTAAAGGGGCAACCGCGATGAAGTTAATTACGACTTATGGGTTAAAAGCGGCCACGATTGCTAAAACTAATCCGTTTCGGTTAATTGATGAAGTTCAAGGAATTGGGTTTATTCGTGCCGATGAAATTAGAGAAAAAGTAGGAATCCCTGAAGATGATCCAAGAAGAATTAAAGCTGCCATTATTTATTCAATTAGAGAATACGGTGAACGGAATGGTGATACCTATGCCACTGAAGAACAAGTCTTTGATTATGCCAAACAGTTTTTAAAAATTGATCTTGATTTTGACCCATTTGTTAAAGAATTAATTAGAGAGAAAAAGTTAGTTTTAGAAGATCACAGGTATTATCTTGCTCCCGCCTATTATGCTGAGGTCGGAGTGGCTCGGAAAATACTTGAACTAAATATGTCCTCTCAACCAAAACTAGAAGAAGCGATCGTTGATCAAAGTATTAATAAAATTGAAAAATTAATTGGGATTACTTATACTGATGTTCAAAAAGAAGCGATTAAAGTCGCCGTTAATAATGAAGTTACCGTGATTACTGGTGGACCAGGTACTGGTAAAACCACCATTATTGATGGTTTAATGCAAGTATATAGTGATATTAATGGAATTACCGCAAGTTATATGCCGGAACACATTAAAGTAATGGCTCCAACTGGAAGAGCTGCAAAAAGAATGAGAGAAATCTTAGATTTTAAAGCGACTACCATCCATAAGGGATTAGGTATGGGTTATGATGGCGTCTTTACTTATGATGAAAACAACTTGTTTTCTGAAAACTTAATTATCATTGACGAAGCTTCAATGATTGATATTTTTTTAGCTAATTCACTATTGAAGGCAATTAAGAATAATGCTAAAGTGGTTATTGTAGGTGATGTGGATCAATTACCTAGTGTTGGCCCAGGACTATTTTTAAAAGATTTGATTGATTCGGGATCTTGCGCGGTTGTTAGACTTGATGAAATCCACAGGCAAGCTAGGGGTTCTAATATCGTTAAGATTGCCAATAAAGTTAACAAACAAACTATTGGTTATGAAGATTTAGTTTCTGATAGTGATACTTATATTTATAAGATTAATCGAAGTGAGTTAAAACGACTAGTTTTAAGATTAGTCCAAGGAGCCATTGATCAAGGATATTCATTAATTGAAGATATTCAAATTTTAATTCCACAATATAAAGGTGATTTTGGAATTGATATGGTAAACGAAATTATCCAAGAAATGTATATTGAAAATAAAGAGATACATGTCAAACATGGTGACGTTAATTATTATGTTGGCGATAAAGTGATTCAGCTAGAAAATGACGCCCTAAAGGACGTGATGAACGGTGATATTGGGGTTGTAAGCGGAATCGTTTTTGATAGTAAAGATAAGCCGACAATATATGTTAATTTTGATGGAAGAGATTTATCTTATGCTAAGTCAGATTTAGATCAAATCAACTTAGCTTACGCCATTTCTATTCATAAATCTCAAGGTTCAGAATATCCAATAGTAATTATTCCAATCGTCAAAAACTATATTCATATGTTGCGTAAAGAATTGCTATATACAGCGATTACCCGCGCAAAAGCATATTTATTTTTAATGGGTGATGTTGATTTGATGATCTACGCTTCTAATCGAGAAACGGCGAAAAGACAATCAACACTAGTGATGAGATTATCAAGTGAAATTGAAGATAAAAAAGAAGAGGTTGATGATATCAACCCCTATGATTTTATGTAATAAATATTTATATTTTAAACTCCATATAAATGGGATGATGATCTGAAAGATGCATCCCTTTTATTTTGCTTTCAATGATTTTAACATTTTGATGTTTTATATAATTATTTACAAATATGTAGTCTATCTTTGTATTAATTTTACCTGAACCAAAATGATGAAAAGTAACTGGAATATGAGTAGTTATATCAGTTAAGTGTTTATTAATAATTTTGATTGGTTCATCGTCAGGATTACTATTAAAATCGCCAACTAGGATAACAGGTTCATCCATATTAGCGTAATTTAAAATTTGTTTACTAGATAATATTCTAGCTTGTGTTCCTTGATGATCAAAATGTGTGTTATATACATTTAATATTTTGTTATCTTTGGTTTTAAGTTTGACACTTGTGATAATTCTTGGGAATTGAGATTGATCAACAGCATATCTAGATTTAGGTATATCAGGGGTATCAGAGAGCCATAAAGTTTTAGTTTCAATAAGTTCAAATTTATCTTTTTTAAAGAAAATTAAATTGGATTCGTTTGACCTTTTGCTACCGCGGAATTTACCACAATATTCGTAATTTTTTAAATGAAATAAGAGTCTTATTAACATTTTTTTGGTTAATTCTTGAAAACAAATAATATCAATATTTTCTTCTGTAAAAAACTTCTTTATTGCTGGAAGTCTTTTTTTAAATCTGTTTTTTCCATCAGTTGGAAGATCAATTCTAATGTTAAATGTAACCAATTTATAAACCATAATATATTCCTTTTTAAATTTATATGTTCTACTGAGAAAATTATATCCCATTTTTAAATAATAGTCTATTCCAAAAAACAAAATAAAAAAACCGTTAAGGTTTTCTTATTCTTTATAAAGTTCTTGAATTATTGGTCTTAAATTTTTATAATCAATGAAATCAACTTTAGTGTTATAAGTATTAACAAAATCATTAGTTTCTGGAGATCTTTCAGATTTTGGTGTTTTCTTCGCTTTAAGGTAAAGTAATTTCATCATGATTTTGTGTTTAAGAGATAAGTTCTTATAATCTATACCGCCCCTTAAATGGTAGAAGTGGGCTGATTCGAATAATTCTTCTGAGATTTGTTTTTGGATGCCAAGATGAATGTTTTTAATGTTTTCAAGATTATTAGGATCAGATAAACCAACAGTAGCGATGATAATCTTTTTTCTATTAATATCTTTAATCTTTTTAAAAGTTTTTTCTAACCCTAACACGCCAACAGCGTATAGGGCGCCAATATAAATAATAGTTTCATAAATATTGATGTTTTGGACATATTTAAAATTTTTTATTTCAATATTAGTTAATTCGCCTAATCTTTTGGCGTATTTTCTAGCGGCTCCGTATTTTGAACCATAAATAATAACGTTCATCTTTTACCCCCATAATCTCAATTATCTACAAGATAATGATAACACATAATAAAATGCGAATAAATTCGCAAAAGTAAAAAGGTGGTAAATTTTATTTGATAATGATTAATTAAGAGATTATTTCTTTAATCAAATTTAGTTAACTTTTGACATTGCTTAATCATTCCACTATTTCTAGTAATAAAGGATCTTTTTCGGCACTTAACCAGAAGTTTTCTACCATCTTCGGTATAAACAAATTTAACATCCATTGATCCAATAGCATGTTTTAATTTATCTTTAAAGACATTGACAATCTCAGCATTTTTAGCTAA
>ENA-UPXM01006563-UPXM01006563.1-activated-sludge-metagenome-genome-assembly--contig:-NODE-6563-length-10783-cov-3.673471_pt1 | contig 10783 bp, 11 predicted proteins | sample MGYA00238178_ERZ772708 | MGnify/ENA primary metagenome ERZ772708 (study PRJEB29002, sample SAMN05720212) | activated sludge metagenome | isolation source: anaerobic digester from wastewater... | reverse complement strand
TCCGACTTCTTGATCCCAAATCAAGCGCGCTAACCGGGCTGCGCTACACCCCGCAATTGTGTTTCCATTCACTCTATAGATTGCAATATTGTAGAAGTGGCTTTTTGTGTCAATATATTTTTTTATATTTCTCTTTTTATTTATCGTATAGCATTTATAATGCACTATAATTCAATCTATTAAGCATATAATATTTTCTCTTTACTATACAGTCTCTAAGCTGTATTTATGTTGTATATTTTTAAGTAACAAACAAAATTTACTCGAAAACCTGTTTTTTTAATCAATTCTTTTTTGAAATTTAATTACACTAAAGCTAAAAACCACCCCACCATATATGATCAAGGGCACTATGTATCTCAGTAAATATTTTATCTGATTGCCCTTTTGAAACACTTCTCTCATTATAGCAACAAAATACATCATCGGATTAAGCTTTGTAACCCAACGAATACTATCTGGCATATTAGCTATTGGAAAAAACAAACCACTCAATAGCGACATAAAAAGCACGAAAAACCAGGTAAAAAATAATGCCTGTTGTTGTGTCTGACTAATAACTGAAATGCTCACCCCTAAACCCAATGTGGTAAACAGGTATAAAGTAGTCAAAACAGTTAAAACCAAATACGAGCCTTGCATTGTAATGCCAAAAACAGCCTGACCAATAAACATGGCAAGATAAAACTCAGCCAAGCTCAATATCAAAATAGGAATAAGCTTACCTGCCAACAATTCCCACTTTTTGATTGGTGTCACAATCAGCTGCTCAAGTGTTCCCATTTCTTTTTCTTTTACCAAAGCCATTGAGGAAAACAACATAGAGATTACCGTAACCAATATCGCCACTGTACCAGGCACCATATATTGATAAGGCTTGAGGTCTTCATTATACCAAATACGTTCATTTACAAGCAAAATAGGCTCGACCTGGGCTCTATCAACTGCAAAGTTATTTACTATATTGGCAATACTTTGCATAGCTAAATTTGCTGACATACCGTCCACAGCATCGAATATCGTTTCAAGTTGAGGGCTTTTATTTAAAACAAAATCTTTGCCAAAGTTCTTGGGGATGATTATTCCCGCATTCGACTGCCAAAGATACAGCTTTTTATGGATTAGTTTATGGTCTTGGCTAATATCAATTACTTTAAACTCTTCGGCACGGGAAAAGCGTAAAATAAGCTCACGAGATAGCCTACTTTCATCCAAATCAACTATACTCAAAGAATAGTTCTTCAGCTCGTTACTCGTTGCAAAACCCAACCACACAGTCATAATCACAGGTATAAACACTATTAAAACCACCATGTATCTATCCCTAAAAATCTGGATAAATTCTTTTTTTATCAAACTGATCAATCGTCTCATTTTAGCTCTCTCATCTGCTTTGCAAACCTATTCCAGGCAATGCTCAATAATATAACAGTAAAGCCCAGTAAAAATAACATAGGCTCGAGCAATTCCCCCAGATTATTACCTTTTATCATCAGCCCTCTTGCTATTTTTAAATAGTATTTTGCTGGAACAATCCACGATATTAACCTTATAAGCCAGGGCATTGACTCGAGAGGCATTAAAAAACCACTCAGCATTACAGTTGGCATCATTGTAAAAATCAATGCTATTAACATCGCCTGCATCTGATTTTTAGAAACTGTAGAAATCATCAATCCAAAGCTCAATGCAGTGCACACATAAACAAAAGATAGTATTGTAAATGCGATTGCATTCCCAACAAATACCACATCAAAAAGTATGAGCCCCATAATTAATATCAAAAAGCCGATTAACATTGAGAGAAAAACATAAGGCAATAGCTTTCCAATAATAAACTCCAAAGGCTGTAACGGCGAAACAAGCAGCTGTTCAAGCGTCCCATTTTCTTTTTCACGCGTGATTGAAATACTTGTCAAAAGAGCCGATATCATCACTAAAATCAAGGCGATCAGACCTGGCACAAAGAAATAAGAGCTCTTGAGTTCAGGATTAAATAACAACTGAACCCGAATATCAACAAGCATATTTTCTTGTTTAGAAGCCAAAGCTTGATTTACATAATTCTTAATCAGAGAGGCATAATTGGGGTCTGACCCATCAACAATCAACTGCAAATCATTCACATCTTCTCCGATTAAAAGCACGGCGTTCAATTTTTGTTCCAAAAAAGCTTGATGGATATCTTCTGTCCGTGTCGATATACCAAAAACATGAAACATCTCAGAGCCCTCAAAATTCCGTATTATTTCCTTTGATTGCATATTTAAAGCATTATCTGCTATCCCAAGATTAATATCTTTCACCTCGGTATTGAGTGCATAACCAAACATAAGTAACTGCAAAAGTGGCAACAGAATAACTATTAACAGGCTCCGTGGATCATGTATAATATGAAAAAACTCTTTTTTGGCTATCGCATAAACACGATTAAGATTAAATTTCATCATTGTTCTGCCTCTTTATTAGCTTAATAAAAACATCTTGAATTGTCTTCTCATTATGTATAGCTTTCATGTTTTCAGGGCTATCTAATGCAATAATTCGTCCATCTTGCATAATTGACAACCTGTGGCAATACTCTGCTTCTTCCATAAAATGAGTTGTAACAAATACTGTTTTCCCATGCTCAGATAAATCATATATAATATTCCAAAAGTCTTTTCTAACCTTTGGATCAACCCCTGATGTTGGTTCATCCAAAAAGATTATCTTTGGATCATGCAGCATCGCACAAGCCAATGCCAGCCTCTGTTTCAAACCAACAGGCACATCTCTTGTTAATCTTTTCATTTCCTCTTTTAGGTTTAGGCTAACTGCTATCTCTTCTTTTTTACTTCTAATTAACTTTTTATCAAGAGAATACACCCCTCCATAAAACTCTATATTCTCAGCTACTGTCAGATCATTATATAGAGAAAACTTCTGACTCATATACCCTATTCTTTTCTTTATAAGTTCGGACTCCTTATAAATATCCAAACCATCAATCAAAGCCTCGCCAGAGCTTGGCATGAGCAATCCACACAGCATGCGAATCATCGTACTTTTACCTGCTCCATTTGCACCTAAAAAACCAAATATCTCGCCTTTATACACTTCCAAATCAACTGCATCAACTGCTGTAAAACTACCAAATTTCTTGGTAAGTTGTGTTGTTTTAACTGATATCATATCTGACTCACTATATGCTTATTTTGCATGAGAAACACGTCTTCAAGAGTTATTTGCTTTTGGTTATACCCATTTATCACTTTATTATCAAGCCAAGTCTGCCATTCTTCTTGTCTTGGTGCCTCTGAAAAAGAGATATAAAGCTCTTTATTAAAAAGATATAAATACTTCACATTTTGCATCTTAGCAAAATAATCATAATTTTCAGACTGCATAACAAAAATCTGATCTGAATAGCTATCTACTATTTTTTCAGGTGTTTTATATGCGAGAATCTTGCCGTTAAATATTAGAGCAAGTTTATCAAATGTATTTGCCTCATCGAGATACGGTGTTGACACAAAAACAGTAAGACCTTCGTCTCGCAACTGTTTTATCAGCTCCCAGAATTCTTGTCGAGAAACTGGGTCAACGCCAAAAGTTGGTTCATCCAAAAACAAATACTTTGGTGTATGTATCAAGTTGCAGGACAGAGCCAGCTTTTGCTTCATTCCTCCAGATAGTTTGCCTGCTTGTCTGTTTTGAAAAGGTTTGAGGTTCGAGAACTTATACAGCTGCTCCAACCTTTCTTGTCTTCCTTTTTTTGGTGTATTAAAAAGATTTGCAAAAAACAATAAATTCTGTTCTATTGTCAGGTCTGGGTAAAGAGAAAACCTCTGCGGCATATACCCTATCATCGAACGCACCTCATACTGGTTTTTCACAGTGTCATAAGCATCGATATGTATGTTGCCTTGATCAGGGTGGCTCAAAGCACAAAGTTGCCTCATCAACGTAGTCTTGCCTGCACCATCTGGACCAATTAATCCAACTATCTCTGATTCCATAATTTGCAAACTTATATTATCGTTGGCAATAATATCACCAAAAGACTTGCTTACTCCCTTAATTTCTATCACTTTAACCTCGTCTAACTAATACAGGCATTCCGTCTTTTAATTCTGTATTTGACTCATCTATCAGTATCTTAATGCCATATACGAAGGATGTACGATTGTCTGGTGTGAGGATTTGTTTTGGTGTAAACTCACTTTTATTATTTATTTTGATGATAGTTCCGGAGAATATCTGATCTGTTCCATCAATATAAACTTTCATTTGGTCGCCGATACTAAATCTTGCTAATTGGCTTTGGTTTACGTAAATCATCACAGTCGTTTCCTGCATATCAATCAGCTCAATTAGCGGTCTCCCCATTGCAACTGTTTCGCTCTCTTCGTAGTAAATTTGATTAATAAAAGCATCAATTGGAGACTTTATAATGCAGTCATTTATCGACTTTTTCACCATCATTAACTTGGATTTAGCTTGCTGTTCTTTTGCTGCGATTAGATTATTTTGCATTTCTATTAATTCCTTTTGACTCACAGCCTTATCGTAAACACTATTTATGTCATCGAGGTTTTGCTGAGGTAGGCTTTTCGCATCAACTAAAGCAGAGATTCTATCTTTCTTTTGCTGTATGTAGTCAATCTCATTTTGTGCTTGTTCGAGTTGTTTCATATTGCTCTGTCTCTGTGCTTTCAACTCATCAAACATTGCATATATTTCCTTCTGTTGAATAGAAAAGTTCAGAGTATCAATAATCGCAATAATATCGCCACTTTTCACGCTATCGCCCTCTTTATAAAAGAGCTTACTTAGTTTGCCGTTTGTTTGTGCAGAAAGTGTTATATTTCGCATCTCTGCAAGGCTTGTCCATTCTTCTTGATTGTTTTTACATGATACCAAGAAAAACATGCTAACAATTAAAACAAATATTATTTTACGCATATCCCCTCCATATTACAAATAGATTTCAACTGCTGAAATACACAAACTTTACGTCTTTTAAAACAATGATTTAAGTCATAGTCATCTGATTTTACACTTGCCAAATTTAAGCTATAATACTGCATCAATCTCCTCCTTTTTTATGCTATGCCACACTAAATCAAAAATCGCATCTTTTCGTTGTTGACGGAAGCTTGCATTGTTTAAATCAACATTTTTCACAATATTTTTAACAATATTTTGAGCCAGAAAAGGATAAATACACATAGAAACAATATTTAGAAATAGATGAAAAGAGTCTATTTCCCTAATCTCACCTGCACGCTTTGCTTCATCTATCTTTTTTAAAATAGGGAAGTTACTTGCTGTTTTCTGTGCATCTACATTATTATGAATGTATTCTGTTATACTTTTTGCTTCGTTTTCTAATTCCCAGATCATAAATTTGAGCATCTCTTGCCTATGTGCTAATTTATCGATATAATTAGCTATAAACTCTTTTAAATATGCTTGAAAACTCAAACTTTGATCTGTTTTTATAATAATCGCATTAAAAAACTCAACAAAAACTTTTTTGAACACCTCTTTATATAATACTTCTTTACTTTTGAAATAATAGTGTAACAAGGCTTTATTTATGCCAGCTTCGTCTGCAATTGCCTGCATCCTTGCACCATTAAAGCCTTTTTCCAGAAACTCTTTCATTGCAGAATCAAAGATTTTATCTTCGGCTTTTATCTTATCTTTTTCGCTCATTTTATCTCCTTTCGATAATCTATTATGGGCAATTTAACTAAGTGGTTAAATTTGTCAAGATCTTTTTTAACTATTTGGTTAATTTATCCATATCATTTTCATGAGCATCCCGTTACCATCCCGTTACCATCCCGTTACTTTCCCGTTAATTCTCCAAGATAGCAGGGGGAATGTTCCGAATATCATTAGGTAAATATTAAGTCAAAAAATAGTCAAAAAATAGTCAAAATCCATTCAATTTAAAAATATATTCCATATCTTGAAAATATATATTGACAGATTTAGACCAAAAAAAGAAAATGGATAATTATATAGTAAAGTGAGTAATATGGGTAAAAACTTAGTAATTGCAATTGATGGTCCAGCAGCTTCTGGTAAAAGCACAACGGCTAAAAGGCTTGCCGAAGCGTTAAATTTCATGTACATAGACACAGGTGCAATGTACCGTGCATGTGCTTTAAAGGCATTAGAAGACAAAGTAGATTTGAGCAATTTAGATGCTGTTGAAGAAATGTTAGATGGTATTCATATCTCATTCAAAGTGATCGACAACGAAAGCCGTATTTTTTTAAATGGCTATGATATATCTGAGCAGATAAGAAGTTCAAGCATCAGTCAAAAAGCATCAGATATTGCAACAATTGCAAATGTTCGTCATCGAATGGTATATTTGCAAAGAAAAATGGCTGAGTGCCATAGTGTTGTTATGGATGGTCGAGACATAGGTTCATTTGTCTTTCCTAATGCTGATTTCAAGTTTTTTATGGTTGCAACACTTGAGACAAGAGCCAAAAGACGGCAGCTTGAAATGCAAGAAAAAGGCATGGAAGTTGATTTTGAGACACTGAAAAATGAGCTTGCTTGGCGCGATGCAAATGATGCTAATCGAGATATAGCGCCGCTTGTCAAGACTGATGATGCCATTGAAGTCAATACAACCAACATGAGTATTGACGAACAGGTAAAATATATTTTAGAAAAGGTGAAAGAAAAAGTTGCGTAAAGTTTATAGAAACACAACAAACGTCACAAGACTACTTATGAAAATATTTTTTCCGTATGAAATAGTCAATAAAGATAGACTTGAGAGTCTCAGAGGAAATATTATTGCCTCGAACCATGTTTCCAATTTTGATCCACCTCTTATTGGCTCTGTCATTCCACATGAGATATATTTTATGGCAAAAGCAGAATTATTTAAAAACAAAATAATAGGAAAATTTCTAAGAACTCTAAACGCTATACCGATTAAGAGGGGTAAAATGGACATTGGTGCTATCAAAAAATGCATCAACGTGCTAAATCAAGACAACTCTCTTTTAATATTTCCACAAGGAACACGTAATGGTAAAAATGCAAAAGCAGGAATCGGCATGATAGCCTCCGCAGTGAAGAAGGATATTGTTCCTATTTATATTGAAAACTCGAACAAGTTTTTGAGCTGTTTTTTTCGCATTAATAAGGTAAGAATAATAATAGGTGAAACAATAAAATGGTCAGATTATGACTATTTAGAAGGTAATAAAGAGAAATATCAGTTGATATCAAATGATATATTTAACAAAATCAATCAATTATCCGAATATCATACCAAGCAATTGGATGAAGCAATTAATATGTAAGGTGTTATGACAAAGTTATGATTAAGATTTTATTGGCAAAAAACTCTGGCTTTTGTTTTGGTGTAAAAAGAGCTATTAAAATGGCTGAAGATGCATCAGTTGTAAACGAAAAAGTCAATACATGGGGTCCGATCATTCACAACCCTCAGATGGTTTCCAGTTTGCAAGAAAAGGGTGTTGTGGAGATAAATGATTTATCAGAAGTATCAGACGCACCAGTTGTGATAAGATCTCATGGTATACCTCTGAATGAGAAAAACTCATTATCACAAAAAGGTATGGAGCTAATCGATGCAACTTGCCCTTATGTCTCAAAGGCATTTGATTATGCAAGCCTTGCTGATAATGAAAAATATACTATATTTATATTGGGAAATCCCGAACATCCAGAGATTATTGCTTTAAAATCTTACATAAAGAATGAATATCATATTGTACAGAGCAATTTTTCAGCTTTTGAAAAAAGTAGGTTTGGTAAATGTGCGATTATTTGCCAAACAACCCAAAATGAGCAAAACCTTGAAAAATTGATTTTATTTTTAACCAAGCGCTGCAATGAGTTACGAGTATTTAATACTATTTGTAATGCTACAAATGTAAGACAGGATTCTACTATCGAATTGGCAAAAGAGGCTAATCTAATGGTCGTTATTGGTGGGAAAAATAGCTCTAATACAAAAATGTTGGCAACTCTCTGCACTCAGTTTGCACCAACTTACCACATTGAAACAGCAAACGAATTGGACAAAAATTGGTTTGATAGTGCCAATACCATTGGATTAACAGCTGGAGCTTCTACTCCTGACTGGATTATTTTGGATGTGTATAATAAAATAAATAAAATCGTTGGGAACTTAGACATTTTTGCTACTAATGTCCATGATATTCCCGGTTATAAGGAGGAAATAAATGAATGTTAACGATCAAAAAGAACCAAAGGACTTGAGGCTTGAAGAAAATGAAGTTAACAAAACTATCGAAACTAATGAAGCTGATATTGATAAAAATGTTGGCGAAATAGCGAAAGAAGTTGAGCAAACAGAAAACGATAAGGAACAAGAGCAAACCGAAGAAGTAGTTGAAACTGAGCCTGCAAAAGCAGAACAAGTGCAAGCTGATGTAGTAGCTGAAACTGATTTTGTAAGTAAAAATACAGAACAGTTTTCAATGGAAGAATTAGAACTATATGATCAGTCTTTTAGCAAGGTTGAGCCAAATCAAATTGTAGATGCAACTGTCGTTAGCGTCAATGAGAGAGAAGTTCTTGTTGATATAAACTACAAATCAGAATCGCCAATCTCGGTAAATGAATTTGCAAACAACCTGCCCGAAAAAGGTGATATTATCAAAGTGTATATCATTTCCATCGAGGACAGCTCTGGCAAGCCAAAATTGTCAAAACGTCGTGCAGATTTTATTCTAAATCTTGAGAAATTAAAAGAAGTTTTTGAGAGAAATGAGACAATTACTGGTGTCTATAATCGCCGAGTTAAAGGCGGAATGATGGTTGAGATTTTAGGAATTGACGCATTTTTACCAGGTTCACAAATAGCGTTGAAAAATGTTCCAAACCTTGATCAATTTATTGGTAAAGAAGCTCAACTAAAAATCATTAAAATTGATGAAGATAAGAAAAACATCATTGTATCAAGAAAACTTGTACTTGAAGAAGAACAAGATGAAAAGCGCGATCAATTAAAAAATAAATTAGTTGAAGGTGCTGAGCTTGATGGAGAAGTAAAAAATATCACAGACTATGGTGCATTCATCGATTTGGGCGGCATCGACGGGCTACTGCACCTTACAGATATGTCTTGGGGAAGAATAAAACACCCATCTGAAATGTTGAATATAGGCAATAAAGTTAAAGTAAAAGTAATTGCTTATGATGAAGAGAATCAAAAAGTATCACTTGGGCTTAAACAGCTTGTTCCTCATCCTTGGGAAAACATAGAAAGTAAATACCCAGAAGGAACTAAAATTAAAGGCAGAGTTGTAAACATAGAAAACTATGGTGCATTTATTGAGATTGAGCCTGGAGTAGAAGGGCTTGTTCACGTTTCTGAAATGTCTTGGACCAAAAAAATTACAAACCCAAAACAATATTTGAAAGAAGATGAGACTGTTGAAGCAATCGTTTTAAAAGTCTCTAAAGAAGATCAGCGTATCTCTTTGGGAATCAAGCAAATGTTCCCTAACCCATGGCTCACAATTGAAGAAAGATACCCCAGCGGTACTATCATCAAAAGAAAAGTGAAAAACCTAACTGATTTTGGTGCTTTTGTTGAGATCGAAGAAGATATTGATGGATTGATTCATATTTCAGACATATCTTGGACAAAGCGCATTTATCACCCAAAAGAGGTATTGAAAAAGGGACAGGAAATTGAAGTTGTTGTGCTTTCAATTGATAAACTACTACACCGTATTGCTTTGGGTATCAAACAATTACACACAGATCCATGGGAGACAATCGAAGACACGCTTCCTGTTAATACAGAAGTTAAGGGTAAAATTGCTAAATGCATACCTAAAGGTGTGTTAGTTGATATCGAATTTGAAGACACTTATGTTGAGGGATTTATTCCTATTTCTCATCTTGCTGTACCCAAAATAAATAAACCTGAAGATGGGTTTGATGTCGGTGAAATACTTGATATGAAGATTATTGAAATCGATAAAGAAAACCGCAGATTAATCCTAAGTGTGAAAGCATGGTTCTTTAGTAGAGAAAAAGGATTAATGAAAGAATACCAAAGAATTCACCGTGATAAAATTATCGAAAAAACTGGATCTGCACCTGAGCTTGACGAACAAGATGATGATATTGATGATAATGTTGAGACAAATATTTCATTAGATGAAATTAATCAAGATGTGCAACACTCTGAATCAAGTGTAAATGATGAAGTGTCTGAAATAGACGCAGCAATAGATGAAGTTGAAGAGTCAAACCAAACAGAAGATTCAGAAGACAATTAATAGATTTAGTAACAAAAAAAGGCAACTCATTTGAGTTGCCTTTACTTATATTCATTTTATTTTAGGGGTTGAAAACCAATATTCTTATTATCTTGATTTGGATTAGTAGGGATTTTAATCTCGCCATTTTGCTTTTCGTAGGTTTCGATATTTTGTTCCAAAAGCTTTAGAAATTGCTTTGCATGCTGTGGATTTGTAATAACCCTGCTGTATATTTTTGCATTTGGAATACCTGGTACTACTCTACCAAAATCAAGAATAAACTCTGAGGGCGAGTTTACAACCATAAAAAAGTTTGAGTACACACCCTCGCCAACTTGCTGGTCTATTTGTATATTCAGTTTTTGCTGTGTTTGCTGGTTTTTATTCATATTTTAACTCCAGTTTATAAGTCTTGTATGTTTTTGAGAGCCTTTGCAGATGTTGCAATGCAGACTCCATCACCGCTAATAAATCCAAGTGTTGGGCGTCCAGAA
>ENA-UPXM01006547-UPXM01006547.1-activated-sludge-metagenome-genome-assembly--contig:-NODE-6547-length-10798-cov-5.415247_pt1 | contig 10798 bp, 7 predicted proteins | sample MGYA00238178_ERZ772708 | MGnify/ENA primary metagenome ERZ772708 (study PRJEB29002, sample SAMN05720212) | activated sludge metagenome | isolation source: anaerobic digester from wastewater... | reverse complement strand
GAAGATACCAAATTATCAAAGAGGAACTTTTAGATATGAGAGAAAAGTACGGCGACGAAAGAAGAACGGAAATCGATTATTCAGGCGGTGAAATGTCGATTGAAGATTTAATTCCAGACGAAAAAGTAGTACTTACCATTTCTCACGCGGGTTATATAAAAAGGACTTCACTATCAGAATACAAAGTACAAAGTAGAGGTGGAGTTGGGAACCGAGCTGCAACCACAAGAGATGAAGATTTCTTGGAATATATTGTAGCAGCAACCAACCATCAATATATGCTCTTCTTTACCGAAAAAGGAAAATGTTTCTGGTTAAGAGTATTTGAAATTCCGGAAGGATCGAAAATCTCCAAAGGTAGAGCAGTTCAGAATCTAATCAATATTGAACCTGATGATAAAATCAAAGCTTACATCAGAACCAATGATTTGAAAGATCAGGAATACATCAATAAAATGAATGTAGTGATGATTACGAAAAACGGAACCATCAAGAAAACTTCATTAGAAGCCTATTCTAGACCAAGAACAAACGGAGTAAACGCCATTGAAATCAGAGATAATGACCAACTTTTAGGTGCAAGATTAACCGATGGAAATTCCGAGATTATGATCGCCACAAAAGATGGTAAATGTATCCGATTCCCAGAAGAAAAAGCAAGAGCTGTTGGACGTGGTTCCATCGGTGTTCGTGGAATTACTTTATCGGAAGGCGACGAAGTTATTGGTATGATTGTTGTCAACGATGTGCAAAATGAAACCGTATTGGTAGTTTCTGAGCGTGGTTACGGTAAAAGAACAGCAGTAGAAGATTACAGAATTACCAACCGTGGCGGAAAAGGAGTGATTACCTTAAACATTACCGAAAAAACTGGAAATCTGATCGCAATTCAAATGGTAACGGATGATGATGGTTTAATGATCATCAATAAATCTGGAGTTGCCATCAGAATGGGAATGGATGAAATGCGTGTAATGGGTAGAAATACGCAAGGTGTTAAAGTTATTAACCTTAAAAAGAACGATGAAATTGCAGCCATCGCCAAAGTGGAAATGGATAAAGAAGTCATCATCGAAGAAGGCGAGATAATCGAAGGCGCAGAAGATCAGGAAGAGGGAACTCCAGTGATAGAAGCAGGTTCTGATACGGATAATGAAATCATCCAACCAGAAGAAAATAAAGATTCAGAAGACGAGTCTGAAAAATAATAAATCAAATTTTAATTAAAATATAATGAAAAAAATATTTTTAAGCATCGCTTTAGTTTCTATGACTTTCGCATTTGCACAGAAAAAAGAAATCGCAGCTGCTGTTAAAGCAATTGATGCAGGAGATGCTGCAACTACAAATGCTCAGATTTCTGCGGCCGAAGCTGCAATGGGCGGTAAAACAACTTCTTTGGAACCTTCAGTTTTAGAGCAGTATTATTACGCAAAAGGATTGGCTCTTTTGAAATCTGGTAAAAATGCAGAAGGTGCATCTTATCTGGCTAAAATGACTGAATTGGGTAAATCCAAAATTTATTCCGGTAAAGACAGCTCGAAAAACAGAGTGTATTTCGTAGGAAAAGAAGAGGCAGATAAATCTGGTATTCAAGGATTAAAAGAAGAATCGTATACCAATACTTTGACTGGGAAAATTGCAAATACTATTAATCCTTTGCTCGAAAGTGCCAACAAATCCGCAATGGAATCTTATAATGCAAAAAATTATACCGTTGCAGCTCCGAAATTTAAAGAAGTATATGACCTTCTAAAAGCAGGTGGAGAAGATAACAAGCAGTTCCTGTATTATTCAGGATTAAATTACGCTCTTGGCGGAAACAAAGAAGATGCAATTAATGTCTATAATGAATTAATCAATTCAGGTTACACAGGAGTTCGAACAACTTATAATGCAAAAAATAAGAAATCAGGTGAAGTAGAACCATTAGATAAAACTTCTTGGGATCTTTACAAAAAAATGGGAGCTACTTCCGAATACAGCGATTTCAAAATCGAAACTTCTAAAAGTATTGAGAATGAACTCTATGAAACTAACGCTGCGTTACTGATCGAAGCCAACAGATACGATGAAGCTTTAGCGCTGATCAAAAAAGGGCTAGAGAAATTTCCAACCAGTTCGAAGCTTACAGAATTGCAGGGAACTGCGTATTTCAAATCTGGGAAAATGGATGATTTTATCGGAAATATAAAAACCCAAATTGCTAAAAACCCGAATGATGCAAATGCATGGTATAATCTTGGTGTTTTAGAGAGCAAAAACCCTGCAACCGAAGCTGATGCAATCGCTTCTTACAAAAAAGCAGTAGCGTTAAAACCCGATATGGTTCAAGCTTGGCAAAATCTAACCTATGTAACAATGGGTGATGACGGAAAAGCAATTGATGAATACAATGCAGCAAAAAAAGCGGGTAAAGCAGAAGCTGCCAATAAAATTATCGAAGCAAGAAGAGCTAGATTAGCTGCAACTTTACCTTACGCCGAAAAATGGTATCAAAACGATACAAATAACATCGATGTAGTTAAATTGCTGAAAGGTCTTTACTTGTCTGGTAAAAACGAAGCAAAATTCCAAGAGTTCAAAAAGAAAGAAGCAGAAATGGCTGCAACTCAGAAATAAAACTGAAGTGATAAAAATAATATCGGATTCAATTGCGATATCCTTTCTACCTTTAAGATTAAAAAAAAACCGGTTCGAAATTTTCGAACCGGTTTTTTAATGATTGTATTTTACTTGATCTCGCACTTTTCTAAAACATCTTTTATTCTTTTCATGGCTTCTTTCAACTCCTTTTCCGAAGCTGCATAAGAGAATCGCACACAGTTTGAATTTCCAAATGAAACACCACCAACAGTTCCAACATGAGCATGATCTAATAAAAACATCGCAAAATCATCTGCATCATTGATCGTACTTCCGTTTAAGGATTTACCGATATAATAGGAAATGTCTGGAAAAAAATAGAAAGCTGATTCAGGGTAATTTACTTTAAATCCAGGAATTTCTTTCATTAAATCATACACAATATCGCGTCTTTTTTTGAATTCTTCGATCATGTATCTGTACTCCGAATAATCAGTTTTCAAAGCAGTTACCGAAGCTTTTTGTGCCATTGAGTTTGCACCACTGGTCATTTGTCCCTGTATTTTTTCGCACCCAATTGCCAACCATTTCGGACAAGCCGAATAACCAATTCTCCATCCCGTCATTGCAAACGCTTTCGACATTCCATTGATTACCGCCGTTTGTTCATAAACCTGCGGAAATTCTGCAATAGAAGTATGTTTTCCATCGTAATTGATATATTCGTAAATCTCGTCGGAAATAATGGTAATCTGTGGATATTTCGCAATCACATTTGCAATTTGCTCAAGTTCTTCATATTTATAAAAACTTCCAGAAGGATTACAAGGCGAACTGTATAGCAACGCTTTTGTTTTAGGCGTTATCGCTTTCTCCAGTTGTTCAGCAGTCATTTTAAAATCCGTTTCGATTGAAGTTTCAATAAATACAGATTTTCCGCCCACCATTTTTACCATTTCATCATAACTTACCCAAAATGGCGCAGGTAAAATAACTTCATCACCTTCATTAATAATCGAGCATAAGACATTTAAAATGGACTGTTTTGCTCCGTTTGAAACACAGATTTGGGAAGGCAAGTAATCGATATGATTATCTTTTTTTAATTTCTCGCAAATCGCTTCTCTTAAATCCAGAAATCCGGGGACAGGAGAGTAGTGACTGAAATTGGTATTAATTGCATCGAATGCTGCTTCTTTAATATTTTTTGGAACATCAAAATCGGGTTCACCTAGGGTTAAACTGATTACATCAATTCCTTTCGCTTTCATTTCCCGCACTTTATTGCTCATCACAAAAGTTTGAGAAAAACTCATCCGGTTAAGTCTTTCTGAGTAATTATCCATAGTTAGTTTTAAGTTTTTCAAAGATAATTTTTTTCTGCAAAGTTTTAAACTTGTTTCTTTAAATTTGTAGAAATTATAATTAAAAAATGTCAGTCGAATTAATACAAAAATACTTCCCAGATCTTTCCGAACTTCAAATCGATCAGTTTTCTAAACTGGATGAGCTTTATAAGGAATGGAATGAAAAAATAAATGTGATTTCGCGAAAAGATATGGATTCGCTTTATGAAAAGCATGTCTTGCACTCACTCGGAATTGCTAAAGTAATGCAGTTTTCACCCCAAACAAAGGTTTTGGATATTGGTACTGGTGGAGGTTTCCCGGGAATTCCACTTGCTATTTTATTTCCTGAAGTTCATTTCACATTGGTAGATTCTATCGGAAAGAAAATTACTGTTGTTAAAGAAGTTTCAGAGGGAATTGGCTTAAAAAATATAACCCCGATTCACGGAAGAGCCGAAGATGTAAAAGGTCAGTTTCATTTTATTGTAAGCAGAGCTGTAACGCAAATGCCTGTTTTTCTGCGGTGGTTAAGAGGAAAATTCGAAAAAGAACAGTTTAATTCGAAACACAATGGTGTCCTTTATTTGAAAGGTGGAGATTTAACTGAAGAATTAGCAGGAATGAAAACAGAGATTTTTGACCTGCACAATTATTTCGAAAGCGAATTTTTCGAAACTAAAAAAGTGGTATATTTATCTAAGGGTAATTTTAATTCATAATTCATTATAATAAATGAATTATGTTCGTCGTTTTAATAAATATTAGAAGAATTATGAAAAAAGCAATACTATTTTGTATGACCATCGGTTTGATTTTCAGCGCAATAAGTTGCAACGATCGGTTTGAAGGAGATGAACTTGTAAACATTGAACCACTCAAAATCGATAGTGTGAAAATTCCACAAGACACCATGGATGTTCGTACTACCCAAACCATCAAAACCTATTCAAATTACACCTCAAAATGTGAAGGTTTTTACGGGTACGACTATCTGCATACTGCCGATTTTGAAAGAAAAGTGATTTCCTATAAATTTAAAAGCAGCGCAGCTTGCGGAGATTTGATGACCAAAGCATCACAGATTAATTTTAATCCCCAAAAAACCGGACTTTACCTTTTTAGATTTTACAATGGCCAAGATTCTGCAGGTCAAAGTACTTATCTTGAAAAAGAGATCGTCGTGCAATAAACGAGAAAGCATAAAAGAATAAAACCTCGGGAAAATCTTATTTTTCTGAGGTTTTTTGTTTTAATTTTCTTATTTTTCATTTTTACCTTTTGATATGAAATTTCTCCAAAAAATAATTACCGAACTCATCAATCAAAACGCTGATTTATCAGGCTTTAATATTGTGCTTCCCGGCAAAAGACCCATTGTATTCATCAAACAAATATTGCGGGAAAAAGAGTATTCAGGTTTTCTGCCGAACTTTTTTACCGTAGAAGATTTAATTTCAGATTTATCTGGAAAACAGCCTGTTCAGGGAATTTCTTTATGGCTTTTTGCTTTTCAAATTTATCAGGAACTTCATCCAGCCGAAGATTTTTCGAATTTTCTGAAATGGTTTCCCACTTTACTGAAAGATTGGGACGATATTTTGAAATTTTCAGAAAGCGACAAAGCGGTTTTGGAATACATGTTCGATGAGGAAAGGATTAAAAACTGGTCAGAAAACTTAGGAGATTCCGAAGATATTCCACGCCGAAAGTTTTTAAATTTCTGGCAGAAGATGAATGTTTTTCTTCCCATTTTAAAACAAAAACTTACCGAAAAAAACTGGGCAACTTCGGGCATGATTCATGAAGCTGCAAAAAATAAAATTGAAGATTTCGCGATAAAAACCGAACAGAAATTTGTTTTTTGTGGTTTTAATGCATTTACTCCGGTCGAAGAAAAATTGATTAAAAGTCTTTTACAATGGGACAAAGCACAATGTTTTTTTCAGGCAGACTCCTATTATTTTGATGATGAAAAACAAGAAGCCGGAAAATTTCTGCGCAGTCATAAAACCTGGAAAGAGTTTACCGAGAAAAGACCTTTTCATTGGATTGAAAATGATTTCGCACAGCCGAAAAAAATTAAAGTATATGAAGTTTCCGGCAATATTACTCAAACAAAAGTTTTACCGGAAATTTTCAAAGAAATCAATGACCACAATCTTTCAAAAACGGCAGTCGTTTTACTTGACGAAAATTTGCTTCCTGCAAGTTTAGATGCGATGAATGCAGTGCAATATCTCAACATTACGATGGGATTTCCGCTGAAAAATTTGGCTTTCAGTAATGCGATGAAGCAGCTTTTTTATCTTCAAAAACAACTGGAGAAAAAAGACTCTTCGTATTATTACAATGATGTATTATCGGTTTTAGAGGAACTTCCAAATTCCGACATTGATCAGCAAATTATTGCCAATTTTAAATTGAATATTGAAGAAAGAAACATTGTTTATATTTCGAAAAAACAGTTTACAGAATTTCTTTCGGAACTTTCTTATTTTGATATTTTTAAGAAAGCAACTTCGATTAATGATTTTTTAAATCTGTTGATTAAATTTTGTTATGAATTGAAATTCAGAGAATTAGATGATATTTTATTTGAAAACATCACGCACTTCGAACAAAGTTTTAAAATCATTAAAAATCAAATTTCCCCCTATTCCTTTGAAATTAAAATGGAAACACTGGAAGTTTTGATCAATCAGCTTGTAAATTCAGAATCAATTGATTTTCAAGGAGAACCATTGCAAGGTTTGCAAGTAATGGGACTTTTGGAAACCCGTCTTTTAAACTTTGAAAACATCATCTTGCTTTCTACCAATGAAGGTAAATTACCACTCGGAAATTCGCAAAATACGTATCTTCCTTTTGATGTTCGCCAACATTTTGAATTGCACACTTTCCTGGAAAACGATAGTATTTATGCTTATCATTTTTACCGCTTAATTCAGGATTCATCCAATGTTCACTTGCTTTTTAATGCTTTAAATTCGGGGGTAAATACCGGTGAAAAAAGTCGTTTTATTACGCAAATGGAAATTGAAGATTCGTACCATCAGATTGAAAATATCATTATTGAAAACACCTCAGATCCTATTCAACAGGAACTCATTCAAATACCAAAAACACCAAGAGTTCTGGAGAAATTAGAAGCGTGGAAAAGCAGGGTTTCAGCGTCTCATTTGACTTCTTATCTCTACAATCCGATTGATTTTTACCTCACCAAAATTTTGAATACGCGCGAAACAAGTGAAATTGAAGAAGAACTTTCCCAAAGAAGTTATGGAAATTTAGTGCATTATGCGCTTCAAAATATTTACGAAAAATTCATCGGTAAAAAATTGACTGCTAAAGATTTAGATCTTTCAAATGAAGAAGTTCTTGAAGCCATCAATGGAGCGATTGAACAGTTGAAACATCAAGTTGAATTCTATGCAAAAGGAATGAATTTTATCCATAAATCAATTGCAGAAAGGGTAGTGCGCAATGTTTTGGAGTATGATAAGAATTTGGTGGAAAATGGAAATTCTCTTGAAATTTTAAGTGTAGAAGGAAATTTTGAAGGGATTGATTTTTATCTGGACGAAGCGAAGGTAGACAAAGTTTCTTTTTATGGATTTATCGACCGAGTTGATCGGCTGAACGGAAATTTAAGAATTATTGATTTTAAAACTGCTAAAACCAAAAATCTTGCGATTTCTGCTCCAAAAAAACCGGAAGATTTGGAAAAATTAGAGCAGCTTTTTTTCCGCGATGACTATAAACAGGCGATGCAGTTGTGTATTTATGCCTATTCAGTTCTAAAAGAAAATAAAATTCCCGCCAATTTTGTAGAATGCGGAATTTGGAGTTTTGCGGAAGTGAACAAAGGAGTTCAAAATCTACAGATTTTTGCAGATCAGGAAATATCGCTGAACCTTTTAGAAACTCCTATGAAATCTATAAAAAATTTAATTCTGGAAATTTTAGATCCCGATAAAGATTTTGCAGAAGAAGAGCGCGCGACTTGGTAATTACCACTGATTTCAATTATATTTTGACCAAAAAAAACCTTCAAATTTTTGAAGGTTTTCTTTTTATTTTGACTGGTTTTTTAAATTATCCGAAAGCATTAATTCCGGTAATATCCATTCCTGTGATCAACAAATGAACATCATGCGTTCCTTCGTAAGTGATGACAGATTCTAGATTTGCAGCGTGGCGCATCATCGGGAATTCTCCCATGATTCCCATTCCACCAAGAATTTGACGGGATTCTCTTGCAATGTCTATCGCCATTTTAACGTTATTTCTTTTAGCCATCGAAATTTGTGCAGGCGTTGCTTTATGGTCATTTTTCAACCTTCCTAATTGAAGACACAGTAATTGTGCTTTTGTAATTTCAGTTAAAAATTCTGCTAATTTTTTCTGTTGCAACTGGAATCCTCCAATAGGTTTTCCAAATTGTTTTCTTTCTTTGGAATATTGTAATGCTGTACAGTAGCAATCTACTGCAGCGCCGATTACACCCCAAGAAATTCCATAACGTGCAGAATTTAAGCAAGATAATGGTCCTTTAAGACCGGTAACATTGGGTAACAAATTTTCTATCGGAACCTTTACGTTATTGAAAACCAATTCCCCGGTTTTGGAAGCACGAAGACTCCATTTATTGTGTGTTTCGGGAGTCGTAAAACCTTCGAAAGCTCTTTCTACAATTAATCCTTGAATTTTTCCTTCTTCATTTTTACCCCAAACAACTGCAATATCACAAAGAGGAGCATTTGTAATCCACATTTTTGCACCATTTAACAAATAATGATCGCCTTTGTCTTCGAAATGCGTTTCCATAGAACCTGGATCTGAACCATGATTAGGTTCAGTTAAGCCAAATGCGCCAATCATTTCACCGGAAGCTAATTGAGGAAGAAATTTTCTTTTTTGTTCCTCAGAACCGAACTCATTGATAGGAAACATGACCAAGGAACTTTGTACGGAAGCTGCGGAACGAACTGCAGAATCTCCACGTTCAAGTTCTTGCATAATGAGTCCGTATGAGATTTGATCTAAACCAGAACCTCCATATTCTTCGGGAATATAAGGACCTAAAGCTCCAATTTTCCCTAATTCTTTCATCAGGTTTGGAATATCGGTATGATTTTGTGCTGCATCATCTATTTTTGGCATCACAAAACTTTCTACCCAATCTCTTACCGATTGACGAATAAGTTTGTGTTCATCGGTTAAAAGTTCATCCATTAAAAAATAATCGGGTAGGGTTGTGAGCGGATAATAAGACATATTTAAGATTTTGCTAAATTTAAGATTTTTCAGAAAGGTGAGGAAATTTTTGGGCTATTTCCTTAGAAATTTAATTACAATAATGACTGAGAAATATTCTATGAAATGAAAGCAATATTTAGATATCATTCAATTTTTTATCTGCAAATTTATACAAGTAAGGAGCTTTGTTTGCGGAACCATCGAATAATTTTTCTAATCTTTCAAGGGAATTTAAGGCTAAAATTTTGCGCTGAAAATTATTTCTTCTAAATTTTTCGCCGAGTACAATTTCGTAAACAGTTTGTAACTCTTTCATGGTGAACTTTTCCGGCAATAAACTGCTCGCAACAATTTGCGTATCAATATTTCTACGGATAAATTCTAATCCTTGCTTTATGATTTCCTCATGGTCAAAAGCCATTTTTGGTAAATCATTTACTTCAAACCATTTGCATTCTTCAATAATAGTATTGGGAAAGCTTCCTACCAAAGAAAAATCAATGAGGCAGCAATAGCCAACCGTAATGAACCTTTGAAAAGTCCAGTGATCTTTTGGTACCTCAATATGTTTACTGGCAAGCAAAACCCGATGTGCATTATTTTCAGTTCTGTTTCGATCTCCAAAGGCTTGAAACTGTTTCAAAAAAATATTTGAAAGGTGCGTTCGCTCGTACAAAACACGAACCGCCGCGTCATGTAAATCTTCATCATTAAAAACAAATCCACCAGGTAAAGAGCACAAATCGAGATCATGATATTTAAGGAGCAAAACTTTCATAATCCCTTTATGGAAACCAAATATGACACAATCTACAGAGATGTGCGGTACGAAATCTCTGGTATCCAGGAGTTCCTGCAAGTTTTGTTTATTTTTAGAATCGTCGAACTTCATGCGGAGGAATTATTAAAACTTTTAAAAAATTGATGAGTCTAAAGTAGTGAAAGTTATCAATATTTAATGCAATTAAACATTAAAATTGCTTTAATTTAGAAAATATTTAAGAGCATTATCGAATACAGTTATTTTTACTTTTCCTGGAAATTTTTCTCAAAATCTTTACAATCCACTTGTTTTAAAATGGAACCATCAAATTTGAGTTTTGCAGAATTTTCGTATAAATCTTTGTTGCCTTCCATTTTGTGATTGCCAATTCCTTCAGTTAATTGATTTTTTTTCTTCAGGAAGAAAATTTCGCGCTCGGAGTTCATTCCTTCGGATTGAAATGAATAGTTTAATTTTAATGTATCACCATTTTGAGTTCCTACAATATCACCAAATGAACTGTCTTTTTCAGAATTTTTATAACGCATTTTTCCGGTGATGGTACCCAAATTATCATCGAGTGACACAAAGACAGAATCTTTTCCTGTAACACCAAAATAGCAGGTTTGTTGGGTTGAAGATTCGATAGGTTCAGCATTTTCTGGAACAACTACGACGGAATCATTTTGATTTTTTGTAAGCGTATTTTCTGCAATTTTTTTTTCGCAACTGTGCATAAAAAATAATGTGACAATTGGTAATAGGTATTTTTTCATAGGGTTTTGATTTTTTGATTGTTGTAAATTTAAGAATATTTCAGCGAAAATATGTTTTGTTGTTT
>ENA-UPXM01006545-UPXM01006545.1-activated-sludge-metagenome-genome-assembly--contig:-NODE-6545-length-10801-cov-3.960264_pt1 | contig 10801 bp, 3 predicted proteins | sample MGYA00238178_ERZ772708 | MGnify/ENA primary metagenome ERZ772708 (study PRJEB29002, sample SAMN05720212) | activated sludge metagenome | isolation source: anaerobic digester from wastewater... | reverse complement strand
CTTCGCGCAAACCTGAAATTACGTGTAGCTCCCATTATGAAACACTGCGCCGACCCCGAACTAAGAGCCATCCTCAGCTCAATAGCGTCTGAAAACGGGGATAACACCCATTGGGTACGTGGAATTGCTGGACGAGTAGTAAAGAAGCCGGTGGATTCTTGGCGAGACGGGGATTTCGAACCATACCAGGCTGCCCTTTTTGAGATAGCAGACCGTATTGCCTCCCTTTCCTCTCTCGTGGGTAGCGGTTTGGGCATCCACGGCAGTAAGGGTGTCGTTCTCAGCGTAACTCGACCAGATGGTCATGTGAGCCGCAGGGTTGTACATTTTGATGATGATTCTCGAAGCGTGTTGAAAACAAATTATAAGCCGATCCTTGAAGCACCCAAGGAGGTCCGTGAGCTCCTCTGCGCCCTGTTGACGGAGTCTCTTGAGGAGGATTTCAACGAATGAAAGAGAGGCACTTATTAGCCCTTTCAGGAGGAAAAGACAGCGCCGCTTTGGCTGTTTATATGAGGGAGAAGTATCCTCACCTTCCCATGGAATATGTATTTATAGATAGTGGCCACGAACTACCCGAGACATATGAATATCTTGAAAAAATACGGGCCATTTTAAATATTGATATAATACAAATTAGGCCGCCTCAGAATTTTGATTACTGGCTTTCTTATTTTGGTGGGGTACTTCCTTCGCCTTCTAATAGATGGTGTACAAGACTTCTTAAACTTAAACCATTTAATGATTGGATCCAAAAAACTAGTAAAAATTATCGTATATTTAATTATGTTGGCTTGCGCGCTGATGAAGATAGGCAGGGGTATAGATCGAATACAGATGAATTTGTTCAGGTACATCCTTTTGTAACAGATGGTCTAGTCTTAGATGACATTAAACAAATTCTTATAGATGAAGGCATTGGATTTCCCTCATATTATTCTTGGCGGCAACGATCAGGTTGCTATTTTTGTTTTTATCAAAGGGATGATGAATGGCGTGGGTTGAGAGAACATCATCCAGATTTATTCACTAAGGCCTGTGCCTATGAAGAGGGGCACAAAGATGGTAGATCATATACATGGCGAGATAGTGGTTTATTACGTGACTTGACGGACTCTGTTAGTCTCACATCTCGAAACAAAACACTTTTCGTAAAACCGTATTTGAAAGAAACAATTGGAAAAATAACCTCTCCTATCTCAAGCTTAGAAACCCTTTTACGGAGGAATAAGACGTGAGTCCATTAGGTGAAATATTAGAAAACGTATTTGATAAAATTAATAGCTTGAGGATCAGGAGTGATCGTGAAAGCGCCAGCCCTCATAAGTATATTTTACTTCTTACTTTTGCGAGATTGTATGAGAAAAATCAAAGCCAGCAAAACCGTTTCTATTTAAATGACGAATTAGAAAATGCTTTTTTAGATACGTGGAATAAGTACGTACCATTTGATTCAAAAAGCACGCCCTTGATTGAGTATCCTTTTTATCATTTACAACGAGATGATATATTATTCTTGAAAATAAAAGATGAAAAAACACTAACCTTTAAAACTTATATAGAATCATCTCGCAATCGTTTTACAAAAAGGAAATTACTTGAGACGGTTGAATATGCTTATTTGTCTGAAGAGTTTGATACTTGTTTACGCAATACTTTATCAAGAGAAAAATTTATAAGTTCCTTAATCAATGGTATTCTAGAAATATTTAAAGATAAAATATTATTATCTGATAATAATCACTCATTATTTGCCCATGAAGAAAAAGCAATACAGGAAATTAAAAATAGCATAGAGAGACATGGATTAGGATACATTATACCAAATTTATTCATACACGACGCACAAACCAACAGATATCTTGAATCTGATATCGTGATCGTGTGCCGTTTTGGCATCTACGTAACCGAATTGAAGCACTGGACCGGTAACATACAGATTCGGCCGAATACCTGGCTTTTGAATAACTCAATATTCAGGAAAGACCCGCACATACTCAATAGCACCAAAGCGAAAATTCTCCGAGGAATTTTAGAGAGAAAGTTCCCATATATATCAGATCTGTATATTGAATCGGTTGTCGTTCTCACAAATCCTGATGCAGTTGTTGAAGGAGAATCCTTATTAACCACTTCGATTCATAATCCGACTCTTCATGGCACAGATCGCCTCATCGGCTATCTCAAGGCGCAACGCGCTCTGAAGAATGAAGCAATGAGCCAGTCCCAGTGCAAGTTGGCAACCGACTTTCTTGTATCGTTGACTCAACCAAAACACACACTCGGCCTGCAATTTCCCGGGTATGAGGTTGTGAAGTATTTATATCAACATACAGACCGCATCGAGATGGTCGCGCGTAGCTCCGATGTCCGGCACCAGCGGCTGTGCAGATTAAGGGTGTTTTTCCCTTCGGCAAACGAAGCGTTGAAGGATCAGGGGGTTTTTCGTGAGCGGGCAACCGCGACCATCAATGCCGTGGCAAAAGTGGGAGATCATCCGAATATCCTCAAGGTATGGCATGTGCCCAATGATTACGGATACATTGTCGAGGGGAGCGACTGGTCCGAATATGGCACCTTGAGGGAGATGCTGCAACAAAGCAACCCATTGGATGTAGAACGAGCTGTTGGAATTATTAGGGGGATATTGGAAGGGCTGAGAGCCATTCATGCAAAGGATGTCATTCACCGTGAGCTATGCCCGGAGAATATCCTTATGGTCGAGGATATACCGAGATTAACGAACTTCGATTTCTCATACCAACTCGAAGAGGATCGCCATACGGTCATTCCTGATCCTGATGAATTGAAAAGGTCTCCTTATATTGCACCGGAGGTATATCATGGTGGTTCATCCTTGAAAGAAGCAACAGATCTCTTCAGTGTCGGCGTGATTCTCTTCGAAATGCTCACGCACAGTAAACCATTCGGCTGCTCATTAGATCTGGAAGAAATCGGCGGTTCTCTCAGCTTTGATGCAATACAAAGATTAAACAATTTGCCCGGTCATTTATCGAAACTTATTCAAGGGCTTGTGCAAAGCGATATAAATAAGCGGCCAAAAAATGCAGAGGAAGTTTTAAGCAAGCTTTCGGTTGGGGCAAGTGCTATTGTTTCATGCTCTAGCAATCAGCTGGTTGCTGGAGAAACCTATAAGTTATACGAAATTAGAAACTTTATAAAAAAAGGAATCGAGGCTCAACTATATGAGGCCAAAGGGCCTCGAGGATGTGAGGTGGTAATCAAGCTTTTTAATATTGAGGTACCGCTCCAGCGCATCATGAATGAGTTTGACATGGCGAGGGCAGTGCGTCATCCAGCAATAGTATGGGCGGATATATACTTCCGGTGGAGTGATGATCGAACCTTTATCGCCTTTGAAAAAGTAAATGGCCCTTCTCTGCGTTCGTTGATTGGAAAGGAAAAGCCCTCGCTCGATCTATTTCAGAGCGTTGCTGTTACTCTCCTCGATGCACTCGATGAGATGCATAACTTTAAAGATAATGACGGTGTTAACCCAATCCTTCATAACGATATAAAGCCGGAGAATATTCTTCTGGCAGAGGGAAGTCGTCCGGTCCTCATAGATTTTGGCATTTCTTCTCACCCCCAAGTCAGCCTTTACGGGGGCACACAAGGGTATGTAGCTCCAGATTTGCTCGACGGCACTGACAGAAACTATTGCATAAGCGGAGACCTCTATGCCCTCGGCGTAACCCTTTACGAATGGTTTTTTGGTAGAATGCCGCAACAAGATAAGTCTGACAAAGAGAATACTTCCATTGGAGCAGGTTCACCTCCGAAGCTCATAAGCTGGTTCAGACGTGCCCTCGATAAGGATGCTGCGAGTAGGTTTCAGTCAGCTGAAGAAATGCGCGATGCACTGTTAAAAACGTTCAAGGGATCTAAGGGCGAAAAAGAGAAATGTGTTCAATCACGCGATGTATCTATTTCTCGTGGACTCATGGGAGAAGAACAGGCTGTGGAAATGCCTCCCGAAGAAGAGCCGGGGCTGGAAAGAGTCTGTTTTAAACTCGAAGAAGGACAACCTCCCAACCCATTTGTCCGCTATCTCAACTCGCTCCATAGTCGCGATGCCTCGAGCGAAAACGCTATTGCAGAATCGCAAGCGTTGAATGCCTTGTTCAGCCACATTCACGTGCCCCACCCGATAACGGAAAAGATTACTGAAATACTGCTAGGCACTACTCGGAGACACGTAATCCTCACCGGCCATGCGGGAGACGGCAAATCAACGATCGGCCTTGAAGTATATAAGAAGATGAAAGGCGAGCCTCTTGACAAGCCAATATCTCGCCATCTTAAGCGACGTGAAGACGTAAATAATGACCAAATACAATTAGCGCTTATCAAAGACCTGAGTGAATGGTCAAAAGATGAGCGGCAAGCGCTGCTTGAGGAAATGCTGAGACAGGATGGCCCCAGATTCCTACTCATCACGAACACAGGCACTCTGCTCGACACATTCCGAGAAAACGCTCAAAGATCAAATGGAGAAACTAGAGCGATCGAAAACCTGATTCTCAAGGCAATCAGTGAAGAGGATTTTCATGACCTCCAGTTTAACGGATCTGATTTCGCCGTAATTAACATTGCCTTGATGGATAATCTCCATATTGCAGAACAAATATTCGAACGGATGATTTGTGAGGACAGATGGAGCGCATGTAAGGGCAAAGAGTGCAGGACTATGTGTCCGATTTATCGCAACATAACCGTGATCAAAGGCAATGAGCCCATTGTACGAGATCGTCTATTCATGGCTTACAGGCGTATGTATGAGTACGGCACCAGACTTACCCTACGCCAGTTGACCGCTCATTTCGCGTATATGATCACCTCCGGCTTGGAATATGATGACATAGTCGATCTCTCGAGCCGGGCTGAAAAACCATTGATGACTGAATTTATGTTTTTCAACCGATTCTTTGGAGACAACGGCAAAAAAGACGACTATCCCGCTTTTCAGCTTCGGGCAGTGCGTGAAATAAGGCATCAGGGCTTTGGTGAATTACCCTGCCCCACTTGGGAACGACGCTTGTGGCTCAAGACGAGAGGGCAGTCCTTCAGGATAAACGCAGATCAATGCGAAGTAGAACTTGATCGCTTAAGGCTGATCGGTGCTCGTTTCACGTATGATGAAGCGATACTGAACGCTCAGGCGCGAAAACAAGTACGTCGAATGCTCTATTTCCTCCATCGCTTCGATCACGATGGAGATGCGTTTGTGAGGAATTTTCTCCGCTCGTCAGCCATTCTAGACTGTATCAAGTGGCAAGCTCCATCATACAGGCTCGCCCTGCTGGAGAAAAACGCCTTAAAGCGAAAGATCTTTCATGTCCTGCAGGAGCAGTTCACCGGAGTGCGTCTTCCTGAGGGATCGCAAAGCGACCGCACCCTTTATGTAACTCTCAGTCGCCGGAAGCATGAGGTTCGCCAAAGCGCACAGGTTGTGCTCGCGAGGTTCGACAGCGAGAGGGATTTTGACCTTGAGCTTGAGACAAAGGATACAGGTACAGGCAACAGGCGCGTCATCCTCGTTCTCAAGGGCCGGGGTGCAATCGAGAATATCCGCTTGGATCTCACCCTTCCCTTCCTTGACTATGTGATGATGAGAAATCAAGGGGAAGTTGGGGAAATGCTGCAAGCAGCCTTTGTGGATAGGCTCGAAAGGTTCAAAGCCCAACTTCTGAAGGCCAGCAGAAGATCTTTTGGAGAGGATATCATGCTTGTTCGGCTCAAGACAAATCATACCTTCAGGCGGCAAGTGTATGTCGTTCATGACAACTATCTGGAGGTGAGCGATGCCTGATGCATTCCCGCAAATCAACAGAGAGATGGTTAGAGCGGGCGGCGAGGACCGGAATCCCGCTGTCCAACTTTTCGGCCGCCGGTTCTTCGCTGATCAGACGGTTACCGAGTTGCTTGTTGAGCTGCTTTTAGTAGCGGCTTCGGAAAAGCTTATTGGGACAGTGCCTTGCACTGGCCCCCTGCCATCTCTTACTTTGCTTCGCCACTGGCCAAAGGAAAACGAATCGACTGATGCGGCGCCTCTGAAATATGCACCGAGAGCGCGTTTGAACCTCAAGCTTTTTTCATTTCTTGGCGCATCAAAGTTGGAATCAAGGCATGAAACCCATCGCCGCCATTATGAAGAGCTGCTGACTTGTATTTGTAAATCAATAACTATCAGCGGGGGTACAGACTCCAAGGATGATGTTTTGCGGACACTCGAAAATCTTTTTCTGGGGTTCCAGGGGGTTGGTGGTCAGCGTACGTGGTGTGCGCAAAGCTTTTTGCCTTTGTGCATTTCTTTGATCGCAGGTGAAAGCATTTGGAAACAGACAAAATCTCGTCAGATTGAATTGAATAGTTGGGAAGATGCACTTGATTACTTTTCCCATAGTCAACAAATTTTTCTCGCGCGTGGTGGAGAGTTACTTTATCTACAGCTATGCAATGTGCTTCACTGTCCCATCGAGCAGATCCGGTCTTGGACAGAGAAAGCCGGCTTAGATACGAGCGCAGACAGTGAAGAAAGCAACCCTGAATTATTACATCAAGCTTTGTCCGGTGCATTTCTCGGCTTGCTGGACAACTGCCCCAAGCCCCTCGAAAAACTAGCCGAATTTATCGACACTGGGATAGACAAAGATACCCAACTACATACAGACTCTGACAGCAGCGGAGACCGTAGATACACTTCTTGTGGCTGGTGCCCCGAAGAGAGCTGGCAGGAAGGATACCTCTTTGCCCTGGAATTCGTTCGACTTTGCCATGCTCAAATCGATCATATGGAAAAATTGCAGCTTCTGGAACTGCTTTGTGCAATGCAGGTTTTGAGGAGCATTCTTGCACAGAGCGCCCGATATGCAGATTGGACCGGTACAAGAAAAGATTTCGCAGGACCTCTGGGATATTCCCTTGCCGTATCCGACCCTGATGGTTCCCATCAAGCATTGAAGCAGATTTCTCGTCGTTCAGTAAGAGCATGTGAAAGAATGATCTTCGATGCAATACGGCATCCGGAAATATTAGCCAGAGTTGGACAGCAAAGGGATCTGGATAGAGCAAGAGGTGCATTGAGAATTAGTGATCCGTATAATGAGGCAGACAGCCGTTATGGATATAAGTTCTTCCTGGCCCTTGCCAAACGAATTGGCTTGATAATCCCTCGGAGAGGAAAAGGGGCCCGATTTGTCGTCGATGAGAGAATACTACGCCTTCTTATTCTGACAGTTCTACGACCAGGAGAGAGGGTGTCTTATGAGACGTTTAAAAGACTCGTTTTCATCCATTATGGAATGGCGTTCGATGACATGAGCTTAAGTAACGCAAGCCAGTGGTCAGGAGGCCAAGGCTTCCTCACGCTAGGTGGCAATTCCGACGAATGGCTTATGAAAATGCTTGATGCTTCAGGCGTTCTGATACGGCTCTCGGATTCTTGTGCAATGGTAGAGAGCCCATCAGATGTTGTCGAGGAGACAAGGTCATGAAATACTACGCAAATAGTGTTTTCGAATATATCCGTGATAAAGTAGATCTTATCCCTGATATATCGAATGAAAACAAAAAACTCCTTTTCATGATACCTGTTCTTCCCTCTGTCGCGGCTATCAACGTATGCAGGCTGGTGGAAGGGTTGTGTTTGGAACTTGGCTCACGCGTTACATCAACAATAAAAATCGCGCATGGGCTCTGCAATGAATGGCGTGATTCCGAGTTCGATTTCGATAAAAATGCATTTCGGGAAGCCAAAGAGCATGGCTGGTACGATGAGACCGGTAATCTCACACGTTATAGAAACGCCCAGGCGAATATCGTCCTGCTTATAGGGACAGACCGGGTAACGGATTCATCAAGCCTGTCTGACTTTCACAGATGCGATGTGGGCGCAATCTGGGATGAATGGCTGCAGAGTAGTTTCGCTCAATGGATCGAGAAGCGTTTGGAGGAAGCAAGTGTAGGTTACGAGGAAAGCACCGTCGCACACTTTGATCAAATTTTGAAGCCGTTAATGAATTCCGGGCTTGCGGATATCTTGCAAATCAGCCAGCTCCTGGAAGAGCTTGATCTTACCGGATGCCAAGACGGACGCGATTCAGAGAAAGCACTCCTCGATGGATTGAAGCATTTCAAGCTGCCTAGTTTTATTGGATACCGCTTTTTGCGTAACAAAAAGTTCGAGGTGTATCTTGAGGATGCCATTGAATTCTTCTCATATGATATGTTCAAAGAAGACCGCGCTCGGAAAAAAGGCCTGGAAACAATAGCAAAATTTATTAAAGAGAACGAAGATAAGATTATAAATAATGAATGCTTCGATGAAATCGTACGAATACCATACAATACTGACGGAGAGTTCATAGAGGGTTTAAGGGAATATATTGAAGAGGAAGCATCGGAGTGTAGAGAAAAGCTCCTAAATTGCGATTTTGTCACCGTACGCGATCACATCTTAAAGTTTAAGAAAAAAGGGTCAACACCTTCGAAAAAGATAAAAAAATTATCAGGAGGGCCAATAGAGGTTCTCTTGCATGCTGTCTGGCTTACTCTAGGAGAATTCAAGGCTGCCGCTGCTAATCTCGGTGAATTTGCTCATGAAGCCATTGAAAAGATCGTAATCGAGCCAACCCTCTATAAACATGATTATGAAGCTGAGATTGGAAGCGAGGTTGAATCTGTCGAAGACCGTAATCAGCGCGCCATCTCGTACCTCATGCGGCTGATTGGTGGGGTAGACACGTATCTTACCCAACACGTGAATCTCTCGGCAGCATGTGGTGATAATCACCAGGCAGCCCTGGAATGCCGCCTGGAAAATCAAGAGGTTCGTTGTCAATATGCGAGAACAGCTGAGCCCTGCCTTGAGTTTTCAGTAACTATTTCAGGGGTGGGATGGGATGAGCCCGTTTCAAGAAAGTTCGCTTGGCGTCTGCCGGAAATCCATCCCTATCGATTGGCTGATGAATTGATTTTATGGGCCGTAAAAGAAAAAAGGGGGTGCCGTGACGCATGGCACCTGCCGGTATTCCATGTGCCTTATTATGACGAACTCATGCTGGCTCGGGATGATGAGGAAATAAGGCGCGTACTATCGCAGTGCATTAAAGATAAAGGTGGCAACGCGTTCAACCTCTTGAGCGCTACAGGCGCCGAGAGAGGTGGTGCGCTTCTAAAACACTTACAGGCTCTTGCAGGCGCCTATGATCAGTTTTTGGTAAAAGCAAAAGAAGATGGGCTTCATGCAAGTTTGCTATACAACTGGAACTCGTTGCGCCAAGCATATGAGAAGGCACTTGGCTCCTATATACATGACAAAGAATGTGAAAATAATCCTCTTGCCCCAATGCTGCTCCGAGCCTTTCTCATTATCAAGAGATGTCACGCGGCAGAAGGTGACAGCTGGGTCTGGAGACCCTATGAGCAATCGGGCGTCGTGACAGTTCTTCATCCAGCTCTTCTTGAAATGCTTGAGGCGCATATTCTGTACCTCTTCGCCTGTTTTAACAGCGCGCTGGTAACGGAACTGCGGGCACCTGCACAAAATGCATTCAAAGAAAGCACCTGGCAGAGTTACACCGACCTTGCCGAAATACAAATGCCGCTTACGGGCCTCATTTGCGATAGGAATAAAATATTAGACACAAATGTTCGCGGTGAGGGTCTTATCCACAGGATAGGCAATATCGATGAGTCCGAGGCTACCCTTACCACACGTTTGTTGCTCAAGTATGAAGCCTTTGAAGATGATGAGATTACAGACGCTGACATCTTCAGGGAGACCCGAGAGTCGAAATTGCTCTATCGCATGATGCATGATTATCGAAAAATGCACCCACACGCAGAAGACGGTCTTAGTATTGCGGTGTCCAGAAACAAAGACATACAGCCGGTCATTGCCGCAGTTCATAGCTATCTCACAGACCTTTGGGAGCAAGGTCGTCAAGATCGTGAATTTTATGCAATGAGTGTAACCATTTTTACTGAATCGAGCGATGATTCCAGTGTCTCGCGCTGGATTGAACAGTGGAAAGAAAGATGGGAGTATGCCGAAAACGACGGCAAGCTTGCTCATTACCGAAAAAGCAGGCTCTCTGTTTCTCATCGCATTATATCCAGTGAAAGATATTATCAGCAGTTTATTGCGCTCATCAAGGAGGGGCTCGAGGTTGATATTGTGTTTCTCTATGATTTTATCGGCGCTGGCATGGACGGGAATGATTTTAAAAAGGTCAGTGCCTATGATGCCACGTCGCACACCTTGAAATTCCCTATCCTGGAAAAGCCCTTTTGTTCGTCAAACGAGCCCGGAAGACAGCTCCAGCGCGCTCGCATCCTCAGCAATAGGCAGTTTCGACTGAGCACCTTACATGCTGAAATTATGGCCAGATTTAAGCATCCCACAACACCGCAGTCTTTGGAGCACGTTGTTCTTGGATTTGGAGATTATACCCCGTGGCAAGGGGTAATCGATGCTTTCCATAATCGAGCAGAATGGATCGTCTGTATAGATCCTAATATTGACGAGAGGCTGATAGAGAAACGAGGACAAGAAACGGGCATCACGAGAGAGATAATAGGATTCGGCTCAGGGGTCGGTTCTCATGGTGAAGCCAATTATACCGTTTCCACAGAGCAATTTGCCCTAGCAGATGTTCATCATCGACTCAAAGCGTCCATTGCTGAAATTTACCCTCAATGGCAATCCCTTGGCTGCGAGCAAGTGGCGAAGTCCGTTTTAGAAGAAACGCGGAAGTTATCAGGTCTTTCTCTTGTG
>ENA-UPXM01006534-UPXM01006534.1-activated-sludge-metagenome-genome-assembly--contig:-NODE-6534-length-10815-cov-15.210595_pt1 | contig 10815 bp, 13 predicted proteins | sample MGYA00238178_ERZ772708 | MGnify/ENA primary metagenome ERZ772708 (study PRJEB29002, sample SAMN05720212) | activated sludge metagenome | isolation source: anaerobic digester from wastewater... | reverse complement strand
CCTTTCATAGGGAGGGGGCCGAAGCCCCCTCCCACTTTCACACTTACACAGATACGCCTACGTTATCCATAATCGCAAACGTAGGAGGATGATGGAACTCAAGTCCCATCTCCGTCAAGTACTCATCCTTGATACCATCAATCGCGGTCGCCCCTCCTTTCCTAAGACCATCATCTTTCTTGAGATAGGTCTTATCAATATACCGCTCTTTCAAGTTGGAGGGATCGAAAATTACCATCCGATACAAGTCTGCCGAGTTAAACGAGAACAACGGATGGACAAACAGGTCTAAGTTGCCAAAAGGAGACAGCAACTTCGTTACCTTTGTACCGATGCTGGTTACTCCGGCTTCCATCTGCATAACCCCAGTATGCCGAGCTATCTTCTGGATTCCAAGCAGTGCACCAGAACCGCAGTACACCGTCCGCTCCCTTGAGCCGTACCGGAAAATCTGCTCCATGCACGAGTCAAGCCAATCAACCGCTACATCAGAAGGCCAACTCGACGCGCCTGTAGCAGTTGACCAGTTAAAACAGGTTTCGGGGCTGTACGTCTCGATGTAGTTAATCATACCCATCGTACTCCGTATGGGCTGACCAGTCAAAGCATCCGTATCTTCCGAAGCGATACCGTACAGCAACGACTTCTCAATTTCCATTCCATGCAGCTCGAGGGCTTCCCGACGCATCTCCTTCAGGGCATCCCCTGTGCGAAGTCGAGTCTTCATAGCCGTTCGAGTAATACTCAACGGAGTGTGGAAAATCTGAGTGTAGTTGCGGTACTTGGTAGGCTGGTAGCTGAGCGCTTCTGGAATCAATGCCCCTTCAGCGTTCATGTTACCGATAACCGAGATGTAATCGCAATCGCTCAAGCCAGTCGTTCCAGTCCCGTCTGCCTCAAGCAGAATGCACGAAATCCGGCTTGAAGTCCCATTCACGGACACTGCTGTAACTCGGGCACGAACATCATTCGTAATATCCGAGTTATCACGCAGAAGCACCATATGGCCCGGACGGAACTCCTTTGCAACTGCAGCAGCTACGTTTACGAACACAGCCGAGCCGGCGGGATAATCACCAGAGGAGTAGGCAGTACCCATCGCCTCATCCACATACACTTTAGTAACCGCTCCACCCTGCTTAGGCAGGTTCTTTTCCCACCAATTGAACTCCGGGTCGGTTGTCCTCTCTGAAGCAATTCGACTCGTCAAAGCGAATAAAGGGGCAGTTCCGTTCGGTCGAAGGAACAGAAGTGCCTCACGATAATCCTTGGGCCGTTGGTCGGCTACCCAAGAATCATTCCCAATCATTCCAGCCCCGTAAGGCGTTACCGTGTAAGCCATTGAACTTCTCCTTTCTTACTCTACCCAGGTCAGCTGGAGCTAGTTGAGCTAAGCAGCGTGAAGTACGTCATGCCATCGCAATACAGCACTGCATAGTTATTAGTGTACTTCAAGTTAACGACTCCAGTAGTCGAACCCGCACTCGGCTTGTGAATAGCAACGCCACAGCTGGAAGCTAACGCCGACATACGGAAGGTAAACATTCTATCTTCCGCCTCGGACGGTTGAGGAAGAGTAACAGTATAGGCCTTACTGGAAGCGGTCAACGTAATAACATTCTCGTAGGGTTTAAGCGTAGTAGGCGCGTTCGTGATAAGCAAATGTACACGACCTGCGATTACTTGCGCAAATCCTCTGCTATCGCCTTTAGGCATTGGTTTAACTCCTTATGAATTTCTGTAATTTGTTCGCGGCACACTAATTACAGAAATACGCTACAAGCCAAGGTTCTCAGCAACTTCATCAGCCAAATCCCTCATGCCACGTTTTGAAGGAACTCGTGTGCCGGATGCTCTGTTCATTCCAGAAAGGGCTTTCGGTTTGCTAACCAATTTGCTACCTTCCTGCTTAACCGAAGCAATACCAAGCCGCGCTTTGACCTCCGGGCCAAGATGCGCATAAAACATGTCTACGTTCCACTCAGGATGTGCTTCAGCAAGCTCCTGACCTACCAAATAAACATACTCTCTAATCTTTGGTGTACTTAACTCCGGATTAGTCTGGAAGAACTGCTCCGCTCTGGCTCTTCGGTCGATGTGAACTCGAACTCTCCTATCCATCACCTGGTCGAAGCTTTGCAGAGTGTGTTCCTTCCCAACCAGCACGCCTTTCTTATACACCTTATTAAGCACTGCGTTAAAGGCGCTTGGGTTGGTCAAAACCTCATCGAGTTCATCAGCATTAACAAACTCCTCATCTGCAAGTGGTGCTTCGGCCTTCTGCCGCCTGTACTCCTGTAGCTCTGCTTCCCGATCTGCAAGTAACTTCCTGAGTTGCTTCTGCTGCTCAATCATGGCACGAATCTCAGGGTTTTGCAACTCGGCTCGAGCAACTACGGCGTCCTCCACCTCCGAGGTCTCACTCTTCCCTTCTGCAAGGGTAGGTTCAGCCGGAAGTTTCTCTGCTGGGTCGAGATCAACTCCGTCCTCATCCTTAGAGTAGTCCTCATCCGGCGTGGCTTCTACTGTTTCAACTTTTTCCGTAGCAGTATCTACAGACCCACTATCACCCTCTCCTTCCGAACTTTCGGTAGGAGTAATAGCCACAACATCATCAAGTCCCAAAGTATCACGGATATAATCTTCCGTAAACTGATACTCTTCATCCACTCCATTAAACCCACTAGACTGTTGTTCTTGCAAATCCTTGTTTTCCTCTGGCATTTGTCTGCTCCTTCTCGTAACCAACTAAAGTTTCAAGCATTAATTCAGGAAGCCGAAGCATACCAACATATGCGTGAGCCTCACCTTGCAACCTACACATCTCTTCAACTGTCTCACAACCTTCCAACTTTGAGCGAGTTCTTTCCCGCCAAGTATCTAACACATCTACCATATCAGCCCATACTGCACTCTTCAAAAACTCCTCAAGGTGTTGACGTGTCGAGTGCAGGCGGTAGTTATCCTCGTACACCGGCGCTCTCTCTCGCACGCGGGAGAGGTACGAGGTTTCCAGCTTGCTGTCCATTTATAACCTCCTGTGTGGGCGCGACACGAATAAACTGCTGAATATTCTTTTCGCCTGCCCTTCTAGCCAGACTTGAAAACAACCTTATAATGTCAACCGACTGCATAAGCAGCGGATTAGTACTAGCCAACTGCAGCAAGTTCATAGCCAGCTGTGCATCCATGCTCCCTGGCAATCTACCCTCAACCGGAAGTAGGTCAAAGTCCACGTCAATCATATCTTTCGTAACCATAACCCTGTCTATTTGAGTACCAGGTGGGATCAGCCCATACTCTACAAGCAACTGTTGCTCCCAATTCCCTACTAGCTTAACCCAAGTTTTCATCTCCATAAACTGCTTCGTGTGGTGAGCAAGCAGCATTCCCAATCGCCTATGACCTGTAGCATGAATCATCTTCGCTATTTTACCGGCTTTCGCCTCAGCATTATTCATCGTTCTGCTAAATTCCTGAGCAGTTCTACGCTCAGGAGCATTTGCATCCTGTACTCCCTGTAGCCCCTGGCTGGCCCCACTTACCCGTTCCATCATGGCCGCGAGTAGCATCGCATCATTCGTATGACCCTGAGTAAAGTCGGTAGCGTTAATTTGCTCCATAGCACCCTGCACGCCTCTACCCCAGGTAGCTCTACGAGTACGAATTACATTAGACCCCGAGTACAAGTCAGGCATGTTAACCCAAAAGGGATCAACTAACAGATTATTGTTTACGCTCTTGCTAATCGCAAGCATATGCGTATTGTTATACCAGTCCAAAGTCCATTGCATAGGATACAGCATCTCTAACCTACTGATAGGGCAAGCCGTATAACCTCGAGGGTCAGGAACTACTACTGAGACTGGAATAAGATTGTGGTCGAGGTCGAGTGGCTTAGCCTTTATCAAAATGCTATCATTTGCAAGCTTAAACGACCACAACTCCGGCTCATCTGAGTCGCCCAGCCCATAATCAGAAGGAATAATCCACCAGTAAAAATTAAGTACATATATTTTGTTACTAATTGCTTTATCACCACCAAAGTGCTCATCAATAGCACCCTCACCACGCTCGGACTCCTGGCCAGCAAATCTAGATTCAAGGGGTATATGTCGCAAGTACTTAACGTTAAATAGCTCGTCTTCTCCTTGATTCTCCTGCATAAGCAGACTCTCATAGGTTTCCGTAGTAACCCAAGCCAAAAATTCCATCTTATCTACTTCGTGTGCGGCCACCTTTGGGTCAGGAAAGTAACGGTAAGGATCAATATTATCAAACACCGCGCCTTCCCAAGTCAGCTGTTTCTCCCGTACCGTCTCCGCTCCAAGGTCAACAAACGTGCCGAGCGGATCGAAATACCCATTAGGCTTCACCACACTCTTATACCCAAACTTAATATCCCATCGAGGAGCCAATACACCGATTCCATAGCAGAGGGCATCATCCCATTGAATGTGGAAGTTTGCTTCAGCCCCTACTCTTACGCACTGTTGGTGTACAAGATGTTGCATAAGCAGAGCCCCTACCACATCTTCTGGCCCTACCCCTTCATATTGAAAATACTGCTCGTTAAGAAATACCCCGGATAGATAGGTGAGTAGCGCTTCTTTATTAGCAAATATATGAGGAAGGGTTATCATAAAAGGCCCTCTTTCTGCATCTTCCTCATCACGACTGCCACGTTCATATCGAGTAGCATCTTCCGGAGTTACATATGCTCTGCACAAGTTATCTATAGCGTTCCAGGAATCGTACCGCTGAGACATAACTCTTTGACTACCAATAGCTCTCTCTAACAGCTCATCTCCAATCTCTCTATGCAGTTTGCTATCGGGTCTCAGGTCAAGATCGAAAGGATAAGTATAGTTATACTTTCGCTCCTGCCCAGCTATCATAGCTGCCGCTGTACTAGGAGTGATAGTCGCCTTGTTACGCCCTCTTGACATACTTGTATCTCCTAGAGCTAAATGACCGCATCCCAGTTTTATCCTTTATTCGGATAGGCGGCTCGTAGTCTATATCCTCATACCATTCCGGATCATTTAGCTTTTTCAACTCTAAATCGTCACGTACCTTCTTTCCTTTGTTATCAACCGGAGTAGGCTCCATACAATATCGCCCTCCAACTTCTACTAGCTCAACCATATACGCAAGTGCATCTGCAATATCGATTCGAGCTGAATAAGGGAAAGTAAGCAACTGTTCTTCTAAGGGGCCACAACATGTAGGGTTGTGGTATATAAGCCCTTGCCTATACAAAGGGATAAGAGCTTTTATACGTTCTTCCTTCTTTCGACCCCTGGCTTTTAGCTCCAACAACTCCACATTGTACATACCAATCTGAGAGGCCGCATTCTTAATTGGATAAGTTATGAATTCGTTTAACCCAGTAACCTCATATCCTAGTACATGCGCTCCGAGGGACTTACACATATCAAACGCTATCTTAAACAAGTCATCAGGATAAACCATACCTCCAAACACATCACGAATATAATAAGCACGGTTAGCTACATCAATGGCAACTCCCACCACAGCAGACCAGTCACTTTGGGGAGTAACACTCCTCGCCGGGTCTAGTAGCACAACCGAGTCTAACTTTTTGAAATCTTGCTCCTTTTCTTTTGGGTCATAATACTGGAAGTACTGAGACTTGAAGCTTGCCGTTTCAGGAGCAACAGGCAGATTTCTAAACTCTCTATAGAAAGTATCAAGCTCACCAGCCTTTCTATACGATTCCTTTAGGTCAAGTATATCCTGATTAGAGTAAAACTCAGGGGCGTTCGATTTATAGCTCTCATCGCAAACTTCCAAGCGAACGCAACGCCAGCTCTCTGTCTTTTGCAAATAAACAGGAAGCGCATCTTCATGCTTAAGTGTATCAATATAGATAATCTCACCATCTTGCTTAAGATTATCCAGACACAAACATACGTCGCCAAAAAACCACTTCCTAATCTTCGCACGAGTATTCTCGTTCATGAGATCTTCAACTGTCTCAATATCATCTGCAATAACCAAATCAGGTCGTTTGTTATGCCAGTTGAGGCCACGGATTTGCTGCCCACATCCCCTTGGCAGCACTAACGTATTTCCGAAGGCCACCCAAACTGTCTTAGCAAATGTATCATCCCTAACTTCCCCACCTATACCAATATCTATCATATCATTTGAGCTTAACTCACTAACAGCTTCCCGCACATCACCAAATTGCTTACGAATAATCTTATTGCTTAGAAGGTCATGCTTAAGAGTCTCAGTTTGCATAATAGCATTCGGCGCGCTGTTACTTATATAAACTATAAAATTCTTTTTGTGAAACAAGATAGCATCCATCGCTACCGCACGAGCTATACTGGTTTTACCAAACCCACGAGGGGCAAGCACTAGCTTAAACCGTTTTTCCTTGTCCGCAATTGCGTTAAAAATCTCATTATGAATACTGCAGAAGTCAGCTACAAAAATGTCAGGAAACAGAGACTTGCAAAGGGCAGGAAGGTCATCATAGAGGGTGACCATCAAGTCCTTGAACTCTTCTTTCGCTAGGCTTTCTCTACTTAACACCATTACCTACTTTCAACTCGATAGCCAGGATATGTCGCCGGACATCTTTCAGCATCTCCATAAAAGACCCAACATCGTCCCTAACCACTTGTATGCCGTTCGCAGCTGACTCTACCCTACATACCAACCTACGCAGCTCCGAAAGCTGCTCATCCCCAAGGCACGGCTCAGGCTTCCGCCCAAGCTTAAACATAGCAGTCAGTACCACCGAACTAATGGAAAGCATAACTAGCCCAATACCTACTAAGTCGTATCCATATCCGGCAACATCTCCTGGCATTCTGTTACCTCCGAGGCGTAGATACCTTTATGTTAATGCCATGCCGTTCTAGTAGCGCATTCGCTTGTGCATATAGGTCTTGCAACATCACAAGTTCATCCTCGGTAACACCATCTTCCATAATAGCCTGCGCTCGCAGCAGAATAGTCTGCATAGAAAGCATATCAGCCACAAGCGTCTCAGCATTTGGATCACCTTCCTCTTCCTCAACCACAGATCCCTGCTCAGCTGCAATCAACTCCATGGCCCCATTTGCGAGCTGAACGAAAGCCGCAAGCGCATTAGGGTCAAGTGCTTCCACTTCGACCGTACCATCAGGAAACGTTCGGGTTGTGGTACACCCTCCCGTCAGCAGAAGGCTAGCACCAATAGACACCCCAATCAGAAAGTGCAAAATCACCAGAAGCAACGTCGTATAATGCTCTTGCCTATATGTCATGTTCATCCTCCCTCACTATCCCCAAGGTGTTATACCTTGGAATTTGCTTACTCTTACCCTTAAGTTGGTAGTAGGTTCCTGAAAATATTCCGAGTGAAATAAGTTCGGCTGGACTTATGCAACTAGGATTCAGCTTTTCTGGTAGGATTCCAAGCTCCTTAAAAACGAAGGCTACCAACTCTGAGCAGTATACATGGTTAGCAGACTCCGATACTGGAAATAGGCGAGGGAGTACCTTACTCCATCCCTCTCTAAACGCCTGCCAAAAGTCATACTTAACACCCTCATATTTACCTAGCACATCTTCCATAACACAGCCATTTATAAGTGCTTTCGCCCACTTCGAGAGTGGAAACCACCACATCTCGCCCTTGTAAGTCATTAGGCGGTCAGACAGGTAGGTGCGTTGCACACCTATGAAGCGCTTCTTGCCGGGGAGAGACAGCGAAGTGCTTTCAATCAACTGTACCCGTTGCTGGTGTGTGCTGTCGAGGGGGGTGACTACAAGGGCGAGATGGGTGGGGATACCTGCTCCTTTCCTAATAAGCCAGGATACCGGCCCTCTCCCGTTGAAACCTACCACATCTCCAGGTCTCAACTCAGACCGAACTTTCTTATACCTGACTTTGAGCATACTCATGTTAGGACTTTTTCTTCCTCATTTTCTTAATGAGGATGTTGATACCCAAGGTGAGTAGGGTAGTCCACCACCTACTCTGATTATATGGGTCATAGGGGCCAGAATCATAATCACTCATGGAAAGCTCTCCACTTCTGCAACTTCATTAAGTTGCCTATCCCACTGGTCTACATGTACATGGCCATCCTCATAGTCATCTTTCACATAGGAGAAGAACTTCCTAGCTACCCTCCCTACCTCCCGCTGTGGGAGAGTGAACTTTCCATGCCCATCCCAGTTTGGAATGTACGCTTTAATATCTGCGGCACAGCCCCCATACTGAGGAAGGTGCTTACTGTTCCTGGATACTGCACCTCCCTCATCAGTCCATCCCAACCTGCCGGCGAGTTCCACATTATCCTGCTCGGTTCGAGTCCCACAAGTAATCTGTATTCGAACGTCTGAGTCATACTCATTTCGCAAGTACTCTCGCAGCCGCTCAAGGGAGATAACCAAGGAGGGGTGTACAATGGCCAGGCCCTGCTTATTGGCAAACTCCCGCAGTCGAAAGTTTGTCTGTACATATCCCTTCCTTCCAGGTACCATCAGCACGAGTTGGTTTATCCTGTTCATATCCTATGCTCCCCTAAGCATTCTTCTATTTGCTCTTCCACACCCTTAGGCATAGTAGGCATAACAGGAGGAACCAGGCCCATCTCCTTTGCCTTGGCACCTTCCTCAGCAGCGGCAATGGCAAGTTTAGTCATTTCTTCCATCCCACCAACCCTTGCATTAGCCGCGGAAGTTTCACGCTCCATAATATCAAATACCCGTGTATTTTCCTTAACAGCAGTTAGCAAAAACTTGAGTGTGGTTTTCGCACCATCCACTCTGCCCTGCTGAAAGGCAAGCATCTGTGCATCACGTTCCGCAGCTTCCAGTCGCTGCTGTACAAGAGTCTCCATCCGTCTCCAAGGCTGGCTGTCAATATCTGTCATGCCATAGATAAAGGGAGCACTGCACAGGGCAGTCGTGTCGGGGAGACCTACTGTAACACCCATACCTCTTGCTACCCCAATATAGTACTCTACACATGGACGTTCATAAGCGTACTCCTTATCCTCCGTCATGTCAATCCCCCATAAGTCAATACGCTTATACCCCATAGCGATACCGAGAGCTAACTGCCAGGCGGCAGTGCAGGAAAAATAAGGAGCACCAAATACCTGAATAAGCTCCTCAAATGGGAACTCCAAACTCTTCGGAACCATAGGGTGGATGTGAGGCATGAACGTATAATAAGGGGAGGCTGCCATACTCTCAATATGCTCAGGAGGGATACCAGACTTGTGCAAATTAAACATAACCCTGTATGCGCCAGGAATAAGTCTGTCTATTGCATTCAAGCCCCATATATCAAACACCTCATCAGTTTTGATGGGAGCCTGTTGCGCACTTGTAGAAGCGAAACCCATTATGATAAGGCTATCCCGCTTCTTAAAGTGCTTGATAATCTCTTCAACACCTGGCTTTCTAGAAATACTATCCATGTTACCTCTCCTGTTTCTGCCCTTCATGCATGTTTATAGTAGAGGGGGCAATAGGTGAAGGGCAGACTCATGGAGTCTGGCACCTAAGCCCCCTCCACCGACAAATAAGCTCTAGGAAACCTGGAAGGGGTGTGGCAGACAATCCACAGCAGCTTACTTGCAGAACGAATACAATTAAACTGGCTTTCCTAGAGCTAAAAACTATTCCGTAATAGCGGCTTCTACATCAATACTCTGCTCCTGCCGTCTACGCCTAGCCTCCTCTGCTCTATTACGAATATCGGCTATATCTTCCATACTAAGTTTGGTATTCACACTCTGTATGATAGATTGCCGGACAGGAGCGAACCCAGACCTATCTAAAACCTCTCCAGCAACTTTAACACGAAGGGAAGGTGGGGCTTGCGGCCCGGTTAACACTTCCTCATAAGTATTGATAGCTTCTGGGATAAGGCGTTCTAAGTCCTGCCGAAAGTCAATAGCTGCCTCATCCCGTTTATCCTGCAGCTCATCAATTATGGAACGGAATAGGGAGCTATGCCGAATAGCAGATACATGTGGGGCATCCATTCCTATAAACTCAGCTATAGCTTTCGTACTCCACCCTATCATAGCTAAACGAGCTATTTCACGAGTCTTATCCTGGATTGCAGAAACTTCAACTTGTGTGGGATCACGCTTAACGAGTCGCTTATCCCAAGGTCTGTCAGCCCCTATTGCATGAGCAGTGTTGACTGCCTCTTCCCAGCTTTCCATAGTTTCGTCCATAGCTAGACTCCTGCGGTATGCCCATATTAATTGTACCACATGAGGGTATGGGTGGGCAAATGTTTTTTTGGGATTTCTTCTATTTGTTCATGGTGAACAAATTACAGAAATTGGGAGCATTTGGGTACCCAATATTAACTCTACACAAATTTTAAGAATACCCAACGCACAGTACCGGCACACACGCTCCCCCCATACGGGTATATGTCCTGAGCTACTACACTAGTACAGTCCCTACCACATACACCCTCCTCTATGCACACTATACCCCTATGCTCATACACACTACCCTGCTTGTCTACTGTACTACACATGTATACATGTACACACGTATAATACCCCTATCGTCCTTACCACATAAGGACTTGACTATGACCACAATCATATCACAGGTAGTGGAAAATTTTTGTTGACATTTGGATGCCGGTTTGATACCCTGGACATGGCGGTCATGCAAGACCAGCCAGTTCTTTGAAAGTTGAATCTAATTTGGAAGGTTCACTAGTATTGTAGTACACTCCCTACTCTACCTACCTATTCAACGGGCTATGCCCGTAGGGAGTTAGATACTATGATGCTGAACAAACATGAT
>ENA-UPXM01006533-UPXM01006533.1-activated-sludge-metagenome-genome-assembly--contig:-NODE-6533-length-10817-cov-4.607880_pt1 | contig 10817 bp, 10 predicted proteins | sample MGYA00238178_ERZ772708 | MGnify/ENA primary metagenome ERZ772708 (study PRJEB29002, sample SAMN05720212) | activated sludge metagenome | isolation source: anaerobic digester from wastewater... | reverse complement strand
GGAGGCAATCCCCCTCGATGAAACGAAAGGTCATCCTTTGCGGGCTGATCGTCGTTCTCCTCTGTCATTCTTTGACCGGGGCGCAGACGCTCTACATCGATCTGCGTAAGGGGATCGCGCTGTTCGAGAGAACCCCAAACCTATGGGAGGTTCTGCCGGTTCTTTCCACGAATCTGCGCGGCGCTCCGCGGTTCGAGGTAGGGATCACGCAGGTCTATCGGCCTCCGGACACCCGTTATGTTCTTCCCTTCCTGCCACCGGTAGCCTTACGTCTCGAAAACGGCTTGGTCATTACGAACAGAGAAGGGTACGGGGACATCGCTCTAGAGCTTCCCACCGAAAAGACCGTTTTTGAACGCATAAAACGGATCGCATCGATCTCTCTACCGTGGACGTTCGAAGAGAAAGCTTTGGTGATCGAGGACGCCGAATGGCTTCTATTCCTTCCTCCTTATTTAAACTACTTGGGTAAGGGCAACCTCATCGACCAGGCGATGTCACGAGCAAAATTGGGCGTTTTCCCGCTGAAAATCCCGTTGGAGGACGAGCCGCTACAAATAGAGGTACAGGTTGGTCTCTCCTATCCCGGGTGGCCGGTATTCGCTCGTTTGCAAGCGAATCAGCCTTTAACCCGTTGCCTATGGTTGGAAGGGGTCAACGAACTCCGCTCTCTCCTCGATTTCCGTAAAGACCGCCCCGGACTATACACCCTCACGTTGTTCGTCGAAGACATCTATGGTCGAACGATGACGAAAGAGGTCCCGATCACGATCAGCGAATTCAAAGTCCCCGTAGCCACGCAGGAGATCACGGACAAGACGACCGTTGGCTCTCGGCTGTTGTTCACGCAAAGGGTTTCGGGCGTTTGGAACCTCTGGGATACCCAAATCGTAGGCACGCGCGCCTCGCTCGCTTTTCCCTTCCCCGGCACCTTTGACATCCTGTTTACCGCGCCGAAAATCCGCATACGTTACCACATCGTGGTGGAGTGAACCCGTGAACGCTTACGGTAGTGCGGGCAGCTCTTCCGCCCTCAAGATCTGGGGCGCGTTGCTCTGCTTTCTTATGGCGTTTTCGCTTCTTCAAGCCGCCCCTCCCACGCATTATTCCCTCCATATCCCCTTGTCCCTGCAGAGGACGATTCAAGACCTGATCGAGCGGTATGGGGAAGAACTGGACGCCCTCTGGGGACTGACCTTGTCTTTCCCTATCCACGTGGACATACAAAGGGAAAGCGGGCTGAGCGTTCGGGGAGAGGCAACCTTCGATGGTCGTCTTTACACGGTTTTTATGACCCCCAGTTTTCTGGATCTCCCGTTTCTACTGAAACACGAGTTAATGCATCTGTACACCTTCGAATGGATTTGGCGGACTCAACGATTGGACATCGAAGGTACGGAGCAACGGGTGATTTACGCGTCCGTTCCCTTATGGGTTATGGAAGGGCTCGCGGTCTGGTACGAAGGTCGGTTGATGCAAGACCCGCGCATCGCTTTTCCTTGGGAGTATCGCGCGCTCATAAATTTTACAAAGATCGAAGAGTATCCGAAAGGGCAGGCGCACGCCCAGTATTACATCGTTTTATCCGATTTCTTTCGGGAATACGATCGGCGCGCGAATTTGAGAGAGCGCTTTGGCGATGTGTTACGTTATGTGGAAGCAGGTATGTCTTGGCCAGAGGCTTTCACGAAAGCGACTGGGCGCGATTTCGAAGAAGCCCTGACCCGCTGGAAGAGGGGAAAGACACTGGCCGTATGGCTTTCGGTCTTTCTAGATTTCCTGGCGGCTGGGATTCCACTCCTCCTCCTTTTCGTATTGTTCGTCCACTTTTTCCGTAGAAGAAACCCGGTGGATACCTTCGGTCCCGAATACGAAAAGAAGTATGGTCCGTCCTACTGGCTGACTTCTTCTGAAAGCGAGGAACCTCCCAATACCGCGGAAACGAAAAACGGTACCTAACGGCCAGACGCGTTAAAAAGTGGCTCTTCGCAAATCGACAAACTCATTCGTATAAAATCTCGTAGGTGATCTCCGCCGCTTTCTTAAGCATCGCAGAGACGCCGCAGTACTTCGTTTGCGAAAGCTCGACCGCTTTGGACACTTTATCTTTCGGGGGTTCTCCCTCAAAGTGGAAGTAGTACCTCAGGTGAATGCGGTCGTAGATCTTCGGGTGTTCTTCCGTCGAGTGGTAATCGGCTTCGATACGAAACTCGTATTTTGGAACTTTCATTTTTTCTAAAATAGAAACCGTGTCCATTCCGGTACAACCGGTTAACCCCACGATGAGCAGGACCTTCGGGCTAGCCCCGAGGGCCCCTTCAGTCCCCGGCACATCCATTAAAACAACCTTACCATCGGGCGTTTTGGCTTCAAAACTCATATTTCCGTTCCAACGTGTCGTAACCATCTAGGACCTCCCGTCGAAGATTTCTATGAGCGCCTCCTTTAAATAGGCGCATTCGAAAAAATCCACTTGGGGATGTTTTTTGAAGACCCCCGCGTGGGCCTTGTTTTTCGGTAGATATATTCGTGAAAACCCCAATCTCGCCAGTTCGGTAATCCGCTTTTCGGAAAAGGAGACGCCGCGTATTTTCCCGTCTAATCCCACCTCACCGAAAAAGGCGGTCTTCGGAGGAACCGTTTTGTCAAAAAAAGAGGAGAAAATCGCCACGGCGATCGGAAACTCGATACCGGGGTCGCTGCACTTCAACCCCCCCAAAAGATTGAGATACAGGTCGTGATTCTCGATAGGCAAGTTCAGACGTTTGCTTAAAACCGCGGCAATTAGATTTAAGCGTTCCTGATCGACCCCTTTGCTCAACCGACGCGGAGAGCTGAAATGGGTCGAAACGGCGAGGGCTTGAACCTCCACGACGAATGGGGTGCTGCCCTCCAAAATCACGGAAATCGCGTTTCCCGAATCGTTAGCGTTCGCATCGTAGAAACGCTCCGAAGGGTCCGAAATCTCTTTGAGCCCGTTCTCTCCCATCTCAAAGACGCCGATCTCATTGGTGGGGCCGAACCGATTCTTGATCGACCGTAAAATACGTAGATCCCGGTCTGAGTCCCCGTCGAAATAGAGAACAACGTCCACGAGGTGTTCGATGAGCTTAGGCCCCGCTATTTGCCCGTACTTCGTGATATGCGCGACGATGATCACCGGCACTTTGCGCGCCTTGGCGAAGGCGACTAACGCCGCGGTGCATTCTCGAATCTGCACGACCCCGCCCGGTAACGCGCTCACTTCATCTGACTTCATCGTCTGAATCGAGTCCACGACCAAAACCGGTTGAAAGGAATCAGGGAGTTTTGACTCTGAGTCGGATAACGCTTTTTGTAACTTTTCCAGCGCCAATTCCAATCGGTTGGTGTTGTAGACGTAGAGCCGGTCGAGGGTGGCGTCATTCGTTCTTTGCGCCCTGAGCATGATCTGTTCTGTCGATTCTTCGCCGCTCCAATAGAAGACCGTGACTTTCTGATCTGCGAGCTGCGTCAAGAGGGTAGACTTTCCCACACCGGGGTCTCCTCCGATGAGAAGGACGCTCCCAGGCACGATTCCGCCACCCAAAACGCGATTGAAAGCATTGAAACGGGTGGTGATTCGGGTTACCGGTTCTTTCTGTTTCTTGATCAACGCTTCGAAGGTCGCGTCCGTCCCCTCGATTTCCGTGGATGCTCTCGGACGTTTCGTCTGCCGCACCTCTTGCGCCGTATTCCAATTCCGACATTGCGGACATTGCCCAAACCATCTCGGGTTGTCGTAGCCGCAAATATCGCATACGTATACGGTCTTCTCTTTCAAGAGGGCTTACCCTTATGGAAGAAGCGAGGAAGAGGAGACCAATTCGGGTTTATGATTTTCTTTATCCTTCTTTTTCTTAAAAGAGATCTCTCCTTTCGCGTTCATATAAAGGATAACGACGCTTCCCGGCTCGATGCGTTTCAGAAGGAGTTCTTCGGACAAAGGGTCTTCGATATACTTCTGTATCGCCCTCTTTAAAGGCCTGGCGCCCAATTGCTTGTCGAACCCTTTTTCCACTAAGAACTCTCGCACATTCTGCTTCAGTTCGAAGGTGATGTTTTTCGCTGCCAGCCTCTCCTCCAATTGGGAGATCATGATATCGACGACTTGGAAGATATGGTCTTTCGTGAGCTGATGGAAGACGATGATCTCGTCCAAACGGTTCAAGAACTCCGGCCGAAAAACCTTCTTTACTTCGTTGAGGACGGTTCTTTTCATCTCTTGGTAGGCCTCTTCCTCGCTTTCGAAGACGCCAAATCCGACCGTGGCTTTAGAGCGGTTGATGATCTCCCCGCCGATGTTGCTCGTCATAATCAGAATGGTGTTTCTGAAATCGACGTTTCTACCTCTCGAGTCCGTTAATCGGCCTTCGTCCAAGATCTGCAACAAGATATTGTACACGTCCGGATGGGCTTTCTCTATCTCGTCGAAGAGCACGACCGAATAGGGTCTGCGGCGTATGATCTCTGTCAAGGAGCCGCCCTCGTCATAACCGATATAGCCAGGAGGGGCCCCGATAAGGCGTGAGAGAGCGAATCGTTCCATATACTCGGACATATCGAATCTCACGAGGTTCTTTTCGTTGCCGAAAAGGGCTTCGGACAGGGTCTTGGCCAGCTCGGTCTTGCCCACCCCCGTAGGCCCCAAGAATAGGAAAGAACCACTTGGTCTTTTTGGGTCTTTGAGGCCGCTGCGGGTACGGCGTATCGCCTTCGATATGGCTTCGATCGCTTCATTTTGCCCGACTACCCGTTTATGAAGGGTATCCTCCACGTTTAGCAGTTTCGTGACCTCGTCCTCTTCCAACTTCGTCAACGGGATGCCGGTCCAATTGGAAATGATCTTCGCCACATCTTCGTGGTCCACCACTTCGATGACCGATTTCGTGTTGGCCTTCCATAGCTGGAGTTCGCGGTTGTACTCCAAAACCAACTCTCGTTCGTCCATCATAAGTTTTTTCATAAACAGGAAATTCTTTTCGAGGGTCGCCTGGTTTCTTTGCCGCTTCACCTCTTCTATTCTTTCCTCTTTTTCTTTAAGCGCATCCGGAATCATCAAGGTTTTCAGACGTTTGCTGGCGCCAGCTTCATCGATGACATCGATCGCCATATCGGGCAAAAAATGGTCGGAGACATAGGTTCGAGACAAACGAACGGACTCTTGTAGAGCCTCGTCCGTGTACCGTACGTTATGATGCTTTTCATACCGAGACTTCAACCCTTTGAGGATTTCGAGGGTTTCATCCATCGTCGGCTCTTGGATATATAGCTTTTGGAACCGCCTTTCCAAGCCACCGTCGGTCTCGATATACTTCCGGTACTCATCGGGCGTCGTCGCGCCTATGCAACGAAAATCGCCCCGAGATAGGCCGGGTTTCAAGATGTTCGCCGCGTCCACCGCCCCTTCTGCCGCGCCGGCACCGACGATGGTGTGTATCTCGTCGATGAAGACGATGATGTTCGGTTCCTGAACCAAGAACAGCAGAAGCTTTTTCAACCGTTTTTCAAACTCTCCTCGGTACTTCGTTCCCGCGATCAAGGAAGCGATATCCAAGGAAAAGATGATCCTGTTCTTCAGATTCTCGGGCACCTGCTGATTGACGATCTTTTGGGTCAAGCCTTCCACGATAGCGGTTTTCCCAACACCCGGCTCGCCTATGAGGACGGGGTTGTTCTTTTTTCTACGCGCTAAAACTTGCATAATCCTTTCGATCTCTTTATCCCGACAGAGGACCGGGTCCAATTTCCCTTTCAAAGCCTGATCGTTGAGATTGACGCCGAACTCTTCCAACTGCTTCAGAATATAGTCGTTCTTCACAGCTTTGGTTTGCTTTTCCTCGAGAAAGGCGCTATCCAGGCGCTCTTGGAATTCTTTAACCAACATAAGCGGCTCGACACTAATCTGGGCGAACACTTTATAAACCAAGTTTTGGCGATCCTGTAAGATGGCTAAAATGATGTGTTCGATTTCGATGTGTTGGATGTTTAGCAAACGCGCGTCTTCATAAGCCTTTTCCAGAATTTTCCGGAACTTGAGGGAAGGTTGCGGTGAAGCGCGCTGACCAAAACCGGTACCGACCATATTGATGATCTCGTTTCGGATACGGACATAGTCGATGCCAAACTGACTCTTGAGCAGGATGCTGATCTCATGAGTCGGGTCTTTGAGCAAGGCCAACAAAAAGTGCTCCGGATCGATCTCCGCGTGCCCGAGACTCTCGGCTTCTTTTTGCGACAACAGGAACAGTTCGGAGGCTTTATTCGAAAACCTGTCATAAAACATTCGAGTCACCTCATTTCGTATTCACGATTAATTATACCATAGACGGAATCGGGGCTAACTTGACGTGTGTGGGTATAATATCGAGGTGGGGCAAAAAGAGAACGCCGAACTTTAGTTCGGCAAGTTTCTTCGCTTTTCTGGAAGCTTCCGAGAACTTTTAAGCGCTTACGCCGCGAGGGCTATATGGACTAAAAATCGCGCGATCGATTCTGGCCACATTTCAAGAGTACACACCATAACTTGACACACACGTTTGCGAATAAAGCCGTGAGGGTTATGGTATAATTTGCACAGAGGGAGGTGTTATGATGAAACTTCTGAAATTATTCAAGTACAAAGAGCAAGCTCACGTCCTGATGGATCTCCTACACGACAAGGGCATCCGCTTCGAAGAAAGAAAACTATCCCCCGTAGAAATATTTGTCTCCGAGGATGATTTCGAAAGCGCCTTCGAGATCATGAGGAGCAACGAGCGCTTAATCGAAGCTTCATCTGAAAAATGGTACGCCGTTACTACTGCTCCCGATGAAATTACTGCGCAAATCATCAAGTCTTCCCTGGAGTCGGAGAATATCCCCACCTTGCTCAAAGGAATCGCCATACCTTACGGGGAACCGATCATATTCGGACAAGGCGGTTTAGTGCCGATGGAGATTCTCGTGCCCGGCTCCTATGTGCAAACGGCCAAAGCCCTTCTCGAAACCAGCGCTGCGCATCCCGAAGAACAGAACGGAGAAGCTCGAGAAGAAAATCGAACGCATACGATCGAAGAGGATACAGAAAAAAAAGAGGAGGAATAAGGTATGTCTGATGCAACGGAGTTGAAAAAAACTCCACTCTATGAAGAACACGTCAGGCTTGGCGGCAAGATCGTGGATTTTGCCGGTTGGCTCTTACCGATTCAGTATCCGGAGGGTATTCTAAAGGAGCACGAGAACGTTCGAACCAGCTGCGGGTTGTTTGACGTGAGCCACATGGGAGAGGTTTGGGTATCCGGTCCCGAAACCCTCAAATTTTGCGAATATCTGATTCCGACGAACGTCTCAAGGATGAAATTCGGAGAGATTTGCTATTCCTGCTTTTGCAATGAAGCGGGAGGAATCGTCGACGATCTGTTGCTGTACAAAAAGGAAGAGAAGCGGGTCTTGTTGGTCGTTAACGCCTCTAACGTAGACAAAGACGTCGCCTGGATCAAGGCCCGGGCGAAGGGATTCGACGTTTCGATAGAAAACGCCTCATCCGAATTCGCGCAGATCGCCATTCAGGGCCCGGATGCAGAAAAGATCGTCCAGCCTTTCGCGAGCGTCGTCTTGTCCGAGATCGAGTTTTATCATTTCGTCGTCGGCCGCGTAAACGGGATAGAAGGTATCATATCCCGTACCGGTTATACGGGAGAAGATGGGTTTGAGTTCTACATCAGACCGGACGCCGCCTTACCGCTTTGGAGAAAACTGGTCTCGTTGGGGGCGAAACCCGCCGGCTTAGGTGCGCGGGACCTGTTGAGATTCGAAGCCTGCTATATGCTCTACGGCAATGAAATAGACGAGGTTACCTCTCCGGTGCAAGCTGGAATGAAATGGATCATCGACTTCGACAAAGACTTTTATGGAAAAGAAGGAGTCGTTAAAAAGATGGAGCAGTCTCCGAGTAAACGGCTCAGAGGATTCGAAGTGGTGGAAAAAGGCGGTATCCCGAGACACGGGGCAAAAATCAGGATAGGCGAGCAAGAGGCGGGGGTCGTCACTACCGGCAACAAATCCCCTTCTATAGACAAGATCGTCTTTTTAGGGTATGTTCCCGAAACCGTGAAAATCGGGGATACGGTCGATGTCGAAATCAGACCCGGCAAAACCGTCAAAGCCAAGGCCGTGAAAACTCCCTTTTATCGGGGGAGCGTCAAGTCGAAAAAGAAAGCGTAAGATAGCATAGAATACTCACAGGAGGACAAAAGAAGCTTATGAAAAAGTACACCAAAACACATGAATGGGTTTCTTTACACGGAACAGACGCGACAATCGGCATTTCGAATCACGCTCAAGAACTTCTGGGAGACGTCGTTTACGCTGATTTGCCGAGTGTCGGTAAAACAGTGAAAAAAGGCGAGATCCTATGCTCTCTAGAGTCGGTGAAGGCGGCCGCCGAAGTTTTCTGTCCGGTGACCGGGACTGTGAAAGAGGTGAACAACGCGCTGAACGATAATCCCGAAATCATTAATCAATCGGCGGAAACCGACGGATGGATTGCCAAACTGACGATAAGTGACCGTTCAGAATACGAAAGCCTGATGGATGAAAGCGCCTACAAGGCTTTCTGCGCGACACACCAATAACCGGGAGTGACCTATTTGGAATTGCATCTTTTTGTTAACGGTAAAGAAGTCACCACCTCCGTCCCAGAAAACCGGAGAGCTTTGGATTTCCTTCGCAAAGACCTCGGGTTGAAGAGCGTGAAAGAGGGCTGCGGAGAAGGCGAATGTGGCGCGTGCACCATACTCTTGGATGGAAAAGCCGTTTGTTCCTGTCTTCTTTTTGCGAGTGACCTCGCCGGGCGTCGGGTTCTGACCTTGGAAAGCTTGGGAAAAGAGGGCCATCTTCACCCGATCCAACAAGCCTTCGCAGAGACGGGTGCCGTTCAGTGCGGGTTTTGCACGCCGGGCATGATTCTTTCGGTCAAGTCCTTACTGGATGAGAACCCCAGCCCAGACGATGAAGCGATAAAGAAGGCTTTAGAAGGGAACCTTTGCCGTTGCACCGGTTATGTGAAGATTATCGAAGCGGTCAAGCGCGCGGTCGCTATCATCAAATCCCAAGGTCTTATGATATAATCCACCGTATATCGGTTAAGGGGGCGCACTTTGTTTAAAAGAACCCATACGTGCGGAGAAATCACCGCGGCTCTTGAACGGCAAATCGTCACGATTAACGGTTGGGTCGATCGCGTCAGGAACTTGGGTGGAGTTCTCTTCGTGACCATCCGGGACAGGTACGGAAAAATCCAAGTGCTTTTTCGGCCCGAAGATGGCTCGCTCTTTTCCGAAGCCGCATCTTTACACGGAGAAGATGTCGTGGCCGTAACCGGAGAAATAGCCAAAAGACCGGAAGGAGCCATCAAAGAAGAAATGGGGGGGGGCCGTGGAGATCATTGCTCAACGGTTGGAGGTCCTCTCGAAAGCGATCACCCCGCCATTCTATATACACCTGGAGTCCGACGTCAACGAGGAATTACGGTTGGCTTATCGATACCTCGATCTACGGCGGCAGCGTATGCAGAAAAATATCATGTTAAGGCATCAAGTCGTCCAAACCGTTCGCGCCTATTTCAACGCACGCCGGTTTTTGGAGATAGAAACTCCGATCCTCACCAAGAGTACACCGGAAGGGGCCCGAGATTTTTTGGTCCCTTCACGGCTCAAACAGGGGAAGTTTTACGCGCTCCCCCAATCCCCGCAACTGTTCAAACAGTTGTTGATGGTTTCCGGATTCGACCGTTACTATCAAATCGCCAGATGCTTCCGAGACGAGGATTTCAGAGCGGACCGACAACCTGAGTTCACACAAATAGACTATGAGATGTCTTTTGTCGACCAACGAGACATTATGGATATCACGGAAGGGGTATTGAAGGCCGTCTTCGAAAGCGTACTGGGAATCGCGATCGAAACGCCTTTTACGGTTCTGAGTTATACCGCTGCGATGGATACCTATGGAACCGACAAGCCGGACTTGCGTTACGGGCTTTCTTTCTGTGATGTGACGGACCATTTTAAGGATTCTGGATTCGAGCCGATACGGCAAGCGATCCAGAACGGCGGAGTTCTTAAAGGGTTCAAGGTGGCCGGAGCTGCGCCGCGTTACAGCCGGAAGATGCTCGAGGAGATAGAAAACCTTGCAAAAAAAGCAGGCGCGAAAGGGCTCCTTCACGCGAAGGCGGTGAAGGAAACAGATTCAACGGGCACTCTGACGCTAAAAACGAACTTTGACCGACACCTTTCCGCTTTCGAAGGGGAAAACCTTATGAAAGCCTTCTCTCTCGAAGATCGGGATATCTGTTTTTTGATCTCCGGGGAGAGAAAGACCGTTAATGTCGCTTTGGGAGTCCTTAGAGGGGAGATCGCCAAACGCGAATCCTTGATTCCCAAAGACATATTCCGCTTCTTGTGGGTTGTCGACTTCCCGATGTTCTCCTATAGCGAGGAAGAGCGGCGGTTTGTGGCGGAGCATCATCCCTTTACGATGCCTTATCTTTCGGATTTGGAGTCGTATAAGGACACGGATCCGACGAAGATACGCGCACACGCGTACGACGTCGTTCTGAACGGTTGGGAAATCGGGGGCGGTAGCCTTCGAATCCATTCTCGGGAAGTGCAGAAAACCGTATTCGACTTGTTAGGAATCGATGAAGCCGGCCAAAAGAGCAAGTTCGGGTTTCTGTTGGACGCCTTCCAATATGGGGTGCCCCCACACGCCGGATGCGCTATGGGCTTGGATCGCTTGGTCGCGATCCTGGCCGGAGA
>ENA-UPXM01006528-UPXM01006528.1-activated-sludge-metagenome-genome-assembly--contig:-NODE-6528-length-10826-cov-5.197382_pt1 | contig 10826 bp, 13 predicted proteins | sample MGYA00238178_ERZ772708 | MGnify/ENA primary metagenome ERZ772708 (study PRJEB29002, sample SAMN05720212) | activated sludge metagenome | isolation source: anaerobic digester from wastewater... | reverse complement strand
CCACCGTATCATCCACGGATATGCGAGCCGGGGTGCGATATACTCGGGCCTCCTGGAGAAGTGCCCGGCGATCGCCTACACTGACCGCACGGTGGTGACCAGCGAGGCGACGGGCGGTCTCTCGATGCGGAGGCGGACCAACGCGTACACCTTCGACCACGAGATCTTCCGGTCCTGGTCGTCGGGCGGGTCGGTCTGGATCGACGACAACGACGACCGGGAGAATCCTTCAGCACTTCAGCAGTCCTTCAGCAGTCCCACGGAAGGTGCTGAAGGGCACGGGGTCGACGGAGAATGCCTGGATCAGGATAATAATAATAAAAATAGTGTATGGAAAAACAAATACCCGGTATCCTTCAGCACATCCGCACACACAGAGCATCCTCCTGGTGAGGGTGCGTGTGCCCCCGCACCTGTGTGTGATCCAAAATCTGCTGAAGGACATGATCGCACATCTCCTCTTTCGTCCCCGATTCCTGATGCGTCTCCGGATTGCGCCGGAACTACCCCACGGAAATCCCTTCAGCAGGCTGGCCCGTTCCGCGGGACTGAGAACCAGGGGCGGATCGATGCCAGGGACTACAAGCCGCTCGATTTCCCGGAGCGGTCGCCCTGCCATCTCTGCGGGGCGCCGGTCTCCCACTACGTGGAGAAGCTGACGAAAGAGCGGAAGGCCCGGCCGAAGGACCAGCAGGCCGCCCGGAGGATCTGCCGGGCGTGTTTCGGGAGTGCGAAGGAGCGGGCCCAGCAGAACGCGGTCATCCTCCCGGGCACGTTCAATCTCTCCCGGATGGAGCCGGTCAGGTCGGCGATCGGCCGGTGCACGGTCTGCGATCTCGACCCGGCGGCATACATCGACCGGAGCACGGACACCCGGCTCTGCGAGGTCTGCTACCAGCGGGCGGCCCGGGCGGCAGGGTCCGGGGAGGTGGCGGGTTGAGGCTTGTGTACGACCTCCAGGCCATGGAGTGTCGCCTCACGATACCCGGAGACGGGGACGACCGCGAGATACAGAGGATGACGATTGCCGAGGCGATCCCTGTCATCGAGGGGGAACGGCGGAGGCGGAGGCCGAAGTGGAAACGCTACTACCACTCGCACCGGGAGAAGGAGCTTGCCCGCCAGAGACGGTACCGGGCGGATCACCGCGACCATGTGCGGGAGTACAACCGGCAGTACTATCAGGCGAGGAAGCGGCAGAAGGCCCTCGCGGAGGGGCAGGCGGTCCTCGCCCAGGAGGCGGCCGGGTGATCCCCGGCGGGCAGGGGTCCCTGGCGGGTGCCGGGATCCCGGGAGGGGTTCTCTCCTCCTCTGTCGCCGAAGGGGAACCGCTGTACGATGCCGGCCGGTGGACGGTGACGGTGTACGAGGAGTCGCCGTTTGAGAAGGTGGGCCGGCTCTACCGGGACGGCGGGTGCCTGGTGGTCCGGTCCGACCTGGACCCGAGGGGGTTTTCTGTCCTGCTCGCCGACATGTCCGCCGTGCTTTCGGGCGAACCGCAGGCGGTCCGGCTGCTTATGACGGGGGAGGTCGTTGGGGTGGTGAGCCTGTCGGCGTCCGGGAAGGCGGTGAATGTCTGGATCGACCCGGTCCTGTACACGACTCCGCTTGCGAGGGTCATGGATGTGCTGGAGGGCCGGGCGAGGAAGGCGGCGGTGTTTGCGGGGAAACAACAGTAGCGAATCCTTTTCTTTTGATAATAAAATAGTTCCAATTGTAACTAATAATGGTTCCATCGTGACGCTTTTTGAGAGAAAAATTAAATTCAAGAAGTTATTTTCAATTGCTCACTGTTGCATTTGCAACGTTCTTTTTTATGCTATCAATTGCATTCATGCACGCTGCCTTGGAGTTATAGGATTCACTGACGACAATGATTTCCCCATTTGGCGCTTTCAACCTAAATCGGTACTTCCCAGCTTTATCTGAATAGACTTCAAATTTTCCGGGACTTGATGATGAAGACACCTCCAATCCCGAACCATACTTTCTTACTTCAATTTTTGAACCAGTTTTAGACAGATTCTCGGCAATTGTCATGATTTCATCGGCAACGGTATCTTCTATATAATCCTCTCCACAATTATTGCAGATTTCTGCCGGTACTTCCTCCATTATCAAGGTAAATCCATGGCGTTCAAGGGTCATTGTAGTAGTCCCATGCTGCGTCTCTCCAATTTTACATACCACGCACTTCATAATCTCTCGTCCTTGTAAAGGTTTCATCCCATAATTCTGGGGCAGGTTCATAGGCCGTAACCACAATTACCACTCCATCCTCTTTATCATATGCTGCTACTACATGGAGTGGCCGATCATGAACCATGTCCAATATCAGATAACTGGGGTATGGTGTATCATCTGGATACTCTTCAATGATTACACCCCTTAGTATGACTGAATTCACATCAGATTTCTTTATATTGCGCTTGAACATCTGACGGATTGCATGTTTGCGGAGTATCAATTTGTATGGCGTCTTTACATTGTCAAAAAACGTTTCCCCCTTCATTTCTCTGCTCCCTCCACTATCCCGATCTCCTCCTCTGTCAGTCCATACAACTCATACACCAGAGTATCGATCTGCCTGTCGGTGGCCTCGATCTGCCGCTCGACCAGGGTCTTTTCGTGGTCGGTCTTCACATCGGCTAACTGCTTGTGAAGGGCAAGCATCCGCTCGACCAGGGCAACCATCTTGTCGTGGCGAGCCTTGTCGGCAGGGTCGGAGAAGTCGATGGTGCGGATTGGGAATGGTTTTAGATAATTTGTTTTAAATCTGAAATATCCCCCTCGAAGAACATTTCCAGTGTTAGATAAAAACCACCACATAATTTTTGAATTTACTACACCCAAGAAATATTTGATGTCTTCCAGATTCTGGTTAGATGGCAGAATGCTATACACTTGTGTGTTGTGATACAAACCTTTTGGAGAAATAGTCATTTTTGAACCATAACAAATCTCAGGAGTAATTATTCGCTGTCGTTCGAACAAAGATATATCTCGGGCCCTATGACAGGAATACCAATATTTTGGATTGGTTTTAAATCTTATTCTTAAATCAAGTAATTCCTTGTAGAATTGCTTTAAATATGCGTATCCTAACGGATATTTTGCTTTAAATTCATTTTCTTCAAGAATTTTTGTTTTCCCATTGACAAGATGGTAAGGATAAATACAATAATAATTGCATTTTGGATCTCGATATCGATCTACATCTTCACCACGTAATAAAGGCTTCAATAATTCTTGTTCAATTTCAATTTCAGAACCTAATCTCTCACTAAAGCCTTTTTGATTCCCTGTTGAACTGATAGTATTTCCCCGAATGAAATAGATACTATCAATTCCTGTTATCACGCCTTGAAAAATTTCTTCTACTGTTTCCCCCAAACTTGGATAATTTTTAATTAATTTATTCAATAAACCTGCAATTTCAGAACGTCCAAGAATCCAGGATTTTTCTGAAAAATCTTTAAAAGAATAGTGAGAAAACATAGATTCTGAAATTTTCGGCAATAAAACACTTGGATCATCACCAGTATTTGTAAATTCAAAATACCTGAAAAAATTACTCATTTTTTTAGATAAAACAAATATCCCAGTATATGTAGAGGCTCCACTAAAAATTAAATGATTTCCAAAATTCACAATCATTTCGATTGAACGATTTTGAATTAAAAATTTCCTTAATCCTGAACCAAAATCAGAATTAATAAATTTATGTGGACATATAAATCCTAGAAATCCTTTTTCATTTAACAAAAAAAGCCCTTTCTCAATAAACAATAGATAAAGATCAAACCTCTTAATTGCACTTTGATAATGATTAATAAAATAATTGATTTGGTTGCCGAAATATTCTTGTAATCCTTGAATACGTAAATACGGCGGATTCCCAATCACAGCATCGAATCCACCCCGCTGCATGATCTCCGGGAATTCCCGGTCCCAGTCGAAGGCGTTGATCCGCTTCACTACCTCCGGGTCATCCAGAGTCGCCTGCACATCGGCATAGATATCTGTCCCGATGAGCGAGTTCCCGCACTTGATGTTCCTGTGCAGACTGGGCAGAGCCCGCTCCTCGAAGAGCTTGAGCTGCCTGGACACATTCTCCTCGCTCTCCTCCTCGAGCACCTTCAGGAGCAGGGAGAGCTTTGTCACCTCTACTGCCTGTGTATCGATGTCCACGCCGTAGATGTTGTTCAGCAGGATCCGTTTCCGCTCGGCAATCGTCAGTTTCCAGTCGCTCCTGGTCCCCGATGAAGGCCCGTTCGCGGACTTGTAGATGGGCAGGCTCGTGTCTCCTCCTGACCGCTTCTTCCCCATCCTCGGCATCGGCTCGGGAAGGAGACCCTGGACCTCTTTGGATGTCGCGGAATGATCCGCAAGGACCGGGACCAGGTTGTGGATATACCAGTTGAGGTGCCAGTCGAGGAGGAACTGGTAGGCGCCGAGGAGAAACGAACCGGACCCGCATGCAGGGTCCAGGACACGGAGTTTCGCAACCTCGCGGGGAGTCTTGTCCTTCACGAGCTCTCCGACGGTATGGCTGACGATGTAGTCCACGATGAACTCGGGAGTGTAGTAGACTCCTCCCGCCTTCTTCACCTCCGGCTTGTACTCCACCTTTGCCTGGTGGCCAGGCGTGAGCCGGATCACTTTTCCGAGGAACTGTTCATAGACCTGGCCCAGGATGACCGGGGAGATGACCGAGAACTCGTACGGGCTTTCCGGGTAATACAGCCGCTTGATGATTCTTTTCAGGACTGAGTCGTCGATGGTGAGAGTCGGAGTGAGTCTGTCGGGCATCTCCTCCCACCCGGGTTCTTCACTGAAATGGAAGATTCCCGAATTATACCGGGTATCTGCCCGGTGGAACAATCCGAGGAGACGCTCATAGACACCCTCTCCTTCCAGCAACTTCTGAAGACAGCCGTATTCTTCTATGCCCCGGTCCTCGCAGATGCGGAGGAAGAGGATACGGTCAATTGTCCGCTGCACCGCGACATTCATCTCTTCATGGGAAAGTTCCAAGTTCCGGATGGCGATGTTCTTTGCCAGGTCGTCCCGCCAATTCTCTATATCATCGAGGATCGCTTCATCAACCGTGGTGGTGCCTTTCTTTCCCTTCGCCCCCTTGACAAACCGGTCAAAGGAGCCCTTGAGGATACTCTCCTGTGCGAATATCGAGGCTATCCACTCCCATTTCACGGGATAGTCCTTGTAGGTGAAGTATGCAATCCGCCAGGTGGAAGCAGTATCTCCTAGTTTTGGTTTCTTCGTGCAGTCATAGACCGCAAACTCTTCGAAGTCCGTCAGGATGGCGAGGGGCAGGCGGGCGTTCCAGGCATACCGGCGGATCTGGAGGGCTGGTCCGATATCATCTTTAATGTTCACGGCCGGTTTCTTGGTTTCCACGATGAATTTCCGCTGGCCACCGATCCGGAAGGCATAGTCGATGAACTCGGTCGAGCCCCGGATCCGGATGGGATCTTCGTGGATCACTTCCTTGTAGAGTTCAGAATATCCCCCGGTGTTGTCAACATCCCAGCCGAGGGTCTTGAAGAACGGGTCGACGAACTCCCTTCGCAACTGCGTCTCGTTGAACTGCCCCCGCTTGTAAGCCGCCTGGTGATAATCGTATTTTTCGACGAGTTTGAGAATAGCCTCCGGGACCTGTGATGATGATGCCTCCATGTAACCGCCTTCGTATGTAATGTTCATATCGTCAGGAATGAAGAATTATTCGATATCTTTTGTTTTTCAGAGAAGAAAGGATGTGCTGGAGAGTCGGGCAAGGAAAGCGGCGGTGTGCGGGGTGAAAAGTATATTGAACATGAGTGTTCTCGAACGCCCTATACATGCGAATTGAGACAATGAAAATTAAAATTTTTAATCGTTCCACAATAGAAAGTATCTAATAAAAATCTACTATTAGCTATGGAAGCATTCAAAGATTATCCACTCATTTCTCAATATTTTGAAGAGAATTGGATTGAAAAAGAATTAAAAAATGGTAATCCCTCAAAACATCCAATAATCTATCAATTTCAGATTGATGATGAAGACCCAAATTTTTTTTTAGATTGTGTTGAGAGCAGTTTAAAGACTGTAGAGCGTGAATTGTCATCGATCAAAAAATACAAGAAGCGATTAAAACTAGAATTTTGGCCGACTTTTGCTGAAATTGAAGTTGGATCCTTTTTTAAAAATATTGGATTTAAAATTAAATTTCAACCGAAAATTGACAAGAATAAATCAAGTGATTTGTTATTGCAATATCAAGATGAATTAATCAATGTTGAAATAACAAGAAAAAACGAGCCAGAAACAAAAATACTGAAAGATTATGGTAGCATGAAAATAACAACCCTACCAACAGTATCTCCAGCGAACTATGCGGATAAGATAAATAATAAACGTGATCAACTATCGAATATTTATTCAAACATTATCTGTTTACATCTACATCCATCATTGGTGTCGAATTACCGGAATCGTCAATTAGCCTTATATGATGGGATTCTTTATCATAATGAGAACGCTGGATATATTGTATCTGGGTATTCTGCATTGCAATTTGACAAAATTTCTGCAATTCTGGAATTTTCAAATTATGGCCGAAGTCGTTTACATATCCTCCTTCATTTAAATCCAAAATCGCAGAATCCTTTAAAGGAAAACATAATCGAAAAATTTCGTTCTGAAGGAATTGAGATTGCAGAAGAGCCTTTAATACTTCCAAAATAGCTCAATTACAACTTATTAATTTTCGGGACTCTTTTCATCATTACCCTGCTCAGAAATGAAGAGTTGTGCCCCTTTGCAAGTTGAAATATATTCAAATTGTATCATTTTTCAATATGAACCCAATTCTCCCCCCATTCCCCTATCCCCCTCAAATTATATCCCATTCCCCATTCTACCAGCTCACAGCCCTCCATCAAGGGCAGGAGTATCAGCAATGGCAGATTTTGTCCAGAAGAGTATCGTCAAGTCCGCAGTCCGTGAGCTCACCGCTCCGATTGCAGACGCCACCACCTTTGCATCAATCGTCCAGGGCGTCCTGAGCACCAACCCCTTCGGATGCACCGCATACGAGACCTCGAGCGGCCCGCAGCCCGCCATGGCGACCAGCCGTGAAGGCTACACCGCCAAGATCCTCTACGAAGACCTGGAAGCGAAGACCGTCGGATACGTGACCGTCCGTGCACCGACCGTCGCAGCCATCGCCGCCATGAAGGCCGCGATCCTCGCCGACGAGGACATGACTACCGCCATGGGCGGCGACCCGGTGAACGACCCCGACGCCGAGCGGTATTCCTCCACCATCAAGTGCCACGACGCCACCGGCGAGATATACTACGTGGCGTTCGCCCGCGACGAAGTCCGCGTCACCTCCTACGAAGCGGACGCAATCCTCGCGACCATCGAGGCCTGGGCAGACACCGTGCCCCAGCTGGCGTGAGCGAGCCCGCTGACAACGGGACAGGAGAACGGGGACCACCCCCCTACCCCGTTCCGGCATTCTTCCCGTCTGCCCGGATCCCCGTTGTCCCCGCGAGGGAGCCCGATGAACATTGAACTGACCGTGGTCGTCCTCGGAGCCGTACTGCCCATCTACCCCGCACTCTTCGTCATCTACCAGAAGATCGGGAAGTATGACGTCATGTGCGAGGACTTGAAGGCCCTCCGCGAAGAGCACGACCGGATCACCCAGGGAGGAAACCCATATGGACCCACAGCTCGTGCAGATCGTTGAATTATTCGTGGCGCTGCTGGCAGCAATCGCCGCATACTGGCAACGCACGCAGAAGATAGAGGCCAGGAACGAGACCCGCGAAGTAGTCTCCTTCTTTGACCCGGCCGACGAGACCGTCACCACACCGCCCGGAACCGTCCCGGCCCGCTCCTGGAAGATGGGCGAGGACACCAGACGATGGGTCCTGGCCGGCCATGACCCGCACAACCAGGCAGGCCTCCTCCAGCAGATCAAGGACGCCGAGGAGAGACGCCTGGTGCACTACTACCTCACCTACCAGGACCGTGGCGGAGGATACTACGAGATCGAGTACGGCCTCATGAAGGGGTCAGGAGCAGAGGAACCAGTCTAAGGTTCTGACTGTTCCCCTCTGTTCCTTCCCTGTATCAGCCCAATAACTGATTGCCTCTACCACGAGGCATCACAGAGGGAAGATATGGTGGCGCATTGACCCCCTTTGCGCCACCCTTATACTCGTTTCGTCACCCTCACGACATGCAATGCGGCCAAAAATTCGTCTGTCTGTTCGCCTCATCGACCTTCGGGATACCCGGGCAGCCTGTCTCCCTGTGCAGGAGGAGGCAGGTCTGGCCTGGTCTTTCATTCTCCTGCAAATTTCACGAAAATCGTTAAATACTCTCCTGACCCCAAGTTCCATGAGGTAATCAAGGTGGCAGATTTACCCATTGCGGCAGTTGTACGAATTGCCAGGAAGAACGGAGCAGAGCGGGTCGGAAGCGACGCCGCCGCTGCGCTTGTCGTAAAGACTGAAGACTACATTGCGAATCTTGTGAAAGAAGCAAACAGGCTTGCAATTCACGCAGGAAGAAAGACACTCAAGGATGAGGATATCGAGCTCGCCGCAAAGGCTCTATAATCCTCTCCCCTCTTCCTTTCAGTTCTCCTATCGACGTATTCTCCGGGTTCCGGCCGGGGAGACTCTGGTTCCCGCGAAATTACTCATATGATGCGGATTTTCCTGGACCGCCGCCAGGTTGGTTATTCGCCCCTGTCAGCCTGATTCCCGCTCGTAAATGATTTCATGCGTTCCTCGGCGAGCTGGTGGTATTCCACCATTCTCCGTGCCTCTTCCACTGCATGCGGTTTGTCACGGATCCCGGTGAAGAGGACGCGGACCCCGTCGATGTCATCCTTGAGATAGGCTGCTTCTGGATAGAGCAGGAGGATAATCTCCCCTTCCGGTCCGAAGTGGTGCTCTTCCACCTCTCCTTTCATATATCGTTCGCGTTGTTGCCTGGTCGGGGCTGAATATTTATTTTCAAATCTGAAGATTCCCATGATGATTCCTCGCGTAGATTATCGAATCCATGTAAGAGTCTCATGCTGCCGTGTTTAAACGATGAGCAGGAGGAGGGTGAAAGTGAACCCTTGATTCCCCGGAAAGGAGATTCCGCCGTTCATTCTCCGTTTTGTTACGCTAAAGGAGGGGCTTTGCCCCCCGCCACGTGGGCGCCGCCCCGGAAGTTGAATGGTTCCTATGACGGGGCATAGTGCTCTCTCCACTCCGCTCCGTCCGCTCCTCCTGTCGTCCGGTGCTCCTCCACTCCGCTCCACTCGCACCGAGCCCCTGCGTTTCTCTTCCTGTTCCTGGTCCACTGACGCCACCAGGCTTCGTCGTCTCCTCCTCGCCCCCGGCTGCACCCTCCCGCTCGTCACATAGTGCTATCGCACCATGCTCCTCGCTGCTCACCCCATTCCTGACGCTCAGTGACTCGCTCCCTTCCGGTCGCTCGGGCCGCTGTGGCCAGTTTGGTTCAGCTGATGCGTCACCAGGTTCCCCTCACCCCCGCCCTCGCGTCACGCCGGGGGATAGGCAAGTATCCCCCTCTCTCCGCACTCCTGCGGGCCGGGCTCCTCCTCTCCCTGTGGGAGAGGCAGTCATCGTGATGATAGCCTGTCGGCCCAGGGAGTGCACCGGGGGGACGCAGACCGACCGGTCCACCTGGCAGACGGTGAGGGCGAACGAAGAGAGCGGCCGGCTGGCAGAGTGAAGCTGTCGGTCGTCAGCATGAGAGAGAAGAGCAGGAGCCAGCGGAGCGGAGGCCGCCGACGAGGCCGGAGAGGCCGAGTGCGTCGCCGGAGTGGAGCGATAGCAGGACCCGATCAACCACGCCGCAGGTCGAGCCCTCGGAGCGAGCGATAAGCGAGCAGTGGGCGAAGGCCGGAGGCCCGCCCAGAGAAGATCCAGGAACGCCTCCGGGAGAAAGGGTAATTGTCCCCTGCGACCGATTCATATAGTGACCGGGGCCGGCCGGCATATACTGTCTGTCGCATGGTGGTTTCATGCCGGGATCCCCCGGTCACGTTGTCTTATTCTCCTCGATATATTGCCGGATCTGTTCGTCGGTTATGCGGTATTCCTGGCCGACCTTCACCGCCTGGAGCCGCTTGGACTTGATCATCTCGCGGATAGTCTTCACGTGCACCTTGAGGATATCGGCCACCTCTTCTGTCGTGTAAAAAACGGGTGCGGGAGCCATCATCGCACCCCCTGGTATCGCCACATGCATCTGATCAGTCCTCCCAGGGGAGCATAATGGTTATCACCGGCTCCCCCTGGTCCCCGGGTCCGCAGATGGCCCGGAGAGTCGCGGTCTTCTCCTCGGTGATCTCGCTCCCGCTCATCGCCTCGCGGCACATGAGAAAGATGCAGCGATAGGTGACAGTCGAGCGATGGCGGCCACGGGAGGACCTGGCCGCGATGGTGAAGGTCCAGAGGAGATCCCAGAGCCTGCCGGTCACGCTCTGGCCGGGCATCCGGTCCAGGTTCCCGGGATCGACGAGGTGCCAGACCTCGGCCGTCACCGCCACCGGGACGACGACCCCGGCCTCCCGGCAGATTGCGGCCGGGAGTTCGACGAGGACCCCGTCGCGGATCGCGTCCGCCCGCGTGTAGGCATGGATCACATCGCCGAAAAAGTCGGTGAGGGTGTCGCCGCTCATCTGCGGCCACCCGCCGAGGTGATGACCCGGACCTTGTCCGGATCCGGTGCCGCCCAGGCAAGATCGCAGAGGTCCCGCTCTGACAGCGGGCGGGTGC
>ENA-UPXM01006521-UPXM01006521.1-activated-sludge-metagenome-genome-assembly--contig:-NODE-6521-length-10834-cov-6.069209_pt1 | contig 10834 bp, 11 predicted proteins | sample MGYA00238178_ERZ772708 | MGnify/ENA primary metagenome ERZ772708 (study PRJEB29002, sample SAMN05720212) | activated sludge metagenome | isolation source: anaerobic digester from wastewater... | reverse complement strand
TATCATCTAATTCATCATCATTAGCTCCCCATGTTCCATTAGCTCTACGTTTAAATGTTTCGTATTCGTTAATAGTATTGATGTTATTTATATGAACGAATCGTTTTTCGCTAATATAATATCTCATATTCATTACCGCGTGGTATTTAGAGTTAGTATGAGACATTATACCTTTACGTTCTGCAAATCTCTGACTTGCATCACCAGCGTTGGGTATATATGTGACTATATTAGGATATTGATATCTATCCCATAATACATCAATTACTTGACCGCCGTGGTTATTTCGTTCTATACAAAGCGGCGGCGATCCCCATTTACGAGCTATTTCAAGTACCTTAACCGCAAAGTGTTTAGGTTCTATTTGATTTGTCCAGTAAGATGCTACCTGTCTGATGTTTTTTATATCGGTAATATCTAAAACATCTGCGGTTGATGCGTTTTTACCTATACCTTCAGCCACATCAACACCTATTGAATATATATGACCACTAACTGGAGGTTCCCAGATATCAAGATGATCTTTTGGTGATTCAATTACTTGTACCGGATCTTTAACACTATCTTTTAGTAGTTTAAATAATTCTTCACTAAATGCAGATTCACCCGAATCATCATCAAAATAGTTTTCATATTCTTGTCTAAACGATTTTAATGATCCCATGGTTCTCATGGTCAATTCCTTCCATTTTTCATCTCTGCCTGGTACTTCATCCCAATTCACTTTTTCTGGATGCCAACCATTTAACCCCTTAACTGCATCATCGTATAAACGATAGAATTTATTATTTTTACCATTCGGTGTACTAATAGCAAACATCTTTGCTTTCTTAGATGATGAAATAGTAGGATATACAGATTCAAAGAATGCATCTAGGTCATCAATGTGAGCCATTTCATCAACGCATAAACAATTTGAAATTAAAATTTCCTGATTTCCTGCATAAAAACGATGACCACCACTAACTGATAATAAATCATATGTTTTCTGATGTGTGGTAGGCTTAATACTGACTACTCGTACAGTACCGCCTCTTGATATTATCTGTTTGTTTAATAATGTTATAGCAGATTCTTTATTATTATTACTCGTAAAAATTTTATGATCATCAGTACATATAAAACTACTACCGTTATCAAATATTAATTCAATAACATTCTCAGACTCATTCTCAGATATACCCATGAAATCTTGGTAACCATCTGGGGTTAATACTTCCCAATCCGTAATATTTTTAATTATCTGAGACATATAAATGTGTTACATCTTTACCGTTTGTATTATATATTAGGAACTTATACTTATATCCTAATTTAACACATGCATCTTTTTTTAATATATTAATTTCTTTGTTATTATTGAATGTATATTCTGATTTTACTTCAACTATCATATTTTGAGATTTAATATAAAAATCCGGATAATATGGATGAGTATTACCATCTATAGTGTATAATATTTTATTAGTAAATTCTTCAATATTTTTAGGTCCTATAACTATATCATTTTCATTATAAATACTTAATAAATAATCTAATCCCCAATTTTCATAACCACGAACATTAACTATTTTACCGCTAGGTAAAATATATTCTTTTGAATAAGATCGTGAAACATGGGATTTATCACTACATTCTCTCGAGCAATGTTTAAAATAACCTAATTTATGACAATGAAATCTAAGATCATTGCCGCACACCTCACACTTAGGTATATCTTTAATATTGTTAACAAGATGATATATTAACTGATCACCTTTAGGTATAGAAACACCTAGTATTTTTTCAATATATTGATGTATTGATATATTTTGATCTACTATTTTAGTAATAGTTTTATCTGTTAAATAATTACCATTAGTAATATTATCAGTTATAAATCTTATACATTCATTATCTGTAAAATTGTTATATGTGTAATATATATCAGCAGATGAATATGGATAATATTTGTATGGTGGGTAATGTTGAGATCCATACGAGTATGGAACTAATGGTTTACCTGTATGTATACATTTACATTGATCGTGTATATTATTATTAATATACCACACACGCTCTGCTAATGTTGCAGTATTTGATAAAAACTCTGTATTATTAATAATGAAATTATACAGATTTATATTTTCATTAATTATCCTAAAGAATGGTAATTTATAATCATATGAATCTATAGTTTTAATAAAATTACGACACATTTCTTCAAATGTATCACCTTTAGGGTATGGTGTATTATATGATAAATTGTAACTATAACCTATATCAAGTGAATGAAATTTCAACGGTTTACCACTGAAAATACTATATTTAACCGTAAAATCATTATGAATGATATGCCAGATTCTTTGACTTATAGTTAAATGACCTCCACGCGTATGTTTCGGTTTATATATTTCATCTAAAAACGCCGTTTTTGTATATACAAATGTCCTGCATGGTTCGTTTTGCGCTATAGTAGTTGCAGATTTAAATCCAGACGTATTAAACGCATCAGTTAATCGTTTAATGTAATATTCATCATCTGTAATATTTGCAAGAGGCATGTGTTTTACTTATATTGTGACTGCATTAAGTCACTTATAGGTATTCGTTTAATTTCACCTGTTTTTTTATTTCTTACAGTAATTAATTCAGACTTACCTATACATGATATAGACTTACCGCGACCGCTGTCCGTACTGGTTGTACTAGCTTCTATGATTGAACCATTTTCTAGTTCTATTGATGTTTTACCGTAGCCTTTTACGCCGGGTTTTAAATAGTTGGGTAATAGTTCAAATGCAAATCTAATACGTGCATGTAATTCTTTAGCGGTCTCTTCTTTATTAGCTAATATTAATATTCTTTGATCAGGGAAGAAGCACGCCATCCATAAAATGAAAATAGTAAGACAAGTACTTTTACCGATCTGTCTGCTTGCAGTACACACCACAAATCGATGATCCCTCATCGCTCTTAATAATCGTTTTTGGAATTTGTGTAATATAATTTTTTGTCTACCTTCATCTATATTAATAATATAAAAGTGATTTTCTGCAAAATGTAATAGATTCTTTTTACATAATTCTAACTCCGCTAACATTTCTGGAGTCCACTCAAATGGTGTATTTGGTGTGGGTAAATTCTGATTACCCAAATAATATTTAACTGTATTTTTTTTAGCCATTTATGGAATCTCCTATTATCCGATTAGCATTATATTCTGCAGCTGTGTTATAACCTAAATCAACAGCTCTGGTATTTTGAATTTTACTGCCCGCAGCTACCTTTAATGATTTCTTAGAATCTGGTACTAAATGTTGAATTTTTAATAACTCAGTATCTACATTAGTATTATGAGTCATAGTATCTAATGTAGTATCTTTATTGTCTAATGTAACAACAATAGGGTCTGTATTAGTATGAATGTGAGATAAAAAACTCTTAATTAAATCTACATACGGTTTTATCCTACTTGAATCATTCCAAAACGCTATAACGCTATTATTATCTGTTGTGATGTTTAACCTACCCGTAATATCAAAAAATAATCTTGGATTGCCATTTTCACCCCAATCATTAATATCTCTTCTGCTCGCATTGTATTTAAACTGATCCCTATATGTTTCAGCTTGCGATACTAATAATTTGAATTGATTTCTTGTAGGTTTAGGAAATGCTTGAAGTCTAAAATCTGGAGTATTTGTTAATACTTTCTGTAATATATTAATATGAGTATCACCTACACCAATCATATAATATACTATACCATCCTTGATAGCAAATACAGCATGAGTACCTGGTACTTTTGAATATATATCATCTGGCGATTTTACACTATATTTTCGGTCGTCAATTTTTATGACAGCTTCTTTAACTAATCTATACCCATTATCAGTTTTAATTATTTTTATACCTGTAGTACCTAGATAACCAGTATCATGTGTTAATCCATACTTACTCTTTAGCTTCTCACCGGTATTGAAATTAACAAAACCCGTACCTGTTTTAGCTTTACGTAGACGTTCTAATTCAACTATTTGATCGGGGTGAGCTTTATGTATATCGGCTATTATATTTTGATGTTTTCTATCTAGATTCAAACCAACACCATCCCTACGATGACGCATACCGCGTTTTTTAGTATGTACATCTTTAAATAAATCAAACTCACTTTCGATTATATACCGAAGCTCCATATTGTATATTTACAAACAAAAAAGCGGTTGTAAATATACAACCGCTTTAATTATAAGTTAATCTTTATTGATTAAGAGCTAAACGCGCAAGCATTTCCACCCTTGACGGCGGAACTTGTACCGTTCACTTTAACATTTTTATTACCTGCTAACTTTTCTACTGAACCAATCTTTGATGGTGTACCATCACCGGTAGTAATATTTGTATTAACCTTCTTTTTTGATGGTGTAACATTACCTACAGTGTTTTTCCTACCTTGTAATGATTTACCCGCAGAATATGCTAAACATTTAGCTGCTACAGCTTCTTCAACTGTATCACCTACATCAGCATCAATATCTTCAACTGTATCATCTACACCCTCTTCATCATCGGTAATACCGTATATTGTCTTAAGTTTAGATGTTAATTTACATATCTGTCTTACAATATCTTTAGGTGATTCATCAGTGGGTGGTGTGTCTACACCTTCATCTTCACCCATTTCACTTACCTCACCACCGGATATTACGGTATTATCAAGCGCCGGCGCTTCTGGGGTTTCTAATGTGTCTGCATCTTCAACAATTTGTTGAAAAACTCTATCGAATGTTGATGTACTCATTTTTTTATGTTTTGATTCTGTAATTGATTTACTTTGTGAAATTGCTTTTTCTCCGTCTTCAGGTTTACCGTCTTCGGTTTTACCTTCTTTAGGTGTAGTTAAACCTTTCTTAGCTTTTTCATCACCACCCTTAGTTAATTTGGGTGTACCTATATCACCTACCTTACCTACTGTTTGTTTATATACACTTTCTGTAATAACATTAGATTTACCATCTAATATTTGCTTTTGATATATTGAACCTAGTTCAGTGAAACTTTTTACTGTTGACATAATATTAATAAGGATCCGATATATGTATTTAGGCTAAACTAAGTATAAATAAATGGACCTTGCAAATTCTGCATTTAATGATTTATCTGGTTTTCAGTTATGTTATACTGATGGGCCTATAAGATTTACTGATAAGAGTATAAACACTAATGAGAGGTATGTGTTTAATGTTTGGTGGTCTGAAATTCTTAATGCCTACGGACAAAATGTAGAATATTTCGAGAATCTATATAGTCTATCTGCTCATGATGCTTTCTATGGTGAAGATTCTATGGCCGGATATGCAGATCCTAAAAATATAGTAATGGGTGTCGCTATTAGTAATGATAGTATATTACTTTCTAGGTTCGGTATACAATCTACAAGCGATTTTACCGCACTAATACATATAAGCGGATATCAAGCAGTTTTCGGTGTAGGTAAAGAACCTAAGAGTGATGATGTAGTAAGATTAACCGAATTTGGTAATGATAGACCCGGCGGACGTGCAGGTGCTATGTATCAAATTACTAGTAGAGATGATGAGGAATTATCACAAATTAATCAATTAGCTGGTCACTACGTTTGGCTAGTAAGAGGTAAAAGATTTGATTTCACTAATGAACCAAACATACCTAGAGAAACGGTTATGGATCAGGTGTATGATAATAGTTTTGCTGGTATGGTTGAGGGTAATACATTATCATCAGTATCTGCTACCGAAGTTAAAAAATACGAATATACGGTGGATATAGACACAAAAAATACCGTATTTGACTACGGTAATAATGGTGTAGATACTAGCCCCTACGGAACTTATTAATTTATATTACGAATGTTGTAATACCAAACCACTTAACAATTCGTTATACAGTTGATTAAATTCAGATAATATACTAACTCTATTAGGTACATCACTTTCAATAATACTGAAGTGATTATCTATTATATATGATATTAATCCGTGTTTGTTTTTATTGAGCTGTAATTCATTGATTACATGATCCGTTATTACATGTAATGCGTCATTACGTGATTTAGCATTAAATTGTAACCCTTCGTTATGTCTAAGGTAAGAGATTATCCTCATAGTTGGTGAACCTATGAGATTTTTTCTACTCTTATTTTTATCTATTACCTTATAATACATATTACGAAGACATAAGACTTAATTTCGTCATTAATGTATATGGATTATTAGTACTCTGTATAACTCTTAATATCTTTGTTTTATCTGTATCTGGTATATTAAGATTATTTATAAATGATGTAGCATATTCTTTAATTCTATCCATTTGAGATGGTTGGAGAGATTCTGAAATATTATTTTCAGGCTCATCATCCCTAAACGGCGTAATATTAAAGGTATGTTCAAGATTAGTGATTAATTCATCTATTGCTTTACTAAATGTTGTCTGCATATTGTTATTTATCGTTAAATCGGGATTAATCAAATAGGTTTAATTACTTGAAATTATTAGGGTCTATTATTAAAGTTTCACCTATAGATTTGAATTTTTTAGCTATATCATTATCCAATTGCGGATTTAAAATTATGAATAACTTTTTACTTATCTTTGTTAATGAGCTTAAATCATTTTCATTAACACCACCATCAGTTAAGAATACGGTAAGTTCAGCATTTAAATCTTTAATATATTCATTACAACTACTTATCTCTGTACCACCACTCTGTAGTTTACGTTTATTATATGCATCCCATAGCATATTTGAATTCTTAATTGGACCTATAGTATCATATACATTTGTATGCCATAATATGATATATATGTTAATTTTTTTAGCTACACTAATCATATCATCTATAGCATCAAAAAATGTTTTAAGCATTTCTGGTGATATAGACCCGGAAGTGTCTATTGCAAATATTGCAGATAATTTATTAGGATCAGATTTATAACTAGGAGCGTAATAACCAGAAGCAAAAGCTCTTTTCTTTGGTATCATCCAATTATAGGATTTCTTATCTAATAATTTGAGATATTTAGTAATAACACCTCGCCAATTTATTTTTATGGGTATAGATTTTTGTACTAATTCTCTAATACTAGAACCTTTATTAGTAGTTGTTTGCTCGCCTTTATCTACATCAGATATCTTACGTTGTCTATCTTGTTCTACAGCATCTAATTCTTCGGGTGATATTTTTTGAGCTTTACCTTTACTCGATTTACTAGCTTCACTATCACTTAAATGTTTATCTGTAGTACCATCTTTACCTGCAATACTTTTTTGATCGTCACTCTTAAGGTTTTTAAAGATTTCAACTATTTGATTATATACGTTTTCAGCGGGTAGCGGTGATCTGTTTTCCGTTACATAGATGGTGCCTAATAATTTACCATCTTCATTTTTAAATTGATACTCACCATTACTATCTGGTACTATACCTCCCTCTGGTATTTTAAAACCGCTTTGAGTTAATGCATAATTCATTACTGCATCGGTAGCTATATTCCATAATGTAACACCACTACCAGTTGATAATCTTCTTGCTCCTTGTCTGATATGAGTACCGTTCGCAATATGTAACATTTCATGAGCAAATACACCAAGAAATTCATCTTTAGATAATGTAGTGGACCATGTAGGGTTGATGTATAGATTATTATGATTATCAACACCCATAGTCGGTACATTTGAATCGTTCGGATCCACAATTATAATATTAACTTCACTTATTAACCTACCTAGATACGGAGCTATATTATACAACTTCATCTTACCTTCAACTATGTCGAGCTTAAGTTGTTCTATATTAGACTCATTGGTATTCTCTGTAATCAAACTAAGTGAGTTATTACTGTAAATATTTCTTATATTATTATATATAGATTCTAGTAGTCTCATACATCTAAATCTCCTAATTCACTATCTTTTAATACACCTTTAACATCCCTATCTCTTCTAATTTTATCTTTATCTTCAGGTAAATAATCTGGTGAATAAAAAATATCACCTTTCACTCTATCAACTATTTTAAATAGTTCTGAATAAGGAAGATTGTCATTATGAACACATAGAAAATCACCACTTATGCTATCCGGTGCTCCATCTAATGATGTGAGCCGATTACAGGTACAACTAAAATCACCACCTACTATATTAGGTGCGTTGTTAAGTGATGTGAGTCTATTACCACTACAATTAAAACTATCACCCACATTAATAGGTGCACCTTCTAGAGATGTGAGTAGATTATCACTACAAAAAAAATCACCAATTATATTTCTAAATTTAAACGGGATTTTTATTAGTTTTCTACTACTTAAAATTACATCACCATCCACATCTATAGACCCGTCATCGTTAATAGTATATGTACCTTTAACACATTTCTTTAATAACTCAATATCTATATTAAGATTTTCTAATAAAATTGAATTATATATGGATTCTAATGATTTCATTAGTTTACACTAGCCATACTCTTAATTAAATCAGACATTTTTTTTGCAATACTAGTATTAGTACTTTTTGCAATATTATGTGCAGTAGTAATAAATTCCTTAAATATTTGAGCGGTTTCCTTAAGAGATGTACCGGGTATGTGCTCCTTTAGAATTGATATTTTAAGCTTCTTAATTAGGAATGCTAATTGATCTGCAGGCAGACCCTTTATAATAGTTACAAACTCTTTACATACAGACTCTTCACGTCTCTTATCATTACTACTACGAGCCTCTTCATATTTAGATAGTAAGTTGTCGTGTATAAAATTTACTAATGCCCATGACTGATCTATAGACATTTCTTTAATCTTATCCTCGTCTGATTGTTGTAGTATTTCTGCCCAATCAAATGAATGGATAGCTTTAATATATTCTATGAATCTATTAGCATATTCTGGACCAGTTTCACCGGCAACAGCTTCACCTATGGCTGTATATATGTCTTCACTAACATCTTCATTTTTAGCGTATGCTTCTTCATAACGTTTGATTACTAAATCCATTCGTCTAGATGCAGCCTTTAGATTTCTAGGTGATACATATTGAGAGTTTTCTGATTCAGGATCTTTATAGAAGTTGTCGATTGGGTTGGCTTTAGCAAATGATATAATATAATCATTAATACCATTTTTCATAGCATATTCTGTCCAACCATTAATATCAGCCACTAACACACCCGCAGTAAATCTTCCGATATCTGCAGGATCGAGTGTTTCTGTTGATGTGGAAAACTCTGAACCTAAATTACCTGCAGCTACAATCATTACATTTTTACTGATTTTTCTATTAGATACTACCCTATCTAGAGTTAACTGAAGGAATGAGTTCAATACTGCACGAGAGCTTCTATTAATCTCATCTAAAAATAACAGACCGCTGATTCCTGGTCTGGTGACAAAATGTACCCACTCAGGTACAGAATATGTTAAATACCCTTGTTGTTTAGCTTTTTCTAAATCTGGAATACCTGTTACTTGGTCAGGCTCTACCTGAGAACCTCTAATATCCCAGAATACAAAATATTGTTCAGGTTGTTTAAGTACGTCTTGCTTTTCTTCATTAGTAAGATCACTAAACACTACATATGTACGCTTCTCTTTATTAGCTGCAGCTTCACTAAATTGACGCACTACATCAGATTTACCGATACCAGCTTTACCAAAAATTAACAATGGTCTAGATTTATCTACATAAGCGTTGTATAAACAGTTTTGTAATGCTTTATATGACCATTTAGATAAGTTATATTTTTGATCTTGTGTTTCATATTTTGATACTAGAGACCCTCTTTTTTTGTATCTAGCATATAAATCTGGTGCTGCTTCATTTAACGTATGCATATATGTATTATTTATATATTATAACTATTAATTACTGCAATGAATGTAATAATCGGTATGTGTAATTATTATATTATCTTTATGTAGAAATTCAATACAAATATTTTAGATGGTGTCGCGTTCTATAATATTCATACATCTAAATCTCCTAACTCATCATCCTTTAATACAGTTTTAACATCCCTATTTCTTCTAATTTTATCTTTATCTTCAGGTAAATAACGAGATGAATAATATATGTTACCTTTCACTTTATCAACTATTTTGAATAGTTCTGAATAGGAGAGATTAGGATTATCATAACAAACAAAATTACCACCCACCGTTTTAGGTGCTCCATCTAAGGTGATGAGTTGATTATGATCACAATAAAACCCGCCGCTTACATTATTAGGTGCACCTTCTAATGATGTAAGTTGATTATTATAACAGTAAAAACTACGACTTACATTTCTGAAATTAAATGGAATCTTTGTTAGCTCTTTATTACCTATCAATACATTCCCATTCACATCTATAGATCCATCATCATTAATAGTATATGTACCGTATACATATTTCTTTAATAATTTGATATCTATATTGTTAGTATTTTGTTTTTCTAATAATATAGAATTATAAATAGATTCTAAGGATTTCATACGTCTAAACTTCCTAATTCATCATCCTTTAGTGTTTCTTTAACGTCTCTATCTCTTCTGATTTTATCTTTATCTTCTGGGTTATTGAGTGATGAATGTAATATATTACCTTTAACATTATCAACAATTTTGAATAGTTCAGAATAAGGAAGATTTGGATTATTATAGCAATAAAAATTATCACCAACATTATTAGGTGCTCCATCTAGAGTGGTAAGTTGATTATTAGAGCAATCAAAACCACTACCAACATTATTAGGTGCTCCTTTTAGAGATGTGAGTTGATTATTATGGCAAGAAAAATTACCACTAACAGTATTAGGTGCGTACTCTAGAGTGGTAAGT
>ENA-UPXM01006520-UPXM01006520.1-activated-sludge-metagenome-genome-assembly--contig:-NODE-6520-length-10836-cov-4.098599_pt1 | contig 10836 bp, 9 predicted proteins | sample MGYA00238178_ERZ772708 | MGnify/ENA primary metagenome ERZ772708 (study PRJEB29002, sample SAMN05720212) | activated sludge metagenome | isolation source: anaerobic digester from wastewater... | reverse complement strand
TCTTTACCAGCGGGGCGGCCCGGCCGGTGAAGAGCAGGTTCCGAACATCCTCCGGGGGCAGTTGGAAGTGTTCGCCCTCCACATCGAGGTGGAGGACCTCGCCCTCTCCTAGCGAGAGTGTCCCGGGTTCATTCACCATGGGATCCCTCCCGGTCCTCGTGGTGGATGTTTCCGGTGCGGGTATGGCCTTTCGCCCGCCTGTCATGGATCCCAGCAATTGCGTCCCCGGACCGCCGGATCTCCGATGCAAGGGTGTGCGGGGCCGGCGGCCTCGTGGATTCACCGGCTGTCATCGCCCGTTGCCCCATGCCAGCGGGTCTTAATACGACTGGTGCAGAAGAGTATCGGGCGGTCCCTTCCTGATTCCTGTTGGCGCTGGATTCGTGCGGGGGGCTGCCACTTATTATGCTCTGCATCCCAGCACCTCGTTTCCTGACGGTATTAATCTGGCTGTACCCTCTGCGATCCACTTCTCCCGGACCAGTTTGGCGATGGGGTCAGGGATGTGGTCGAGGACTTCCTGAGTTATTTCTCGCATGTTCGTTTCTCCTGTGCAGGTTGAATTGAGATGGCCTGCACGTCACAGAATTGCGGGAAAAGAGTAGATAAGCGGGAACCTTGCACGGTGAAAGAAGGAAGGTTTGTTTGAAAATTGTGCATGGAAAATCATGAAACTAAAATCAAAAAATTTATTCATTGAAAGTCCTGAAATCCAATTATAATGCCAATAAAAAATATCGCTATATCCAATTTTAAGACCTTTGAAGAGCAAAAAATCAATCTAGAAGATTTCAATATTTTAATTGGTGCTAATTCTGCTGGAAAATCTAATTTTATTCAATTTTTCAAATTTCTAAGGGATATTGTAGATTTTGGATTAAATAATGCAATTTACATGCAGGGTGGTATTGAATACTTAAGAAATGCAAATCTTCCCAAAAATGATAAATCAAGTTTTCAAATTGATTATGAACTTCCCAATAGAGGATTTGCAATTGCTCAAAAACCTGGTTATATAATTATTCTGGAAAATCCAAAAATTACCTATAAATTCATATTGAAATACAGAACTAAATCAAGTTATGAGGTAATCGAAGATAATTTATCATGCATTGGAGTAATTGCACATTTGCCAATTCAAGGGAATAAAATAGATCAAAAAAATATTAAAAAATATGAAGAAGGTAAAATTGAAATAATAAATAATACAGCATCTCAAAGAGTAAAAGTAACTTTTACCCCTCCACAAGGTCTTAAAACAAAAATTAAAGAAAAAGAATTTTTCCCAGTTTTTCTGGGATCAAAATTGAAAAAAGGAGAATTATTACTTGAAAGTTCATTTTATATCCCCCCGTTGAAGGAATTTTTACACAGAATTGCGATTTATGATTTCGATCCGAGACTTTCAAAAAGAGCAACTCAAATTACAGGAAAGATCGAATTAGAAGAGGATGGGGGTAATTTAGCCTCAGTATTAAAGAGCATTTTAGATAATACTGAAAAAAGGCGGAAATTTAAAAATTACCTGCAGGATTTACTGCCTTTTGTTGAAAATATTAGACTTTCTCGTTTTGCTGATAGATCATTACTCATTAAAACGAAGGAAATTGGATCGAATTACCTTCCAGCTCCATTGATTTCTGATGGGACAATCAATATTATTGCTCTTTTAGTAGTATTGTACTTTGAGAATAGAGAATTAATTATCCTCGAAGAACCTGAAAGGAACATACATCCATTTTTAATTTCCAAAATTATTGATTTATTTAAGGAAGCTTCTAAAAAGAAGCAAATTATCATTACTACTCATAATCCCGAAATAATAAGACACTCCGATTTTCATGACATTTATTTGATATCTAGAAATACAGCAAGATTTTCAGAGATTTCTAGGCCTATTGAAAAGGAAAAGATTCAAAAATTCCTTGAAAATGAGATTGGAATTGATGAATTATATGTTCAAAATTTGTTGGGTGTGTGATATGGGTATATTGATATGGGTGGAGGGAAATGATGACGAAATTTTGTTTAACCGTGTAATTAAGCCGATACTAGATGAACGATACGATTGGGTTGAAGTAAGAAAACACTCAAGAATTAAAAATAAAAAGATATGCGATTTTATAAAAAGTCTTAATGCGATGAATGAAGATTACGTTTTTCTTACAGATCTTGACGATTATATCTCTATTAAGGCCAAATTAGATGAAGTTTGTGAGTGCTACAAAGAGATTGATAGAGAACGTATAATTCTTGTAATTAAGGAAGTTGAAGGGTGGTATTTTGCAGGAATAACTGAAAAGAACGCCAAAAAATTGAAAATAAAATTGAGTGATTTTAGAAAATTTGACCCAAATACAATTAGAAAAGAACAATTTAATGAAAAAGTGAAGCCCAAAAAATATAATGAAACCGATTTTAAAATTGAAATAATAAAATTGTTTGATATTACACATGCTAGAGAAAGGAATGGCTCATTTGAATATTTATTAAATTATTTCAATATCGCGACCATTTAAAGGGATATTATATCTATTGAGTAATCCCCAAATCCCCTCTTCAACGCCTCCAATATCGCTCCATACTCCGGACTCGCTTTTGCCTTCTCTACTGACTCATCAATCTCCATCGCTGCCTTTTCATTCAAGGACATGGAACATTTTGCACAATACTGAGCATAATGAGCATTCATGGCCTTACATCGAGGGCATTGAACAGGTTAAAGTTTCATCTCCGACTGCGGGGTTTCAACTTCTACTATCCCTGCATTTGCCAGCAATTTGCTTTCCACGTCTGCTCCTGACAGGTGGACATACACCTCGGGCATAGAACCTCATGCCTGTGAACGCGAAGGTCAACAGCAGGAAAAGTGATAAAATCCCCTCTCCTGATTTCATCGAGGAAAGAAGAGACTCTCTTATCCAGTATTGGAATCTGCTAATAAACACGCATCCAAACATGTTCAAGCGTGGAATATCCCTATCGCTTACCGGGACGCTGGACCCCCGGGCCGATCTGATGGACCTGGCTATCGAAACAATGAAGGAGAAATGTGAATACCTGATTGAAGTCAGGGGGTACGAAGCATGGAGACTGTGAACTGCCCGTTCTGTTCACCAAAAAGGGACGAGATCGTTGTCGAAAATGGACTGTGCTACGCTAGATGGGACAAGTTTCCGGTATCAGACGGGCACATACTGGTCATTCCCTTCAGGCATGTCCGGGACATCTTTGGCCTGAATGGTAAGGAATGGACCGCGACATTTGCATTGGTGGAAGAATGCAAACGGGTTATTGAATCCAAAAGAACACCGGACGGATACAATATCGGGTGGAATGTCGGAATACCTGCTGGCCAGACGATCATGCACTGTCACTGCCATGTGATTCCAAGGTACGAGGGGGATATCGAAAACCCCACTGGGGGAATTCGGGGAGTGATTCCAAAGAAGAGGATTTATTGAAAGGGGAGATTACTGATGTGCACCTCGCTTAAAAGCCTCAGTGGCGACCTGTGTTTCGCTGGTTCTTGATGCTCCTCGTTCTGTTGATACCTTCGCTCTGTCAGCCAGCCGCTCTCTTCGTTCGCTCTCGCCGTCTGCTAGGTGGACTTGTGGGATGGTTGACAAGATACGGATAATCGAAATCAATCACTAGCCCCGGAGCACGTGTGTGCACATGAAGGAGTCAGGTATAATCCGGTAAGGGTAAAGGAAGCGTGCGGATGAATCCGTTGTTTTTACGGAAGGATGATTTAAGACTATCTAGAATGCATTACAAAAAGGAGACTGATTTGAATGAAGAATGTTGATATGAAGCTGAATGGAAATCAATTGGTAATAACCGTAGATATAACAAAAGAATTTGGACCGTCAAAGTCGGGCAAATCCATCACAATAGCGTCAACGGAAGGAAATGTATCCATTCCAGACAATGAGGATATAAAGATCGGACTGAATATCTATCGAAAAATCTAATTTTTATTTTTATTTGAAAAATATCCGTGTCTAAACATTTATTCAACAATTATCTGCCTGTTCTCAATTAACAGTTTCAATAAATTTTTACCTGATTGGGTGCATTATCCCAAAATCATTTGTCACCAGATTAATGTTGCATAAGAGGATTTATTAAACGAAACTCATTTCTCCTGATCATTGACTCATTACATGTAAAGTAATATAGTCACATTCATGTATCAATCTGTTAAAGTGGGAGTGAATGGATCTCGTTCCCGGCATCTATGAACAGGTAATAAATGAATACATTCAGTCCAAACTCTCATTGTTAGAATCAGATACGATAATTGATAAAAAAGCCATCACACACTACGATCCACAAAAGATCCTTTCTCGGTATATCTATAAAATTGTTGAAAATACTCTGAGGACGGCAGAAGATAAAAATTGGTCATTAGAAGAGCAAATATCAATTTGCAATCATATCATCACACGACTTGCTGATGAAACACATGATAGCACTCTCCACAAATGTACAATTACCAAAGATGCGGAATTGTTACTTGCAATACTCAAGCATGAACCATTCTCTTCAATCAATGACACCTTACCAAGACCTGAAACCTCTATCTCTCAAAGCTCTCTTTTTACCGGTTCACCGAAAGAACCGGAACTAATCCACGAACTAAAAAGGGAGATACAGAGTGCTGATCGAATCGATCTTCTGATTTCTTTTATCAAATGGAGCGGGATTCGTCTAATATTAGAAGATTTAAAAGACTTCGTAAGGAATGGCAAATTGCGGGTCGTCACGACATCTTACACTGGTGCAACTGATGTGAAAGCAGTTGAGGCACTTTCAAGACTGCCCAATACCACAGTGAAAATTTCCTATGATACGAACAGAACCCGACTCCATGCAAAATCCTACATTTTCCACAGAAATAATGGTTTCTCAACAGCGTATGTTGGTTCATCGAATCTGTCAAATCCCGCGGTAACAAGCGGTTTGGAATGGAATGTGAAGGTCACTGAACAAGACTCATACGATATAATCAAAAAGATTGATGCGACTTTTGAAACATATTGGAATGATTCAGAGTTTCTTCCCTATACTGATGCCAGTAAGGAACACCTTCGAAGAGCTCTTTCAAAAGAGAAAAGAACTGATAGTGATATTGTTCCAGTTTTTGATATTGAACCGTATTCTTTTCAAAAAGAGATTCTTGAGCGTATAAAAGCAGAACGAACTCTTCATCAGAACTATCGTAATCTCATTGTCGCAGCCACTGGCACAGGGAAAACGGTGATATCTGCATTCGATTACAAAAATTTGGCCATAAACAACGGCCAATACCCTCGCCTTTTATTTGTTGCTCATCGTGAGGAGATCTTGAAACAGAGTCTTCAGGTATTTCGAGGAATCTTGAAAGATCAGAATTTCGGGGATCTTTTGGTTGGGAGCAATGAGGCCAACCAGATTGAACACCTGTTCATCTCAATCCAGAGTTTCAACAGTAAAAATTTGATAGATATCACGCAACCGGATTTCTATGACATCATCATCATTGATGAGTTTCATCATGCAGCTGCACCATCATATCAAAAACTCCTCTCATACTATACGCCAAGGATTCTTGTGGGACTCACGGCCACGCCAGAGCGGATGGATAATCTCGATATACTGCAGTATTTTCATGGCAAAATCACCGCAGAAATCAGATTGCCAGAGGCAATCAATCGGAAGTTACTCTCTCCATTTCATTATTTCGGCGTGACTGATGTAGTGGATCTCGATTCTGTGACGTGGAGGCGAGGAGGATACGATCCAGCTGAGTTAAATGCGTTGTATTCAGGGAATAAAGAACGTGTTGAACACATTATTTTGGCGTTGCAAAGGTATACTGCCGATATTGATGAAATTATTGGGCTTGGATTTTGTGTCTCTGTCGAGCACGCAGAATTTATGGCAAAATCATTTATCGATGCAGGTATCCCCGCTACACATCTTCATGCCAACAGTCCACGCGATGAACGGTTTTCTCTTCAAAATCGATTGAAATCAAAAGATATCAATTTTATTTTTGTGGTTGATCTCTACAATGAAGGAGTTGATATCCCCGAAGTGGATACTATTCTCTTCCTGCGGCCAACTGAAAGTTTAACCATATTCTTACAGCAATTGGGCAGGGGTCTAAGACTTTCTGAAGGAAAAGAATGTCTGACTGTCTTGGATTTTGTGGGAAGGCACAATACGAATTATCAATGTGGTGAGAAAATTTCTGCTGTTCTCGCTTCGAGTAGAAAACCAATTTTCATGCAGGTTGCAGAGAATTCATATTACCTTCCGAAGGGGTGTCATATTCATCTCGAAAAGATTGCACAGAAACGAGTTCTTGATAATATTAAAGCAAATCTCACGACAAAACGCTCGTTACTCAACAATATTCGGACATTTGAAGAGCATTTTGGGGAACCCCTGAATGTGAAAAATTTTCTCATACGCTACTCTTTACATCCGAACGATATCTACCGAAGAGATACGTTCTATGCACTGGCCTGTGAAGCGGGGGTTTATCAGAAGCGAGACGATCAATCATGTCCATTCACTAAGAATGCAGCATTACGTCTGAGCTCAATCGATTCGCCACGTCTCATTCGATTCATTCAGTCGTTATTGAAAGATCCTCAGCACTATTCATATGACAATCTTTCCGAGGATGAAGCATGTATGCTCTCAATGTTCTATTATTCCCTCTATGATGCACCTCTTGTGAACAAAGATACCCAAATCATCTCTATTTTTTCGGATATTTTCCGAAACGAGTTAATTTGCAAAGAAATATGGGATCTTTTGGAATATAATTTTGAAAACATCGAGTTTATTCCCGAATCTCTCGATATCGGATTCGAATGTCCTCTGGAATTGCACTGCAAATACACTCGGGATCAGATCTTTGCTGGCCTCGGCCATTATACGATACAAGAAAAGTCAGCAAGAGGAAGTCGAGAAGGTGTGCTCTATCTCGAAGATAAGAAGGCAGATATCTTCTTCATTACACTGAATAAGACCGAGGAGCACTATTCTCCAACCACAATGTATCGGGATTATGCAGTCTCTGAAACACTTTTTCATTGGCAGTCACAGAGCACAACATCTTCTTCATCACCAACAGGAAAGAGGTACATAAACCACGAGCATATGGGAAATAAGATCCTCTTATTCGTACGTGAGTTCAAAAAGGTTGAAAACAAGGCTGAACCCTATATTTTTCTTGGAACTGCCCGATATGTATCTCATGAAGGAAGTCGGCCTATGAGTATTCTCTGGGAACTTGATCATGAAATGCCGCCAGGACTGTTTGTCAGGGCAAATAAGATGGTAATAGGATAATCAGAAGTCTTGTTCATGGTCTTTTATCCGACAAAAAGATGATATATCAGTGAATGGTGACAGGATGATAAAAGTATCTGCAAATCCTCTTCTGATAATTGTGAAGTATCCGCCCCTACCTTGCTGTCAGGATGGATAAAACGTTGCACATGGATATTCGAGAACCCGGCGGCTTTATATCCGATGATATGAGATCGCCTGGAGATGGAGATAGAATAGCAGGCGCAAAAGACGTATTTGATCGAATCATCGACTACATGGGTGTTTCCGTATAAGCAGGGGTCGATCGTACATAATTAGTAGGTAATTTTGTTTTCTGAATACAATTGCATGTGATGCCCGCATCACACCTGATCCACCAGGCCAAGCAGAAACACCGTTATGGGAACAACCCGGATCTCCACGCCATCCTCTTTGACGGTTTTGGTGGTGCTCTCGGTGATGATATATCCCTTGCCAAGACCGAATTTTCTGCAGGCCATGACAAGCCCTGATACTTCCCGTTGCATATTCTGTTCGTTCAGGTCATAACAGACCTGGTATGCTCCGGTGACGAAATTGCCTTCCTGTACACTATCATTCTGTGCACCATCTTCCTGTGCACTATCATTCTGTGCACCATCTTCCAGTCCGCCACCACCCTGCACAACAAAATCACACTCGTAGCCACCCTCATTCAAAAAAAAGATAGTTTTGCCTCTGCGCATCAGTTCGTTGAAGACAACATTCTCGTAGAGCCTTCCGATGTTTTGGGAAAATGAGAACGATACGGCATTGACAAATCCGGTGTCGATGGCGTAATACTTGGTATCCGAGAGCAGCTGCTTTTTGAGAGAATAGTTAAAGTTTCTCAGTTCAAAGACCATATAGACCTGCCTGAGGTAATCCATGTAATCTTCAACAGTTTCGTAGTTGTATCTCAGTGCTCTCGTGATACTGTTGATGCTGTTTTGTTTCGTATCGTTTGTGAGAAGATATTCTACAAGTCTTTTGAGTTTCTCAAAGTTTCTGATCCGGAACCGTGCCAGTATATCCTTCAGAAGTATCGTATGAAAGTACGACAGTAATTCCTCTTTTTTCAGGTCTTCATCCACCATTGCAACGCGGGGAAATCCCCCATATCTTAAATATTCTGTAAATAAACGATGAATCTCAATCTTTTTCGCAGAATAGTCCATGATATTTCTGCATTTCACATTTTGAAAGGACAGAAATTCCCTGAATGTGAGCGGGTACACATCCAGCTGGAGATATCTGCCGGAGATCGAAGTGGCAATCTCACCTGACAACAGTTTTGATGATGAACCCGTCACATAGATCTTCGCTTTCTTCAGTTCATATGCAGTCCGGACCCATTTTTCCCAGCCATCGACATTCTGCACCTCATCAAGGAAGATGTACACATCTCCTTCGGGGTTGATGGTCTCGCGGTACGTCTCGAAGATCTGGTCAAGGGTCCGGGTGTCAAGGGCTTCCGAGAAACGGGCGTCCTCAAAATTTATGTACAGGAGTGCTTCTTTTCCCACACTATGTGCAAGGTCCTGCATCTCAAGTTTCAGGAGCGTTGATTTTCCGCTCCTCCTGATACCGGTAAGGACGATTATTTCACCGGATCTCCTGAAACGTCGTATTTTATTGAGATATTCGGTCCTCGGGACATATTCTTCAAAGTCCCTGTTCCAGTAATTCCAGTCGTTGAGGATCTCTGCTATCCCGAGTTTTGTGAGCTCCTGCATGATACCTGGTACGGTGGACGTTTCGTATAAACTTATGGTATATTAGAAGTTTTTCGCAGGATTTGTTCTGGTGTACTGGAAGTTTTGGAGAGATGCTCTGAATTGTTCAGAGACTGCCAGTGAAGAACGTGCAGGAAATGCTCCTGCCGACATGCCCCCTTCCCTCGATCTCTGGCGGTTCAGGGAAAAGTTGGGTCCTCTCTTCATGAGACAAATTACATATTTCAGCAGCTTTTCGACACCTTCCCGCATCGTATGTTCTTCTCCATCTTTCACTATTCTCGAGTATCGGAAGCATAAACTGCTGAAAGTCGGGAATTGTCATTTATTTCACAATATTCCCTCAGACCAAATCTTTGATGAAAGTTCCCCACCCCCATACTTTCACCCACCAGGGTTCCTGCCTATATAGATCCGGTCCAGAAATGATCTCTTCATGAAATACCTCATGTCAGACCAGACCCTCTTCCGGGACAGGGACGTCTTCGAGGCGGATTACCACCCGGAACAGTTCAACTACCGCGAGGCCCAGCTCCGCGAGATGGCGTTCGCGGTCCGGCCCGCACTCGTCGGGTCCAGGCCGCACAATGTCATCTTAAAGGGGCTCCCGGGGACCGGCAAGACCACCAGTGCCCGCCACATCTTCTCCGAGATCCGGGAGACGACGCAGCGGATCGTGCCGGTCTACGTGAACGGCCAGAACGACCACACGCGGTTCATGGTATTCACCCGGATCTACGAAGCGGTCTTCGGGCACCTCCCACCGACGACCGGGATATCGCTCCGGAGGCTCCTAAACGAGATCGGCAAGTCGTTACGGGACCGTGGAAAAGTGCTCCTGGTCTGCCTGGACGACGCGAACTACCTGCTCCACGAAGGGGTGCTCAACGATACGGTCTTCTCCATCCTCCGGCTCTACGAGGAGTTCCCTGGGGTGAGGAGCGGGGTCATCCTGACGGTGAGCAACATCGAGACCGACTTCCGGAAGGAACTGGACGCCTGCGTGATATCGACGATGCAGCCGACGGAGATCTATTTTCCGCCGTACAGCGGCGACGAGGTGAAGACCATCCTCCAGGAGAGGATCCAGCAGGGGGTGTATCCGGGGGTGATCCCGGGAGTCGTGTTCGACCTGATCGTGGAGAGGGCACTGCTCGCCGGGGACCTCCGGGTCGGCCTCGACCTCGTCCGGAGGGCGGTGGATAACGCCGAACATCAGGCGAGGAAGACCGTGGAGCCGGGAGATGTTCTCTCTGCCCACGAGATCTCGCGAAACATCCACCTCACCAACTCGGTGAAGGTCTTGAACCCGGAAGAGAAGAAGATGCTCCGGTCCATGGCAGAATATTCCATGCAGGAAGAGTGCATCATGTGCTCGGGAGACGTCTTTGCCATGGTGCGGGAAGAGACCCCCATGTGTTACACCACGTTCTTCGAACGGTTGAAGAAGTTCGACGAGATGCAGTTGATCACCATACGGTCCAGCCGGGGGACCGGGAACACGAGGGAGATCAGCCTCCGGTACGAGGCTGACAGGGTGAAGGAGGAGTGTGGAGGGTGATAACGATCCCGTCCGGATACATTGCAGATATTTTGCCTACCCGGTACGAGCCTGACAGGGAGAGGGTGGAGTGATAACGATCCCGTCCGGAAACGGTGCAGATATCCGGACTGCAACTTCAGGTACGGGGCCGACAGGGTGAAGGAGCGGATAACACTCCCGGTCCGGAAACCTTGCAGATATCCG
>ENA-UPXM01006517-UPXM01006517.1-activated-sludge-metagenome-genome-assembly--contig:-NODE-6517-length-10842-cov-4.175211_pt1 | contig 10842 bp, 9 predicted proteins | sample MGYA00238178_ERZ772708 | MGnify/ENA primary metagenome ERZ772708 (study PRJEB29002, sample SAMN05720212) | activated sludge metagenome | isolation source: anaerobic digester from wastewater... | reverse complement strand
GCTGTTCCGTACAAAAATAGTGATATAGGTTTGTATCGTGCTACTAAAGCCGATGTTGCCTCTGTTATAGATACGGCACGGGGTAATATTACAAAATCAGGGTATGTTCTTTCTGATGTCAGGAGTATTGGAGAATATGAAGGATCTGCATTACTGGATAAGAGTAATAATGCACGTCCCGGCCATATACCTTATGCTGTTTTTTCAGATTATAATACTTTTGCTTATACAGATTATCTGGATGCAAAAGGTAAACCTGTCCCGAGTTCATTGCAAAAAGGTCACAATGTCCAGGTATTGAAATCAGCAGAAGAATTAAAAGCCGCATTTGCTGCAAAAGGAATTACTCCCGATAAAACCATTATTAACTATTGCGAAGGCGGATTCCGTTCCGGAGTGTATACGCTTATTCTTCTCGGTCTGGGGTATAAGAATGTATATAATTATGACGGCTCCTGGAATGAATGGAGTAAGCAGGGAAATCAATATCCTGTATCTCTGATCAGCGGAAAATAGGTACGGAGTTATTATGAACAAAGTGCCGGTGAAAAAAATTTGGCTGATCATTAGAATCGTCATATCAGCATTATTATTATTTATACTTTTTCAATTATTTGATTTATCAGCAATTCCGGCACTGTTTCGAAACATAGCAGGTAAAAATATTATAGTAACATTACTACTGATTTTTTTATCTGTTATGGTCAGTACTCAAAAATGGAAGCTGCTGATTTACTCTCAAAATTTATGTGTTTCATTTAGAGAGTTATTTTTTGCATATCTTACGGGGCATTTTTTCAACAATTTTTTACCTTCAAGTATTGGAGGTGATGCAGCACGTGTTTTGTATGTTGGAAAAAAAAGAGGGTTGATTCCTGAGTTTACTGCTTCTGTTATTGCTGAAAGAATACTTGCAACAGTTTCCCTTTCTCTGCTTGGACTTGCAGGCTCTTTATTCAGTGTACATAAGAATTTCACGGCAGTTATAATTCTGGTATCAGTTTTTATAGCGTCAGCAGGTTTGTTTGTACTGCTGATTATAGGATATCTTCCTCCATTCCTACGGCAGGGTTTTGGAACTGCAGGGCAGAAGATTAGAGATGCCTCACAGTCAATCCGCCGAATACGGAAGAAACCGTTCTCAGTAATTGCAAGCTTTGTGTTCTCAATAATTTTTCAAATCATTGTGGCATTGGTTGTCTTTTCTATTTTGAATGCGTTTAATATTACTCATATATCTTTCATAGATATTGTGTTTATTACGAGTGCAGTATCTGTGCTTTCAATGATTCCTGTTGGAATTAATGGATATGGATTGCGTGAAGGAAGCTATGTGCTCCTGCTTGCATCATATGGAGTAGGTGCCGATACTGCTGTTTCTATATCCATACTGTTTGCTTTACTAGTTTCTATATTCAGTATAAGCGGTCTTTTTACATGGCTTTTAAAAGATAGCATTAACATTTTGCATTTACCTGAAAGGAATTTATTATGAAGAAGAAAATGAAAATTATCACAGCATTGATTATTCCTATTGTACTGGGAGTAGTAATATTAATTTCAGCACCGATGAGGCAGTGGCTTCTATCGAATATCTCGCTATTGACGAGTTTAGATATTCAAAAAATCACAGAGTATATTAGATCATTGGGTTTGTGGGGTCCTCTTATTTCCTTTATCTTAATGCTTCTTCAGTCAGTCATTGCTCCTCTTCCAGCCTTTGTATTGACTTTTGCAAATGCAATAGTTTTTGGATGGGTTTGGGGAGCCTTACTATCATGGACGAGTGCTATGGCAGGAGCTGCTCTTTGTTTTGGAATAGCACGCTTTTACGGCAGGGATGTTGTTTCTTCATTGACATCTATAAAATCGATAGAAAGTGTTGATGTTTTTTTTGAACAGCACGGAAAGTATGCAATTTTTATTGCAAGACTTCTGCCTTTTGTTTCTTTTGATATTGTAAGTTATGCAGCAGGACTTACTGCAATAAAGTTTATTTCTTTTTTTATAGCAACAGGATTAGGTCAATTACCTGCTACGATTATTTATTCTTATGTAGGCGGAATGCTCACCGGCGGTGCCAAAGCATTTGTCACAGCTCTCCTCATACTATTTGCACTTTCAGCATTTATTGTATTACTAAAAAAAATAGTATCTGAAAAAAAAGAGGATATAGTAAGAAATGAAAATAGCAAATAATATTCTTGAGCTTATAGGCAATACACCTCTTGTTAGAATTCAAAAACTGAATGCTGACGGATATGCAGATGTTATTGTTAAACTTGAATCCTTCAATCCTCTCTCCAGTGTAAAAGATCGTGTAGGAATTGCAATGATTGAAAAGGCTGAGCGGGAAGGAAAACTCAAACCCGGAGGAACTATTGTAGAAGCTACCAGCGGTAATACCGGAATTGGATTAGCTTTTGCAACAGCGGTTAAAGGATACAAGCTTATTCTGACAATGCCTGAAACAATGAGTATTGAACGGCGGAAGCTTCTCTATGCCCTTGGAGCTACAGTAGAACTTTGTGATGCTTCCGAGGGAATGAATGCTTCTGTCAAACGTGCAAATGAAATTATTTCAGAAAATCCGGATGCATTTATGCCCGATCAATTCAGCAATGAAGCAAACAGAGAAATTCACCGTACTACTACTGCAGAGGAAATATGGAAAGATACTGACGGCAATCTGGATATTTTTGTTTCAGGAGTCGGCTCTGGCGGAACGGTGAGCGGAATCGGATCTTTTTTAAAAGAGAAAAATCCTGGCATAAAAGTCATAGCAGTGGAGCCTTCAAAATCATCTGTTCTTTCCGGAGGTATTGCCGCAGCTCATAAGATACAAGGCATAGGAGCAGGTTTCATCCCCTCTATCTATGATGCATCAGTTGTGGATGAAGTTATTACAGTAACAGAAGAAGATGCAGGCTTTATAACACGTATTCTTGCCCGTGAAGAAGGAATTTTTACCGGTGTATCTTCCGGGGCTGCACTTTTTGCGGCTTTAGAATTATCCAAGGACGAGAAAAATAAAGGAAAAAGAATTGTTGTAATTCTTCCTGATTCTGGCGACAGATATTTATCTACCTGGCTGTATGATTATATTGATGCCGAAAAAGTAGGGATGTCAGTTACAAAGAATACAGCGTTTTCTTTGCGGCCTGTAAATCCTCAAAATGAACATGCCATTATAGAACCGAAAATTTTTGAAACCGATTCAATTCCTGTAAAAAATGCGGTGATGAATTTCCGTAAAGGGTTGTACTGCAGTGAAGCAATTATAAGAGCCTTTAATGAATATTATCAGCTGGGAATGACTGATAATGAATTAAAGATTGCAACAGGCTTCGGTGCAGGACTGGGTGGTTCAAAATGTTCATGCGGTTCAGTTACAGCCGGAGTTATAATTTTAAGCAGAATGACAGGAAGGACTCAGACATCGGAATCGGAAGAGATTACTTTTCAGCTTGTCGGAAAACTTCATGATCAATTCAAAAAGAAATATAAAGCGATGTGCTGCCGTGTACTTACCAGGAAAGTTTTGTGGGGTAGTGTATGGCATAAAAATTATTGTGAAAGAATCGTCTGGGATGCCGCCTGCATCCTTGATTCTCTTATATCATCTTATCTTCAAAAACAAAAGGGAGGAAAAAAGTTTGAATGAAATAATTCATAGAAATGATTTTTTATTAAAATCTCCGCTGAAAGAAGAAATACGAACAGTTCAGCTGAATCTTGGTGCGCGTTGTAACCAAACATGCAGGCACTGTCACATTAATGCAGGACCTAAAAGAACCGAAACGATGAATATCTCAGTTATAGATCGTGCTTTTGAACTGATAAAAAAACATGTGAGTATAAAGACTCTTGATCTAACCGGCGGAGCTCCTGAACTGAATCCTCATTTCAGATCAATAATAGAAAGGGCTTATGAACTGGATATTGAAATAATTGATCGTAATAATCTGACTGTTCTTTTTGAGAAAGGACAGGAATATCTGCCCCGTTTTCTTGCTGAACATAGAGTTACGATTATAGCTTCCCTTCCTTGTTATGGAAAAGAAAATGTTGATTTTCAAAGAGGGCTAAATATTTTTGAAAAAAGCATTCATGCTCTTAAAATATTGAATAATCTTGGATACGGGAAAAAAGACACCGGTCTCACTCTGGATTTGGTGTATAATCCGCGCGGTGCAGCGCTTCCAGGAAATCAGCAGGAATTGGAAAATGATTATCACAAACAACTGTATGATAATTATGGAATTGAGTTCAATCATCTTTATACTATAACAAATGTTCCCATTGCAAGATTTAAGGAAGATTTAATGGGACAGGGAGAATATCAGAATTATTTACAGTTATTATCGGAGAATTTTAATTCTGAAACTGTGAGTTCATTGATGTGCCGTAATTTAGTATCGGTCGGATGGGATGGTACTTTTTACGATTGTGATTTTAATCTTGCATTGAATTTACCTTCTTCTGTAAAGAAAACAGTTTTTTCTATTCAGTCCTTTGATGAACTTAAGGATGCAAAGATACAAGGTGGACATCATTGTCTGGCCTGTACAGCAGGTGCCGGTAGTTCCTGCAAAGGCAGTCTTAGGAAAACCTCTATTAAAACTTTACAGGAGGCAGAAGTATGATCGCTCTGATCGGAGGTTCCGGTTTCTATGAATTTGAAGGTGTTGAAAATCCTGTTGAGCATACTGTCGTAACTCCCTTCGGCTATCCCTCTGACAGTATAATCAAGGCAGAAATTAACGGTGTTTCCTTTCTTTTTCTGCCTAGGCATGCGCGAGGGCATCTTAAAACACCTTCTGAGATTAATTACAAGGCAAATATTTGGGCATTAAAAAGTTTGGGCTCAACTGAAATAGTCTCTGTCTCTGCTGTAGGAAGTCTCAAGCAAAATATAAAACCTGGTGATATTGTTTTACCAGATCAGTACTTTGACTGGACAAGAGGAAAAAGGGATGGCACTTTTTTTGGAAATGGAATTACTGCGCATATATCAACTGCAAAACCTGTGTGCAATTCTCTTAAGGAAAAAATTATTCAGAGTGCTGAGGGAATAAATCTTACTGTACATGAAGGCGGTGCCTATGCCTGCGTGGAAGGTCCTCGTCTGGGAACACGTGCAGAAAGTTTATTTTTAAAAGGAGCCGGCTGTAATATTGTGGGAATGACTAATGTACCTGAAGCTTTTTTAGCACGTGAAGCACGGCTATGTTATGCATCTGTATGCATAGTGACTGATTATGACTGCTGGATGGAAGATCCTTCCATGCATGCAGATGTTCAGAAAATACTTAATCTTTATGCTCAGAACCTTTCGAGGCTGAAACTTCTTGCTTCACATCTAATATCTAACGGTAATGAAAACGAACAGAGATGCGGCTGCAGTGTATCGGTTAAGGATTCTCTTGTTACAAAGTTTTCGCTGCTTTCAGAACAGCAAAAAGAACTGGTACACTTTCTCGATGCATGATTGGACAGTTGTAATTCCTGTATATTTTGAAAAAAAAATACAGGAATGCATAGACAATATATCACAAGTTTCTCAAGGGTATAATATACAAATAATACTTTCCTGTGCCGATACCGGCTGGACAGAAAAAAGACTGCTGCGCTATACTGATAATCTTTTAATTATTCATTCTGGGAAAGGAAGAGGCGTGCAGATTTCGGCCGGTATTAAAGCAGCTTCAGCTGATAAAATAGTCGTTCTTCATGCAGACTGCAGACTCCCTCTTCAGGCTTTTTATTATATGGACCAAATGCTGAAAAAAAAAGAGGCAGGAGCATTTCTTTTAAAGATGAGAACAAAAAATCCCCTGCTGGTTCTGAGTACTATAAATGTAAATATCAGATGCCTGATAACAAGAATCCCCTTCGGTGATCATGCACATTTTTTTAAAAAACAATGTGCAGCTTCTGTTGGAGGGTATCCTGAAATACCCTTGTTTGAAGATGTTGATTTTATGGAACGGTTAAAGAAAATAAAGATTAGTATTGGATTTCTTCTAAGGTATGTGACTACTTCTGATCGCCGGTATGCTTCTATGGGATACTGGAAAACGACATTTAGAAATTGGAAACTCGAATACTTATGGAAAAAAAATACTCCTCCTGAGCAATTAGCTTCACAGTATTATAAAGATGTAACTACACATAATTCGAAAGAATCAAAGGCAATTGTTGTTTTTCATCGTTCACTCAAAGATGGTAATTTTAAAACACGCATTAAAAAAGTCATTGGAGATCATGCAGTAAAAGATATTTACAAAGCATTCTTGGCTGACATTGAAAGAGAATTGCTTTCAACTGATGCTGCTTTACTTCCCTTTGTTGATAATTCTGATGATAGGGATCTTCTTTTTTGGAATACAGCTGAAACACAGAAAGGGAAAGATATTGGACACCGTATGGCCGATGCCTTTCAGCGCGTTATAGAAAAAAAATATGAAAAAATTCTCCTCATAGGAAGTGATACACCTCAATTGAAAGCAGAGGTTTTTGAACATGCTTTTACTATGCTTTCCAGTAGTGATATAGTTTTCGGACCTGCCTCAGATGGAGGATACTATCTTATTGGATGTAATGCTAAGAGCTTCACAAAGGATATTTTCTCATTAACTAAATGGAGCCATGAGAATGTATTGAGTGAAAGTATTTCTTTATGTCATAAGAATAATAAAACTTATCAATTGCTTGAAACAGAGACAGATTTCGATACTGTAGAGGATATTGAGTCCTGGTATATAAAAAAACAATCACGCAATCAGGCTCCAAACACCCGGCAAACATGGAAAAAAATCAGAAAATACATATAACTTTTTTATCTCAAGTAACTGAATAAAAAATAAATAAAATCGTAATAAAAACTTAAATTGCTATTGACAATGTTATTTAATGCTATTATTATAAAACCTATACAATAACTAGGAATAAAAACCTGCTGCCTTATGAAGCGGTTTTGAAGGAGACATGTATGGCTAAAGTAGAAAAAATTACAGATCTTATTGGTAAAACACCCCTGGTAAGAATCAATCGTATTAATGAAGGCGGTGCTGAAGTGTATGTAAAACTGGAAAGCTTTAATCCCTTTTCCAGTGTTAAAGACCGTATAGGTCTTGCATTAATCGAGGCAGCCGAAAAAGAGGGAAAAATCACAAAGGATACTGTGCTTATTGAACCAACAAGCGGTAATACAGGAATTGCACTCGCTGCAGTTGCTGCAGTCAAAGGTTATAAAATAATTCTTACAATGCCCGAAACCATGAGTATTGAAAGAAGAAAACTTCTTAAAGCATATGGCGCTGAACTGGTGCTTACAGAAGGAGCAAAGGGAATGAAGGGTGCAATTGCGAAGGCTGAAGAGCTTGCAGCTCAGTATCCTAATTCATTTATTCCCCAACAGTTCAATAACGAAGCAAACCCCGAGATCCATAAGAAAACAACCGGTCCTGAAATCTGGGAAGACACCGAAGGTAAGGTAGATATTTTTATATCTGCTGCAGGAACAGGCGGTACCATAACCGGTGCAGGCGAGTACCTGAAATCTAAGAAACCGGGAGTTAAAGTTGTAGTAGTTGAACCGTCAACTTCTCCTGTATTGTCAGGAGGGCAACCCGGCCCGCACAAGATTCAGGGAATTGGTGCAGGCTTCGTTCCAGGTGTTTTGAATACTAGCGTGTTTGATGAGATCTATCTTACTGATGATGTAAAAGCCGGAACTGTTGCTCGAAGAGCTGCAAAAGAAGAAGGCTTATTAATTGGTATTTCATCTGGAGCAGCACTTGAGGCTGCATTGACAATATCAAAACGGCCTGAAAACAAGGGTAAGGTTATCGTCGTAATCCTGCCCGATACCGGTGAGCGTTATCTTTCTACATGGTTGTGGGAAGAATAGGGACTAAAGAAAAGAGGAACTATATGGGAAAATTACATTTTGAAACATTGGCGGTTCACGGCGGTCAATCACCGGATCCTGTTACAAAGGCAAGAGGTGTTCCTGTTTGGAGAACTACGGCATACAATTTTAATTCATCTGAACATGGGGCAAATCTTTTTGCACTAAAAGAATTAGGCTTCATTTACACGAGACTTGGAGATCCTACCGGGCAAATACTGGAAAACAGGATTGCTCTATTGGAAGGAGGAGCAGGCGCCGTTGTAACTGCTTCTGGAACAGCTGCAATTCATTATACGGCATTAACCTTAGCCCGCAGCGGAGATGAGATTGTTGCAGCCAGAAATTTATACGGCGGCACCTATACTATGTTCACGGTGCTTTTAAAAGATCAGGGAATCAATGTAAAACTCGTTGACGCTCTGAACCCTGAAAATGTACGTGCAGCAATAACTGATAAAACGCGGTTTGTGTTTGTAGAGACAATAGGCAATCCTGCACTTGATGTTGTTGATATTGCTGCAATTGCAAAAATTGCTCATGAAAAAAATATTCCTTTGGTTGTTGACTCTACATTCACACCGCCGAGCAATTACCGGCCGATCGAAGATGGGGCAGATATTGTAATTCATTCTCTGAGTAAGTGGATTGGCGGGCATGGTGCTGGTATTGGGGGCGTTGTTGTTGATTCCGGTAAGTTCGACTGGAAAAAAAGCAATGTCCCGCTTTTAAAAGAACCAGATCCAGCCTACCATGGATTACGTTGGGCTTTTGATCTTCCTGAATCCTTGGCTCCGCTTGCATTTGCTCTAAGATTTAGAACAGACCCATTACGAAATCTTGGAGCATGCTTGTCCCCCGACAATTCATGGATTTTCCTTCAGGGAGTAGAAAGTCTTCCCTACCGAGTTGAAAAGCACAATGAGAATGCGCTTGCCGCAGCGAAGTGGTTGAAAAAGCATCCAAAAGTTGCCTGGGTTCGTTATCCCGGACTTCCGGATGATCCATCATATAAGGTTGCAAAAAAACAGTTTGAGGGCAAAGGTGCATCCGGTAAAACAGGCTACGGCGGAATGGTAGTTTTCGGCATAAAACCTGATTCAAAGGAATCCGGTACGGTCAAAGGACGCAAGTTTATAGACAGTCTTGTTCTCTTTTCGAATCTAGCAAATGTAGGGGATGCAAAGAGTCTTGCAATTCATTCTGCAAGTACAACTCATTCCCAGCTTACCGAGAAGGAACAGAAGGAAGCTGGTTTACAGCCCGACTTAATCCGCCTTTCAATTGGTATTGAGCATATTGATGATATTATAGCCGATATAGAACAGGCGCTGGAGAAGGTGTAGTACTGGCTGCTGCACGGTTTGATTGATACTTTTTGATTAGAGTATCAATCTAGGATTAATAAATTTTTACAACAATATAACATATTAAAACAATAGAAAAAATATGTTAAAAAAATGAATAGAAACAGAAAATTTCAGTATGGTGAAGTACTGTAAAGGAGAAAAACATGAAAAAGATTTTTGGAATATTTGTAATAGCTTTAGTATCGGTAACGCTAGTATTTGCAGGCGGTAAAAAAGAGCAGTCTAAAGTGTTAACGGTCGGAGCCACCCCGGAACCCCATGCAGCCTTGTTGAACCTAATAGTTGAGGATCTAGCAAAAGAAGGAATTACACTCAAAATAATCGAGTTTACAGATTATGTAACACCGAACGATGCGGTTGAATCAGGCCAGATTGACGCTAATTTTTTTCAGCACGTTCCGTATCAGGATACCTTTAATAAAGAAAAAGGTTATCATCTTGTGAGCGCTGCGGGTATTCACGTTGAACCGCTAGCCGTGTACTCTTCAAAGATTACAAAGCTCTCAGATCTTCCTAACGGGGCAACGGTTGCAATTCCTAACGACCCGACCAACGAGGGACGGGCTCTGCTTCTGCTTCAGTCAGCCGGATTGATCACGCTTAAAAAGGATGCCGGTCTTACTGCAATTCCTCTCGATATTGTTGAAAATAAGAAGAATCTGAAGTTCAGAGAAATTGAAGCAGCCTCTCTTCCTCGTGTTTTAGGTGATGTTGATGCAGCGGTTATAAATGGAAATTACGCTCTTCCCGCTGGCCTATCTGCAGCAAAGGACGGATTATTCATTGAAGGGAAAGATTCTCCGTACGTAAACATAGTAACCGTAAAGGCTGGAAATGAAAATAATCCTCGCATATTGGCTCTTGTTAAAGCGCTAAAAAGTCAGAAGATAAAAGATTATATCATTCAGAAGTACCCTGATGGAGATGTTGTACCCGTTTTTTAACAGCTGTATACAGCGTCATCGGTTCTGTATTAGTTAGACGTTATTGACTAAAATGTAATGAGTTGATAAGGTTATCTTATTAAAAAGATAGGTTTTATATCGTAAAGAGGTAAGTAAATGACCGTAGAAACTATATGTGTGCATGGAAAAGGCAATAACAATGTACTTGATAATTATGGCGCTGTATCTGTTCCCATTTTTCAGTCAGCAACCTTTGCTCACCCGTCTTTAGGAACAACTACCGGTTTTGATTATACGCGCCAGTCGAACCCCACACGGCTGGCTCTGGAAACCCACGTTGCGGCACTCGAAAAAGCTCCAATTGACGGAGGCGCTGCTGCCTTTTCTAGCGGCATGGCGGCAATCAGCGCCGTGATGGATCTTTTTTCCGCTGGAGATCATATACTCGCTGTTGATGATTTATACGGCGGAAGCATCCGATTATTCGATTTAGTGCAAAAACAGCGCAATATCAGTGTTGATTTTTTCCCCTCTGATGCACCAAACGCCCTTATTGAAAGTCTTATTAGGCCTTCAACGCGGGCAATCTTTATAGAAAGCCCGACAATTCCCCTCATGAACCAACCTTGCACGCGCAGCGCCCTGAAGTTCG